>LUMT01001653.1_pt1 | contig 11262 bp, 10 predicted proteins | sample 729741 | NCBI WGS metagenome assembly LUMT01 (sample SAMN03860299, study PRJNA289734) | marine metagenome | biome: seawater column; feature: ocean; material: water; isolation source: Red Sea water column Station 192 - depth 50m | place: Saudi Arabia: Red Sea | collected 2011-10-15 | depth 50 m
TCTTAGAAATTGTTAGAGGTGATAAAACATCTAAATCAGTTGTAGCGAGTTCGCTAGCAATAGCTAAAAAGATTCAAAAGATTGCTGCTGTGGTAGGTGTATGTCCTGGGTTTGTTGGAAATAGGATCCTTGCTCAAAGACAGAGAGAGGCCAATAAATTGATACTAGAAGGCGCCCTTCCCTGGGATATAGATGATGCTTTATTTGAATTTGGTTTTCCCATGGGTCCTTTTGCTATGTCTGATCTGGCTGGTCTAGATATAGGCTGGAATAAAGAAACTTCTAATGGAGAAACTCTAAGAGATGTTTTATGCGAAGCAGGAAGATTAGGCCAAAAATCAGGAAAGGGTTTTTATGTCTATGACGAAAATAGAAATAAATCACCAGATCCAGAAGTAGAAGCACTAATCAAAAAATTTGGAGAAGATAGACAAATCCAAATGAGAGAGGTTTCAAAAGAAGAAATTCTTCAAAGATGTCTGTATCCAATGATCAATGAAGGATTCAAAATCTTAGAAGAGGGCATGGCCATCAGAGCAAGTGATATAGATATTGTATGGACTAATGGTTACGGATGGCCCGTGTATGAAGGAGGCCCTATGTTTTATGGCAACCTAGTAGGTTACGACAAAGTGCTTGATTGGTTACAAAAAGCTGAAAAAGAGTTTGGTCCTGAATTTAAACCTTCACCATACCTAGAAAGGGTTGTAGCTGAAAAAATAAATATTCTTTAGGAATTAAATGTGAATGAACTTACCCAAAAAAGTGCGGGAGAACTTGCGCACCTTATCAAAAGAAAAGAAGTTTCCAGCAAGGAAGTGGTTGAAGCTCACTTAGATAGAATTAAAGAAGTTAATCCAGAAATTAATGCCATAACAGTAACACTTGAAGAATCAGCACTCGAGATGGCCGCAAAAGCCGATAGTTCTAATACCGATGTCGAGGACAAGCCTTTTCATGGTGTTCCCATTACCATAAAAGAAAATATAGATTTTGTTGGAACTCCAACTACGAATGGTCTTCCTCTTCTGGCTGAATCTATGCCTCCTAGAAATGCTCCTTTGGTGGATAGAATGTTAAATGCCGGAGCAATTCCAATTGGCAGGACGAATATGCCTGAAATGGGCATGCGCTTAGATACAGATAATCCGCTTAGAGGTAGGACCTTTAACCCTTGGAATAAGGAAATAACACCAGGAGGTTCAAGTGGCGGTGAGGGTGCTGCTATTGCTTCAGGGATGAGTCCTTTTGGAATAGGAAATGATATCGGCGGTTCATTGAGAAACCCAGCCTATTGTTGTGGCATCACATCTATAAAACCTTCGATAGGCAGAATCCCATTTGTCAGAACCATAGCCCCTTTTGAGGATATGGGTATATCCGGTGCTTTTTTAAGTGATGGACCTATGGCTAGGTCTGTAGAGGATTTGAGAATGGGATTATCGGTTATGTCAGGTAGACATATAGATGATCCTCAATCAATCAATAGTCCGTTAATTGGTGATTTTCCAATCCAGCCAAAAGCAGCCTTAGTTAAAAAGGTAAGTGATATCGAATTACCAGAATCTACACTAAGAGAAATAGATAAAGCCGGTGAAGTTTTGATATCGGAAGGTTGGCAAGTTGATGAAGTGGAGGCACCTGAAGTAGAGAGAGTGCATGAAATTTGGGGAACTATCTTAAATCAAGGTTTGATAGAAGTGCTACCAGAAGAAATATTTAAACCGGAAACAGTTGCATATCTAAAAAGAACCAATGAGGCTAATTTATTGGAGATGACACTTGATCAAGCCTTACTTGAAAGAAGAAGATTAAGAAGATTATGGTCAGCTTTCTTAACAAAATATACTGTCTGTATTGGGCCTACTTGGTCTAATTTACAATGGCCAATTGATACCGACCTAGATCCTGATAAAGGAGACGAAGCATTAAGACAGAGTTTTATTTTTATTGCTCCAGGAAACTGCTTAGGAATTCCTTCCGTTGCATTGCCAATGGGAGTGGATAATGGTCTACCTACAGGTATTCAGATTTATTCAGAATTATATAGAGAGGATCTGTGTTTAAGTGCAGCTGAACTTATACAAAAACAAGTTCCATGCCCTACTCCTATTGATCCAGTCTAGTCGTATACAACCTTTTCAAGGATAAGACTTAAATCACTTACGCTTTGCCTATAACGATCCTCGTGTATACGCTCATTATTACCATGTATGCCTGAACTTTCATTTCCTTCGTAAATATAAGTATTAAATCCATAGCTGGCTATGCCTATACCTCTAGAAAATCTACTATCTGTAAATCCTGTGCTTACAGATGGTGAGAGTTTTGAACCAGGGTAATTCGTACTTATAAAGTCCTCAATTGCTAGATAAAGCTCGGAGTTGGTAGGCGATGAGCCTGGAAAACCTAACATAAGAGGTTCAACCTCAACTCCAGTATCTTTTATAAGATCCTCTATCTGTTGTATAAATTCTTCAGGTTTATTATCCGGCAATATTCTGCAATCTATTTCCGCCCATGCCGTGGGAGGAACTACATTTATTTTTACACCTCCATTCATTCTTGTAAGCGAGCAAGTATTTCTAGTTAATGCATGAGAAGAAGGCGAAAATTCTTGCAGCTCCTTCATAAAGATTGGATCCTGGATCATATTCTTAATATCCTTATATTTGCTTTTAAAAGGTTCTTCTAATCCATCAGATCTATCTGAAAATACTCTATCAACTTCCGGTATGATTCTAGGATCAAAAGGACTATTCCATATGATATTCAAAGCTTCTACTATTCTTGAAACTGAACTTGTTGTCCTTGGTGAAGAGCCGTGACCAGGCTGATCTACAGAATTAAGCAGACAGGAATCTTCTGAGTTACCTCGATGCTAAATCCAATCCCATCTTTTGATCTAAAGCCACTACCGCCTTCATTCAATAATAATTCAGCACCTTCAAAAGCTTCTGGTCTATTCTCAACAAGCCATCCCATTCCATACTTTCCACCAGATTCTTCATCAGCTGCTGCTATATAAATTATATCCCTATTGAGAGACTTGTTTGATCTGTGCAGTTTAAGAAAGTTGGCTAAGTGCGAGATGCCTAATCCCTTCATGTCTAAAGCGCCTCTACCCTGTATGTAACCATCTACTATCTCACCAGATAGAGGATCAAAATCCCAATATTCTTCATTTGCTGGTACAACATCAGAATGATGTAAAAGGATAAGAGCTGGTTTATCACCTCCCTTTATTCGCGCCCAGATATTTCCTCTTGTAGGGGCACTTTCTGCAGAATCATATTCAATACCTTCTTCATCGAATATTTTTGCCAAGAAATCTACTGCTCTTGATTCATTACCCGGAGGGCAAATGGTATCTACTTTTAGGTATGCTTGAAGCAATTTAACCGCTTCATTTTCTAAGTCTTCATCTGCAAGAGTTAAGGCAGAAAAGACATAAAGGGTAAGTATCGAAAAAATTATTTTTATCATACTAGTTACTTATAAATTTTTGATGAAAATCAATAATATCAGGATCCACTAGCGCATCGGAAACTTTTAGCTCTCGTTGCAGATGCAAAGAACTTAGATTCTTACAGCGACTCAGGGCAACATAGGCTTGTCCCGTTGCAAAGGCTCCAGCACCTAAATCTACAGAACAGCTTTCAAGGGTTAAGCCCTGAGACTTATGAATAGTAACTGCCCATCCTAATTTGATAGGAAATTGTTTAAATGATGAGATGACTTCCTCTAAAACCTCATCAGAATCCTCATCGTAAGTAAATCTAACTTTGTTCCAAGCTTCACGTTCTACTTTGTGTGTTTTTTTATTTATTTTTACTTTGATATATTTTTTCTTCTTATCCAGGCACTCAGATATTGTCCCAAGGGTTCCATTTACCCATCGGCCTTCAGGATCGTTTTTTATGAACATTACATTTGCACCAACTTTTATCTTGAGCTCTCTTGGGGCAGGTAAATCATTTTCATTTAGCTCTCCAGTTTCTTTAGATTTTATAATTTCCTCTTCTCCTTCAATATGACCTAATTTATATTCATTTAATTCTTCTGCTCTTTTTTTTCTCGAGGTGAGTGTCATGAAAAATTCTGACTCGAGCGTTGGATCAAAACAATTTGAATTAATTTGATCGATAGTTACATCTAGATCTTTTCCAATTCGGATATTATTTAAAAGTTCACAAAACTTTTGATCTTCTTCCTGTCTAAAAGATTCCGTAAGTTCAAAATAACTTATTTTTTTCATGTCTTTATATGAATGCGCATCAAAGAAATAAATAGAATTATACTTCTCATAAATTATCCTCTCTTCACTCTCTTTAATTATGGGTGGTAGTTGAAATAGGTCACCGCAAGCCAGCACATGAATGCCACCAAACGGCTCTTCAGAGTTTCTATGTATCTGAAGAGATTGAGATATCGCATCAAGCATTGGTGCTCGAACCATAGAAACTTCATCAATTATCAATAATTCTAAATTCCTGAGTAGTTTCCCAAATCTAGGATCTTTAGATTTTGTAATCAAAGGAATAGTCTCAAAACCAATCCTAAAGGCGGAATTAATTGTTGTACCACCTATGTTTAAAGCAGCTATCCCAGTAGGAGCTACAACCATTTTTTTTAATGACAATTGATTTTTTACTCTTTCAAGAAGAGTTGTTTTTCCAGTTCCAGCGGCACCTGTTAAAAAAATAAATTGTTGTTCAGAGTCATCTGAAAGCAAATCTATTATTTCATCCTGAACTTTATCAAATGACATATTGACCCTATGAATCTAATTTATCCATACTGTCGATTGCCCTTTCCATTTGCCTTTCACGTGTTGAATATTCATTTACAGATTTCTGCAACGCATCGACTTTCTTCATAAGATCTTCGGTAGAACCGCTAAACTTTTCAAATTCTTTTTTCAGTTTTCCAAACTCATTCATGATTTCTCCAGCTCTCTCATTAAGGGCTAAGGTTCTAAAACCCATATGCACACTTATAAGATAAGCCGCAAGAGAATTAGGTCCCATTACAAGGACTCTATAATCTCGAAAAATTATCTCCCTTATATTATCCAAAGAATCTATTGTTTGCATTAGACTCTCGCTGGGAATATACATAACACCAAGATCAACAGTAATACCCGATTGAACATACTTTTCTTTTATATCTGAAGCATCTTTAAGTACATGTCTTCGAATATCATCTCTGGTTTTTTTAACTTGTTTCTCATCACCTGAATCGCTAGCATTGAGAAAGTTATCAAATAGAGCTGAGGGGAATTTGGCGTCTATAGGGAGAACAAGGCCTTCAGGTAGCTTTATGATAAATTCAACGCGTTTTCCACTACCAGGAATGACCTCAGCATTACTCTCATACTGATTAGAATGGAAAATATCTTTGATGATTGATTCTAAAGACCATTCTCCAAATTTTCCCGCTAAGGTTCCACCAGATAAATAACGATTTAATTTACTAAGTGGTTCATTGAAAGACTGAATATCTTTAGAGAGTTCACCAATCGTGGTTCTCTGGGTTTCTATTGAGTGGTCTATTCCTTTGAGAAAGTCATCAGACTGATTAGTGTCATTACTATTTTTAAAAGTGTTAAAAAAGATTAAACCAATTACGATTATTAATAAAATGACAATTAAGATATCCATGCATATACAGCCTAAAAGTTACGATCTAAAAAATCAATTAGCTCAACAGTTCTTAATAGACCAGAATAAAAATTTTTTTGAATCTAATATCATAATTTTACATTCCCGGTTTCATAGCCAAGGTCTTGAAGGTTATCTTCATGGATAGATTTATTAATTCTATATTTTGAAATAAAGAACAAAGAAATAGGAGCGATAACAAAGAGTAAAGAAGTTGAAAAGATTGCAAGAGAGGTTACTGCTTCTCTCTTATCTTCAATAGAGGTCTCCTCTCCAAAGCCAGCCAATGATAGGAGTACTCCTGATAGTAAAATACCGACTCCTCCAAGAATTTTACCTGACAGACCATTAACAGAAATGATTAATCCCTCGGATCTAGCATGAGTATTTTTTTGATGATCCTCTACTACATCTGAAAACATAGAACTAAAAACAATACCATTTATTACCCGTACACCTGCCATGAAGGCTGAATGCGTGGCATATAGATAAAAAAGTAAACCAAGCAGTGGTAAGGCAAGTCCTGCTTCTGGAAGTATATTGGTTCCAAATTCAATATCGATTATTCTTAAGATGGTCAAGGAAGGTCCTATTGTTATCATGATACAAGTAAGCACAAGGACCGTTCTCTTCTTATCCTTATTTTTTAGGAGTTTGTTTGCGCTTAATGCAGCTATGAATGCCCCAGGAATAGTCAAAGCTAAAATTAAAGTAAACACGTCCGGCTTCCACAACCAAAAGAAATTAATCATATAAATACTAAAGACACTTGATAAAGATCCTACTATTCCAAATAAAGATGTACCGATAATTAAATTACGCCAAGAATCATTTTTCCAAAGAGAAATGAGTCCTTTTATAACTCCTATATTTCTTGTTTCGTCATTTAATGTAGTCTTTTCAAACTGAGATTCGATATTTCGTAATCTAAAGACTGAATATAGGCTTGTTACCAAAAAAAGAGTGATGACGATCAAAGATACGGCTTTATAACCATTCTCTTGATTCCAATTGTCTCCAAATATAGTAGCAATGGAGGAGTAAAATATGACAGTACCTAAAATGCCAAAGTTATTATCTCTGGCATGAAGTAAATTTCTTTGCTCATAGCCCTTTATCATTTCTATTCCTAAAGATGCTCTTGGAATAAAAAACATAGTACTGCTAATCCTAGTTATGATTATGAATAGTAAAAGTTGAGAAAACAAAGCAAATTGACTACTTCCAAGCCGGACATTAAAGAGAAGGAATATGCCCAGAGCGAAACCAAATAACCCAAATGCCATATAAGGAATTCTTCTACCAAAACGAGTAGCACTCCTATCAGATATTCCTCCAATCATGGGGTCTGTAAAAGCATCTACAAATAATGATAGAGCTATCCCTAAGCCACATAAAAAAGGATCTAAACCTAAAACTTGATTATAAAAATAAAGCAGAAACATTGATAAGAAGGCCTCTGAAGCTGCACCGCCTGCAGAACTCACAGCAAATGTATTAAGGTACTTCTTTTGAAGGTCTTGCAATTTATTAAGCGTATATGCTTTTTAGATAATTTATAAAAACTAAAAATAATGGAGCGAGATACGAGAATTGAACTCGTCTCTCAACCTTGGCAAGGTTGCGTAATACCACTATACCAATCTCGCTTGACGAATCTCTGTTTAACAGGAAGTGAAGTATACACGAAAGATTTTTTGATTTTCTAGGTTCTTTAAAAAGACATTAATCAGATTTATAAACTTCCTTTATTCCTAATCTGGCTTTGACCTCTTCCGCTTTTTCATTTGCATTCATAAACTCATGTATTAAGTGATCAAGGGTCTCTTCATTTTTCTTATAATCTTGACGGAAGGCAAGCCCTAAACCTCCAAATAAAAATGTCAAAAAGCCTAGGCCATAAGTAAATTCGTTTTGAGCATTATTCAATAAAACCAAGATAAAAAATAATAATAGGATAGTGAATAAAATAGGTATTCATAAAATCTGTCATTCACAGATTTTAAATTTATTATGGATTCGATATCCTCTCTGACTTGATCGGAAGAGTACCCTCCCACATTGTTCATATGATCTAAAATAGATTTTATTATTTGATTATATTCAGTTGAGTCTAAAGATTGTGTTAAGGGATTAATGCCCTTTTTTTCAAGCTGTTTTATTAGAGAATTTCTCTGTTTTTTATCACTTTTATTCATGTCTTTCCCTGATTATATTTATCTCTTAAAAAATTTTTTTGAACTTTTCCCATGGCATTTCTTGGCAGTTCGTTGCTAAAGAAAATTTGTTTTGGGACCTTGTATCCTGCCATCTGTAGTTTCATATCACTAATGATATTTTCTTCTATCACTTTTGAGTTTTCATCCTTAACAATCACTGCAACGACACGCTCACCAAAATCAGCATCTTCTAGACCGATAACTGCAGACTCATAAACTCCTTCTATCTTATCAATAAATGATTCAATCTCTTTGGGATAAACATTCAATCCTCCGCTAATAATCATATCTTTATTTCTTCCAACAATAATTAAATACCCATCTTCATCAAAATAACCTTGATCTCCAGTATTGAAATAATTATCTAAACTAAAATCTTCCTTAGATTTTTGAGCAAGTTTCCAATAACCTTTAAATACATTTGGCCCTTTTACTTGAATATTTCCAATTTCGTCCGCTCCAACTGGTTCACTGTCATTATTAATTATTCTAACCTGCTGCCCTTCAAGAGGTAATCCAACAGTTCCAGATTTTCTTTTACCGCTTATAGGATTAGAGCTAATAATGTTTGTTTCAGTCATTCCATATCTTTCAAGAATTTTATGGCCAGTTATAGAGTAAAAGTCCATAAATGTTTCTTCTAAAAGTGGAGCAGAACCTGAAATAAAGATCCTCAAATTTTGGGTTACTTTTGAAGTAAGACCTTTATTATTAATTAATCTAGTGTAGTAAGTTGGAACACCCATCATTACCGTGCACTTAGGCAATTGATTTAAAACCTCATTCACTTCAAAGTTATCTAACCATAACATCTTAGAACCTGATAGAAATACACAACCAAGAGCAACAAACAAACCATGTACATGATAAATGGGAAGAGCATGAAGTAAGCAATCATTTGCTGTAAATTCCCAGGCTTCTTTCAGCGACATGGCATTTGTACCTATATTTCCGTGAGTCAACATAATGCCTTTAGGCCTTCCAGTTGTTCCAGAAGAATAAAGTAAAGCAGCTGTATCCTCTTCCGAACAATCTACAACTTCGTGAATGCCTGCTAATTTTATCGCTTGTATAGAATCTTTATGTTGAATTTGAATAGTAAAAATGTGACTAGGTGGATGCTTTAGATTGAGAGAATCAATTTTTTCATAGACCTCTTTTTCGCAAATGAATAAAGCGGGATCAGCGTCCTCTAATAGGAAGGAAAGCTCATGATCTTTGTAGGCAGTGTTAAGGGGATGGAAGATTATGTTAGAACGCAAACATGCAAGATATATATATAGAACCTCAGGTGATTTATTAACTTGTACTGATACTCTATCGCCAGGTTTTAAACCTAAATTTGAAAATCCGTTTGCATATCGGGAAGACTGATCTTCTAACTCTTTATAAGAAATAATTGAACCGTCCTTGAGCTCGATACAAGGAGTGCTCAAATCTTTCGGAAAGCCTTCTCTATATCTTAAGTAGAGATTCTCCATGGCAATTTTTAACGCGCAGTCTGTCCATCATCAATTTTTATGCAAGTTCCCGTAACGCACTCAGATGATGGAGATACTAAGAACAATAATGTAGAGTCCATTTGCTCAGGAACACATATCCTTTTTCTGGGGAGACCCTTACTGACATCTCCTATTCTTTCCAACATTTTATCAGCCATCTCTGAATGAAATATACCTGGGGCTATGGCGTTAACATTTATATGATGTTTAGCCCACTCAACAGCTAAAGATTCGGTCATTCTGACAATAGCCGACTTTGTAGTTGAATAAAGAACGGCTGCAGAATTAGGACCGGTATTAAAAGCCGCCATAGAGGAGATATTTACCATCCTGCCTGGTTTTTCACTTTTTATAAGTCTTCTTGCAACCTCATTTGATAGGAGATAAGGGCCCACTAAATTTGTATCTATGACTCCATCAATCAAAGCTTCATCCTGTTTGATCGCCCATTGAGCATCAACCATACCGGCATTGTTTATAAGCGTATTAATCAAGCCAAGTTGATTCTCAACTATATCTATACAGTTACGGATACTGTCACGATCCATTACATCCAAAGGAACTACAGCGCATTCTCCACCTGCATTTCTTATTTCTCTCTCTAGTGCTTCTAATTTCTCAACTCTTCTTGCAGCTAGAGCTAAAAGGAAAAGTGTAGAACAACGACCGCTAAGATCTACAGAAAAGTTTGGTGTTGAAAATTTACTCATATTTGTCCCCTTATTCTTTCTATATAGAAAATTTATGCGCACTAAATTATGCAAAATCTCTACTTTTAGGTACTATGTTGACTATTCCCGCCTTACTAAACAACGAAAATACCTAAATTATGAGTATACAAAATAAAATTGAGCAGGCAACTACAGTTATAAAACCTAGCAGAGAAGAAGCTGAAGAAGCCGTTAGAACCCTGATATGTTGGACTGGAGATGATCCTGACAGAGAGGGTCTCATTGAAACTCCCAAGAGAGTTGTAAAAGCATACGAAGAATTCTTTGAAGGCTACGATATGGATCCTGAAGAGGTATTGCAAAAAACTTTTGAGGAAGTTCAAGGTTATGATGATGCGGTTATTGTCAGAAATATAAGAGTTGAGTCACACTGTGAACACCACATCGTTCCCATCATTGGCGTAGCTCATGTTGGTTACATACCAAATAATCGTGTTGTTGGAATAAGTAAACTTGCGAGAGTTATTGAAATTTTTGGCAAACGTCTACAGACACAAGAAACAATGACAGCCCAGATAGCGGATACAATCCAAAAAGTACTAGAACCGAAGGGTGTTGCAGTAGTTGTTGATGCAAGTCACCAATGCATGACCACTAGGGGTATTCATAAAACTGAATCTAGCACCATTACTAGCAGAATGCTTGGTGCTTTTAGGGATAATCCCGAAACTAGGTCTGAATTTATGAATCTAATTAACAGTCCCAAGGACTTTTAAGATTAAAAAAATATATATATTTTTTTAACCATTTTTTTGGATGATTTCGACATAAATTTGCATTAAGATTTAATCAAGGGGGATTTAATGGCTATTAATACAGAGAGTTTTGATTTTGATCCTGATTATCTCAGGAAGAAGTACAGAGAAGAGAGAGATAAGCGTCTTAGACAAGACGGTAATGAGCAGTATCAAGAAGTTTCTGGAGAATTTTCTTACTTCGTTGAAGATCCCTACATTGATGATGCAATAGAAAGAGAGGCCATCAAAGATGAAATTGAGGTCGTTGTTATTGGTGGTGGTTTTGGAGGAATGCTAGCAGGTGCGAGACTAAGAGAAGCTGGCATAGATGATTTCAAAATCATAGAGAAAGGTGGCGACTTTGGCGGAACTTGGTATTGGAACAGATATCCCGGCGCCTCTTGTGATAT
>LUMT01002279.1_pt1 | contig 11235 bp, 10 predicted proteins | sample 729741 | NCBI WGS metagenome assembly LUMT01 (sample SAMN03860299, study PRJNA289734) | marine metagenome | biome: seawater column; feature: ocean; material: water; isolation source: Red Sea water column Station 192 - depth 50m | place: Saudi Arabia: Red Sea | collected 2011-10-15 | depth 50 m
GAAATCCAATTTATGAAGAAAAAGTCGAGCATTATGTAGATAGCGGTCGCGCGGCTATGCTGCACAAAAATTATGGCAGCCATCTTCCTAAAGCCAACTTGAAGTCCAATATCTATATTCTTAAAAAACTTTGACTTTTATAACTCGTTTTGCACCTTCACCTACTGGACCTTTGCACTTGGGTCATGCTTATTCTGCAATTATTTCCCATGATATGGCTCGTAGAAAAGGTGGAAAGTTTTATGTTCGAATAGAGGATTTAGATCAGTCGCGTTCGAAAAAAAAATGGGAAAACCAAATCTTTGAAGATCTTGATTGGCTAGGCTTGTCTTGGGATGGTCCAATAGTTAGACAATCAGAAGAGCTTGAAAAATATAAAAATATTTTGACAAACTTTAAAAATGAACTGGGCCTTTTTGAATGTTTTTGTAGCCGAAAAGATATAAAACTAGCTTTAAGTGCACCTCATATAAATGATAAATTTTTGGGACCGGATGGTCTCGTTTATCCAGGTACATGTAGGGAAAATATAGTTTCGTCAAAAATTAATTTTAATAATGTCCTGCGAATGAAAGTCAATTTGGGCGAAGAAAAGATATTCACTTTTAACGAATTAGGTCAAAAGAAAGGAAAAATATCTTTCACATTGTCTGAATTTTTAAAAACGATTGGTGACGTTGTACTATGGCGAAAAAGCTATCCCGCATATCATTTAGCTTGTGTGATTGACGACGCTCATCAAAACATAACTCACGTTGTTCGAGGTATGGATTTATTTGAAGCGACTAAAATTCACACCGTATTAAACACTTATTTTGGTTTTCATAAACCTTTTTATTATCATCATAAGTTAATTTGTGACGAAAATGGAAAACGGCTGGCAAAGAGAGACGACTCAAAGTCTATACAAAAATATCGACTTGAAGGTTTTAAGCCTAGTGAAGTCCGCGCTATGATCGGTTTCTAGACTGCTATAAATTTTAATCTTGTTCCCAGGTGGGTTCGCGCTTATTTAAAAAAGCGTCAATGCCTTTTTCTGTTTGCCGAAACATCATATTTTCCGCCATTACTCGTCCTGTGTATTCATAGGCTTCAGATATTGGCATTTCCAATTGCTTGTAAAATGCTTCCTTCCCAATTTTGACGGCTACTCCCAGTTTTGAAGCAATTTGTTCAGCCAGTTTTTCTGTTTCCAAATCAAAATTTTCTATTTCTACTACCCTATTAATAAGTCCTAAAGTTTTTGCTTGTTCTGCAGAGATGAAGTCCCCAGTCGTTAACATTTCAAAAGCTTTCTTTCTTGTAATATTTCGAGAAAGAGCGACCATTGGAGTAGAACAAAAAAGCCCAATATTGACGCCATTAACTCCAAATTTAGTAGATTTTTCGGCAATGGCCAAATCGCAGGTGGCTACCAATTGACATCCTGCAGCGGTTGCTATTCCGTGGACTTTTGCTATGACCGGTTGAGGTAACTTTTGTATCAACATCATCATTCTTGCGCATCTTTTAAACAAATCTAAAAAGTAAGCTTTGCCTCCGTCTTCAGCTTTACGTCCTTTTGTCATTTCTTTGAGATTATGTCCGGCACAAAAAGCTTTGCCAGCACCTTCTAATACAACGGCTCTAATTTTTGGGTCATTTTTTAAATTTTCAAACTCCTTAGTTAGAGCACCGAGCATTTCATCTGATAAAGAATTTAGAGTGTCAGGTGAATTTAAAAGGATGTACGCAACCGAATTTTTGTCGTTACGTTCTAAAATAGCCATCTTGTCCTCCACAAAAATCTATTTAATCTTAGAGTATTAATTCTAAGGTTAAAATAATGCCGTTACGTTTTACTATTCAAGAGTTGAGCAAATACGTCGAGGAAATATTCCCCCAGGTTAAAGACGACTTTGAAATTCTGGAAATTTCAGAATTTGGATCGCGAGTTAGATTAATAGTCAATTTTAAACATTTAAGACCTGGAAATACTATCTCTGGCCCCGCTATTTTTTCTCTTGTTGATTGCACCGCTTATATGGCGATTTTAGCAAAGCTTGGTAAGGAAGCTCTGGCAGTGACAACAAATTGCTCTATTGACTTTATGAGGAAGCCATCAGGAGAGGCTGATCTAATTGCCAATTGTGAAATTCTCAAATTTGGGAAGAGCCTTGTTGTGGCTGATGCAAAAGTCTACTCAGAAGGCTCTGAGAAGCCCGTTGCACGGGCTTCCGTCACTTATTCTATACCGCCGAAAAAGTAAAAACCTAAGTTTTGACTTCGGTTTCTTGTTTTTTTATAAACTCTGCTTTTGGCTTAGCACCTGTTGCAAGAGGATCATCCTGACGTTGGACCGACCCCTCAAAATGAGCTCCAGACTCAATAGCGATTGTTTTGTGGATAATATCACCTTCAACACGAGCAGTAGACGTCAATCTGACTTTTAGGCCTCTAACCCGCCCAATAATTCGACCATTTATCACCACGTCGTCAGCAACAACTTCACCTTTGATAGTTGCTGTTTCACCAATCGTTAGCAAGTGAGCCTTTATGTCTCCTTCAACGGTTCCTTCAACCTGAATATCGCCAGTAGTTTTGATATTTCCCACAATGTTTAAGTCTTGAGACAACATTGATGCAGGAGGTTTCGGTTTTGCCACTGGAACTGTAGATGCCGTTTTTTCAGACTCTATGGGCTTGTTTGCTTCGGGTGCTTTTTGAGCGGGTTCATTAATTTTACTCTTAGAAAACATTTTTTGCTGCCTTAATATATTTCATTGGGTTAATAGCTTTTCCGCCTATTCTTATTTCATAGTGTAGATGTGTGCCGGTAGATCGTCCAGTGTTTCCCATATCACCGATATGTTGTCCACGAGATACTCTCTGTCCTTTTTTTACACGAAACTTTGAGAGATGTGCATAACGTGTTTCGATCCCAAAGTCATGTTTTATTTTTATAAGTCTTCCATAAGCGCTTTGCCATCCTACATAAACTACGACACCATCTGCTGTAGCGCGAATAGGTGTTCCATGAGGAGCTGCAAAATCTGTACCATTGTGCATTCTTCCCCAACGCGGTCCAAAACCAGATGTGAATCTATTGGATGTCTGAACAGGATGGTAGAATGGATATTTTTCAATAGCTATCCTGTAAAGGTTCAATTCGTCCAAACTTTTTAATATTCTTGAAGCTTTTTCCGCATTTTTATCATAAAAATTAAAAGCTGTTTCACCAACTCCATCTAAAAACGTTAAATCATGCCCCCCATACCCACTATATCCACGTCTGATTGTTTCAATGACGCTGTCAGGATTTACGCCTGCCGCTCGAAACATTTTATCCAAAGGACCAACTGAAACTGACAAAGCTTCTTCTATAAGACGAAATATTTGTTCATTTCGCTGCTCAATCAGTTTTATTTCCCTTTCAATATTTTTTACACTTTGTCGCGCTGCATACGCCTCACTTCGGAGCATATCTCGTTGCCCTGCAGTTTCACTTAATACTTTTGACAGAAGTGCTTCTTTGTCTGTATTTGTTATGGTTGAAAATTTTGGATTGATTTCCTCAGACGATCCGGAATTTGTTATACGTGAGGTGCTCAATTTAGATTTTACAATATTAAGAGCAGAAGTAAGTTCTTTACGTTCAATTTCTATTTCCATTAGCTCTTCTTGTAATTTTGATATGTAGGCTAAAGCTTTCTCAAATTTTATCTGTGTTTGTCTTGATGAGTCTTGTTGATAGTCACGTTCTTCAGCCAGCGACATCAATCTTAATTGGTAATTCTCCTGATCTCTAATGGCTTGCTCTCTAAAATTACCAGCTCCGAGGCTATCCATCGTTATAACCGCGATAGAAAAGATCGACCAAGCAATTAGACAAAACATACCGCAAGCGATTGCAGTTTGAGTGCTGGATTTTAGATTAAAAAAAACAGTTTTATCGTTACTTTTGAGCAGTATTTGACGGGCGGGAAACGCTTTTTGACAAAAGTTTTCTATCCGCTCAGAAAGAATCTGTTTTTTGTTTTCTTTATTCAAAGTTACGCCACGCTGAAATAAAAAAGCTAGTATTAGTTATCGATTTAAGGATAGATAAGCAATAATTTTATACCGTACAAATTCCTAATTATTTGAAAATATCAGTCAATTTTTACTTATAAGAAGTGTTGATATTCAATTGATCTGCAAGGGGCCAATAAAAATCTGGTGGAAGTCCAGCATCAGCCCGTTTTTCTTCATTAAAAGGCGGTTTTAAAAAGCCATTGAAGTACTTTGTAACTAATCTATGAAATTCAATTTTTGGATCAAGGTTATTTCTACCGCAGAGGAAGTTAAACCACTTGGAGCCATAAGCAACGTGAGAAACCTCTTCTTCATATATTGTTTTAAGCGCCTTTACCGCATTTTTCAGTTTTGCTTTTTCAAATAGCCTGATCATGTTGGGGGTAACGTCTAAACCTCGCGCTTCGAGGACCATTGGGACTACGGCAAGTCGTCCTAATAAATCGTCGCGTGTATCAATAGCTGCCTGCCAAAGACCGTCGTGAGCTGTTAAATCACCATAATAACTACCTAACTCTTCTAAACAATCACATATAAGATTAAAATGGTTGCTTTCCTCTTGTGCAGATTTTACCCAATCATCATAAAAGCCTACGGGCATCTGTATGTTTGCAAATCGAGCAATAATATCCCAGTGTAAATCTACGGCATTTAATTCTATGTGGGCGATAGAATGGAGTATAGCGATTTGGCCATTCAAAGTATTTGGACGCCGCCGTGGAACCTCTCCGGCTCTTACAAGCTCAGGTTTGTTTGGCCGAGCGGGGTTTAATGGGGGATCCGATAACCCAATTTCAATGGTGGTTCCTTTACTTCTATTATCAAACCAAATTTGCGCGTATTCTGAAGAAAGTGCAGTTTTCTCACGGCCGTCTTTTTCGTTGAGAACAAAAGTGGCCATTTTGGAAAGTGTTAAGGAAGTCAAAGCTTCTTGACCGTTTCTAGAACTTCGGTCACGTGATTAGCAACCTTTACCTTTCGCCATTCATGTGTGACTGAACCAGAACCGTCGATAATGAAAGTTGACCTTTCGATGCCCATATAAATTTTTCCATACATCGATTTTTCTTTCCAAACACCAAAATCTTCGCAGACACTGCCTGCTTCGTCGGATAGAAGAGGTACAGTTAGGTTTTGCTTTTTTACAAATTTTTCATGGCTTGTGATGCTATCTTTCGAAATGCCAAATACATTTATGTTAAGGTTGTTAAAAAGCTCTGTATTCTCAGTAAAGTCCTTAGCCTCTCTTGTACAGCCAGAGGTATTATCTCTTGGGTAAAAGAAAAGAACAACCATGTTTGGTCGAAAGTCTTTTATATCAATAATATCTCCAGTCTCGTTAGGTAAAATTACGTCTGGGGCTGGATAGGGTGTAATTGCCATATTAATATCCCGAGATCGAGAGGTTCTAATTCCGCAAAGGTTTGCCAATAAGATTATATCTGAGGCTAATTCGTTGTCTTTTCCATACTTTGTAGAAGTTGATGATGTCTATTTGTCTTTGGATGATAATTTTATTCCTAATTTAGTGGTTAGAGATATTGATTTGTTGTCTCCTACAAAAAACCCAATTTTATCTTTTAATTCATTGGCCGCAAAGTTTTCCTTGGCTGATTTGATTTCCAGTAAATTTAGGGTGTCCTCAGTAACTTTAGATGGCGCAAATTTATCTATAAAAAGACTAGAAAACGGATCTTTAAATTATAAGTTTGGTTCGTCAGATCTTTCCAGGACTGATAATTTTGATACTTTAGCTTTTTTGAAGAGGTTAGATTATTTTTTATCGACAAAAGAAATGGAAAAATTCCAAGATTTAAACTTTTTTGGTTTAACAGCACAATTTGAGGATGAGGTTAATAACAAAAATTATACAATAGATGGCGCTCGTTTTCGGGCGTCTCGTGTAGATCAGGTTCTTGCAATGAGTTTTGACTTAGCTCTGCTAACTGGTAATACTGATGTGGCAACGGTAGAGGCAAATTTTAAAAGCCCTATAGGTCAACTCAACGGTGAATTTGGTTTAATACTTAAAGATATCCCTTCTCAAGATATTGCATTGCAGTCGCGTGAATTTGGATGGTTGAGTGTTTTGGATGCTCCAATTTCTGGAGCACTAAGAGGTTCTTTCGATATAGAGGGACGTTTAAATCCCGTAAACGCTACCCTGCAAATAGGCAAAGGTGTATTTAAACCATCGAGTGATATTAAACCAATAGCGTTTGATACAGCCCGAACTTATTTTTCGTATGCACCTGGTAGTGGTAAGGTTGATTTTGATGAGATATTTTTCGATAGTAAAGATTTAAAAGCAACGGCTGATGGTTTTATTATCATAGAAGATATTACAAATTTGCCAGAAACATTTGTAGCTCAATTAAACTTCTCTAATCTTGAAACTGGCACTTTTGGGTTTTTAAATAATGGTATTACTTCAAACTCTGCTACTAGTACTTTCAAAGTTCAGCTTGCTCCATTTGACATAGAAATACCACAGCTGTTTATTTACGATATTCCAACCCAAGTCAGTATAAACACGACAGGATTTATTTCAGTAAAAGAAAAATATTGGGATATTTCATTAGATACTAAAAGTGAGTCCGCAGATTTAGAAAACGTTCTTTATTTTTGGCCAGAAAGTCATAAACCAAAAGTTAGGCAATGGGTGGTTGATCATTTTGAAGAAAGTAAACTGTTCGATATCTCAATGCAAATGGAAATGGGAAAAGGGGATAGCCCAATGCTCTCTTGGAGTTTTGGGTTCTCAGATACCTCTTTCAGTCCTTTAAAAGGTTTTCCTCTTATCAATAAATCTTCGGGTCATTTTGTTTCGAAAAATTATTCGACGACTGTACTTCTGGAAAATGGGTTATTTTTTGACTCAAATAATAGAATTATTGACATCAGTGGTAGTAGGTTTTTTATCGAAAATAGTCGAATAAAGCCAACCCCAGCCGAGATATTGATCAAAGCCGATGGAGGCTTAGGCTCATTTTTGGATGTGTTAAATAGTCCTCCTCTAAAGTTAATGGATAGAATAAAACAACCAACAAACTTAGGAAAAGCAGAGGTTTCAGGGCAGGGTATTGTTAACATACTTCTTAAAAAAGATTTAAAACCAGATGAAATTTTTTATGAGGTTTCTGCAACTGCAGAAAGGTTTTCTTCTGACCTAACTAATCCAAGCTATCAAATTACAAATGGATCTCTAGATTTCTTTGCCAATAACGAATTTATAGAAATACAGGGAGATGGATTAGTAAAGAATTTACCTGTTCGGGCTAATTTTTTAGAGTCTATAGGGGAAGGTGATTCAAAAAATCTCGAAGTTGATTTTGAATTGTCAGAGAAAGCTTTAGATTTATTTAAAGGTTAACTCAGTAGAGGTTTGGGGCACCTAGCAACAGAACAGATGAAAAAGCTGAGTTAAAGGTTTCTGGAATTTTAGGGGAACAGCTCGTAGTCGACGATATCTTTTTAAGTTCTAAAAATTTAACTTTGAATGGTTCCGCTTTACAAAAACAAGATGACAAGTTTGATGTCAATTTTAGCAAACTAGCATTGGGAGAGGTATTTGATCTTCAATTGTCTGTTAAACCGAACAGTGGGATCGTTGTCAGCGGTGGTCAACTTAATATGCAAGAATTTTTAAAATTACCATTAGCTATAAACTCATCTGAAAAATCAGCTCCTTTATCAATTTATCTCGATGAACTGAAATTATATGAGAAACAAATTATTACAAGATTGACAGCAAATATGGATGCGGAAGGAAAAGGTGATTTTTCTGGGAGCTTGAACGACCTTGCTTCGTTCGGTGGAAATATAACAAAAATAGAAGATGGCTACAGTGTTCAGGCACAATCTAATAATGCTGGCGCCTTTGTTCGAGCTCTAGGAGCTGCAAAAGCGGCCGACGGCGGTACAGCTGAGCTAAGTCTTAGACATCTCAAAAACTCCCAAGGGATGAAAGGGAGATTGAAAATAAAAAATATTCGTTTGAGGAATATGCCTGCTTTATTAGAACTTTTAGATGCAATCAGCATTGTGGGCTTGCTAGATCAATTACAAGGCCCTGGTTTGGTTCTAAATGAAATTGAAGCGGATTTTGTAAATTTGTCGGATCAAATAAAATTTGAGAGAGCCTCCGCGTTTGGCCCCTCTATAGGCATTTCGTTGGAGGGATATTATGCCAAAGCTACTAACAAGTTGAACATGCAGGGCGTTTTGTCACCTCTTTATGTTGTGAATGCAATCGGATCAATTTTTACCAGAAAAGGTGAGGGGCTTCTTGGTTTTAACTATAGATTAAAGGGAAGTGCGGATAGGCCAGCAGTATTAGTCAATCCCCTCTCTATTTTTACGCCTGCTATTTTTAGAGAAATTTTCCGTCGACCGGTTCCTAATTTGGAATAATAGATGAATTTAAGTGATTTTGACTTTCAGTTGCCAGAAGAATTAATTGCAACAAGACCCGTCAACCCTAGATCTGCAGCTCGTCTGTTAGTAGCTAAAGGTAATAACTTTGATGACAGTTTTGTTAGTGATCTTCCAGGGTTTTTAAAATCTGGCGATAGACTAGTTTTTAACGATACAAAAGTTCTTCCAGCAAGGCTAGATGGATTTAGAAGTCGATCCATCGATGTAGATAATGTAGCTTCTGCTAAAATAGAAGTGACCCTGTTAGCTTCAAAGAAAGAGAGTATATGGAGCGCATTGATAAAACCACTGCGGAAAATAAGGGTTGGCGAAAAAATAACTTTTGATAAAAGTTTTGAAGCGATACTTATCGACAAGGTTGATGGGCAGGGAATTCTGCACTTTAATAAGGAAAACATCGAGTTTTTAGATCGGTTGGAAGAGCTTGGTGCCATGCCACTGCCTCCATATATTGCCTCTAAACGTCAAGCCGATAAGCGAGATAATTTAGATTATCAAACTATATTTGCTCAAAAAATAGGTTCTGTAGCCGCTCCAACAGCATCCTTACATTTTGATTTAGGTTTGCTTGAAAGGCTAAAGAAAAAGGGTGTGGAAACCTCATTTGTAACGCTTCATGTTGGAGCAGGAACATTTTTACCAGTTAAAAGCGAAGATATTAGACAACACAAAATGCATGCTGAATTTGGAGAAATTAATCAGAAGACAGTAGACGAAATAAGACAAACCAAGAAAAATGGAGGAAGAATAATCCCGGTTGGGACAACCGCTTTAAGATTATTAGAAACTGCTGCTCAATCAAATGATATTGTAAGTGAGTGGCGTGGTGAAACCGATATTTTCATTTACCCAGGCTACAAATTTATAGTTGCTGATGGATTAATGACTAACTTTCATCTACCTAAGTCTACCTTAATGATGCTAGTTTCGGCCTTAATGGGTAAAGAAACTATTGAATCTATCTACAATCACGCCATAACAAAAAAATATAGATTTTTTTCCTATGGTGATTCCTCTCTCCTATTTCCATAGAAATAAAAAATAGATCTTTTTGAGGTGTTAATATGTTGCTCGTTATGCAGGGGTCTTGGGCTCTCTTGTTGGGTATGCTTTTTTTGCAGCTTGGAAATGGCCTGCAAGGTACCTTACTTGGTGTAAGAGGGGAATTAGAAGACTTTTCTACTTTCGAAATGTCAGTCGTAATGTCAGCCTATTTTGTTGGTTTCTTAGGAGCGAGTAAGCTTGTTCCTGATTTAATCCGGAGAGTTGGACATGTTAGAGTTTTTGCAGCCTTAGCATCCTTTATATCTGCAATTCTTATCTTGTATCCCCTTTTGGTCAATCCATGGGTGTGGACCGGAGGAAGGGTAATCATAGGTTTCTGCTTTTGTGGTGTTTATATTACCGCCGAAAGTTGGTTGAATAACGCGGCAACAAACGAAAATAGAGGACAACTTTTATCCTCTTACATGGTTGTTCAAATGGCAGGCATTGTGGCTGCACAACTTTTATTACTTATAGGCGATCCCAGTGGTTTTGAGCTATTTGTTTTAATTTCTGTTTTGGTTTCGATTTCTTTTGCGCCAATCTTATTATCGATCACTCCTACACCAGCCTTTGAGACCACGAAACCAATGAGTATTAAGGAACTATTTTCCACTTCACCATTAGGATGTGTGGGGATGTTTTTTTTAGGTGGTATATTTTCGGCTCAGTTTGGGATGGCCCCTGTATTTGGGACCAGTGCTGAGTTATCCTTGCCACAAATTTCAATTTTTGTTGCGGCATTTTATATAGGAGCAATGGTTTTTCAATTTCCTGTTGGTTGGCTTTCCGATCGCATGGATCGCAGGATTTTGATTGTTGCAACATCAGCTATAGGCTTTATTGCGGCTGTATTTGCGATCTTTGGTGAAAATATTTTTATAATACTTTTGGGAAGCGCATTCTTCATAGGAGGGATGTCCAATCCTCTTTATTCTTTGTTGATTGCCTATACTAATGACTTTTTGGAGCCGGACGACATGGCGTCGGCGTCTGGCGGGCTTCTTTTTTTAAACGGGTTAGGCGCTATTAGTGGGCCTTTATTCACAGGGTATTTAATGACTGAAATTGGCCCAACCGGTTTTTTTGTAATATTAGCTGCTTTGTTAGGTTTGTTAACGGTTTATGGGTTCTACAGAATGACGCAGCGCGGAATTTCTGATGTAGACACGTCCAGTTATGCAACCGTATTACCCACAACCTCTGTCGTTGCTGTCGAAATTGCGCAAGAATTGGCCATTGAGGCTGCAGAAGAGTTGGACGAAAGTGCATAGACGTAATAAAATTACTTCACAAAAAACAAAACTCATGTCTTAATGTATTAAAAAAGCAGGAAACAGGCATGAACCCCGAATTTATTTTAAATTTCTGGCTCGATGAAGTTGGGCCTGAGTATTGGTATAGCTCTGATGAGTCCTTGGATCGTTTGATAGAGCAAAAATTTAAGAAAACTTTAGAGCAGATTTTAGCTGGAGGGCATAGCTTGTGGCTTACTTATCCCTCTGGAGCTTTAGCATATATTATAGTTTTGGATCAGTTCTCAAGAAACATTTTTCGTGGAAGTAAAAATTCCTTTGCCTCCGACAGGATTGCCATTGCTGCATCCAAGCAATCAATAAAATATGGATTTGATCTAAAATTAGATGAGCCTGCACGGCAATTTTTTTACATGCCTTTAATGCATTCTGAAAACCTATACGA
>LUMT01001120.1_pt1 | contig 11215 bp, 12 predicted proteins | sample 729741 | NCBI WGS metagenome assembly LUMT01 (sample SAMN03860299, study PRJNA289734) | marine metagenome | biome: seawater column; feature: ocean; material: water; isolation source: Red Sea water column Station 192 - depth 50m | place: Saudi Arabia: Red Sea | collected 2011-10-15 | depth 50 m
ATTAAATTTTTAATTGGACTTCCCTCACCAATTGATGCAAGCATTGTTAATCCAAAAATAGCTAATGCAAAATATTCTGGTTGGCCAAATTCATAGGCAAGTTTAGCTAATACAGGTGCAAAAAATACCAAAACTATTACACTAAAAATTCCACCCACAGTACTTGAAACTGTTGCCATACCTAAAGCTCTTCCTGCTTCTCCCTTTTGAGCTAAAGGATAACCATCTAGACAAGTGGCTGCTGCTGCTGGAGTTCCAGGTGTATTAATTAAAACTGCAGTGATTGCACCACCATATGTTCCGGCACAATAAATTGAAGTTAATAGTACTATTGCTGAAAGAGGGTCTAAAGTCATAGTAAATGGTAAAATTAATGCTCCACCTGTTGTAGGACCTAATCCTGGCAGAACACCTAAAATTAGTCCAAATAAAGTTCCAAAAAGTAAAACGATTAACAACTTGGAACTAAACAAAGGCGCCATCATTAATAAAAGATTATCCATACTAGTAGTAATAAAGGTTTGTAATTATTCCTGGAGGAAATCTAAGACCCAGTATCATTTCGAAAAATATAAAAACAACTAGTGGAAATATAATTCCAACCAGCAGTAAATAAAAAACTCTCTTTTCACCCCAATTATAAGAAACAAATATAGAAAGTACTGAAATAGCTAAGAAAAAATCTAATGTTTTAGAAATTACTACAAATAAAATAAAACTTAAGATTGTTAAAAAAAATGGTTTTGGAAGTTTTTTTTCTTTTTTCCAGGGATTTTTGAATGACAGATAATAAATAATTGTTGTTAAAAACATTATCAAAACTAACAATCCTTTTGGGAAAGTTGCAGGCTGAATACCTCTGTTTAAAATTGGTGGGACCTTATCAAAGGTAAAAGTAGAAATTAATAATATTGTAGAAAAAAAAATTATTACAAAAAATACTTTAAATTCATCTTTAAAAAAAAAGGGCAAACTTTTGTTTGCCCTTTTTTTATTTTGTACATTATTCATAAAAAAAAATGTACTTTCTTATGACTAATTAATGTAACCCAAAGCTTTAAGTTGAGCAGTCATTTCTGCAAGCATCACTTCCATTTGCTTACCCCACTCATCAGCTCCAACAACACTAGTTGAATCAAGTCCGATGTCAGTTAAAAAGCTTTGGAAATATTTATGCTCCATAGCTTTTATCATAGCATCTTCCAATTGTTTCTTTCTGTCAGCTGGAACTCCTTTTCTTGTTACAAATCCTCTAACAGTTGATAACACAACTGGTATTCCAAGCTCTGTAGCAGTAGGAACATTACTTAATTTTTCCATTCTGTTACTTGCAAGAACAACTGAAACACATAATGTTCCATCTTCAATTTCAGTAACTGCTTCACCTAAGTTTAAAACACCTACATCAATATCTCCTTTGATTAGGTTAGTTTTAATCGGACCAACTCCTTTGTATGGAACAATTGTTGGGTCAGTTAATTTTCCTTTTTTTGTAAATGCAATCGCACTTACATCATCAATACCACCAACATGAGTTGTACCATATTTTAATGATTTTGATTTTTGTGCACTAATAAATTTCTTAGCATCTTTGATTTCATTTTTACAATTTACAACAAATAACTGAGGATCATCCGTTCCTCTTGCTAATGGTTGCATGTCACTTAATTTAACTTTAGTTTTACCCAATGCCATTGATACAGCATGACCTGTTGTCCAAGTTAAAGTGTGTTGACCATCTGCAGGCAAAGTCATCATATAATCCATTGATGCTGCTCCACCACCACCTTTTTTGTTAACTAATTGCATATCTTGTTTTAGATACCTTCTAGTTCTTAGTAACATCATTCTAGTTGTTACGTCTGTTCCACCACCAAAACCAGCATGAGTAATTGCTTGGATTGGGTGTCCATCTGCTTTTGCAGAAGTAATCATAAGTGGAAGTGCAACAACGAAAAATTCAGTTACCAAAAAAGCGGCAGCTAAAAATAATTTAAAACTTTTTTTCATTATTTCCCTCTAATTGTTAATTTATAATTATTAATATAAACATAATCTGATACAAACCGTAAAGAAAAAAATGTCTCTTAATAAAATTAATATTGCATTGTTACTTGGTGATCCTTCAGGCATAGGACCCGAATTGGTCTCAAAATTATTGAATGATGATATTACAAATAAAGCTAACATTATTGTAATTGGGGAAAAGAAAATTTTAGAAAATGGGAATGAAATTACTGGTAACAAGCCTAATATTAATTATGTAGATGATTTTGATAAGATAGATTTTAAAAAAAATAACAAATTTTTTCTGAACATAACTCAGGGTAAAAATCATGATTACAAACTTTCAGAGTGTTCAAAGGAATCAGGGGAAAGTGTTCTGTCAGCTCTAAATTTTGCTTTAGAATTAGCTAAAGAAAAAAAAATTCATGCAATTAATTTTGGTCCGTTTAATAAAACCAGCTTGAAACTTGGCGGAAATAAATATTCCGATGAATTACATTTAATGGCTGAAAAGCTAAATGTTAAAAATTTTTTTTGTGAATTTAATGTAATTGATAATTTTTGGACTGCGCGAGTAACATCTCATATTCCAATTAAAGAAGTCCCAAATAATATTAAAAAAGAAAAAATAATCGAACCAATTAAACTTATTAATGAGGCAATGAAGTTAAATGGTATAGAAAATCCTAGAGTAGCAGTTCAGGCGTTAAATCCTCACGGTGAATTTGGTTCAGAAGAAAAGGATGAAATTATACCGGCAATTGAAGAGGCAAAAAAAATGGGAATAAATGCCGATGGCCCTTTACCCTGTGATACCTCGTTTATTACAGCATATAAAAATGGAAATCATGATTGTATTGTTGGAATGTACCATGATGCACTTCAATCTGGATTAAAAGCATTTGGATTTGATCGAGGTGTAACCGTCCAAGGTGGTCTCCCTGTGCCTATTACAACTCCTGCCCATGGCACAGCTTTTGATATTGCTGGTAAAAATGAAGCAAATTTAGAACCTACTTTGAATTCGTTTAAAATTGCATTAACAATGGCTGAAAATAAAAACAATTAAATGTCTAAAATTAAAAGTATTCGAACAAAAGTTTATCAATGGAATGGTAAAACTGTTCCACCGCAAAATAATTTTTGCACAAATGCTTCGGACCTTTTATTTGAAAAATCGGATGCAATGGGATCTTTTAGATTTCATGAATGGTTAATATGCGAAGTTGAAACAGACGATGGAATTATTGGAATTGGAAATGCAGCGCTTGCACCACAATTAGTAAAAAAAACTATTGATACTTATTTAACTCCTTTAGTTATTGGTGAGGATCCTTTTGATTATGCTTATATTTGGGAAAAAATGTACAGAAGAACTCATGCGTGGGGAAGAAGAGGGTTAGGAATGGTAGCAATTTCAGCAATTGATATTGCGCTCTGGGATATAATGGGAAAAATTACAAATAAACCTGTTTTCAAATTATTAGGCGGAAGAACTAAAGAGAAAATTCCAGTTTATGCCTCAAAACTTTATAGCCAACCAATTAAAGAACTGCAAAAAGAAGCTGAAAGCTATGTTAAGCAAGGTTTTAAAATGTTTAAAATGAGATTTGGATGGGGACCAAAAGACGGACCTGATGGAATGAAAAAAAATTTAGAATTAGCAGAGGCTGTTAGAGAAGTGATTGGTTATGACACAGACCTTATGATGGAATGTTATATGGGATGGAATTTAGATTACGCTAAAAGAATGATTCCTAAATTAGTAAAATTTAATCCTAGATGGCTAGAGGAGCCTGTGATAGCAGACGATATTCATGGTTATGCTGAGCTAAATAATATGAATGCTATTCCAATATCTGGTGGAGAGCATGAATTCAACTTATTTGGATTTAAACAATTATTAGATTTAAAAGCAGTTAGTTATATTCAATATGACAATAATAGGGTTGGTGGTTTCACTATTGCAAATAAAATAAATGCGTTAGCTGAAGCTTATCAAGTTCCAGTCATTCCACATGCTGGGCAAATGCATAATTATCATTTAACAATGTCTAACTTTAATTGTCCTATATCCGAATTTTTTCCTGTACACGATGTAGAAATTGGTAATGAGCTATTTTACTATATTTTTGAAGGTGACCCAGCTCCTGAAAACGGATTTATAAACTTGGACGACAATAAACCTGGCCTAGGTTTAACTATTACTGATAAATTTAAATCAGATTTCAAAATAATCGAATAACTAATAAGTTTCTACTTCATTAATTTTAGGCATTGAATTTGCTGCACCTGTTTTTGTTGTGGAAATTGCAGCTACTTTATTTGAAAATTCTAAAGCATCTTTGATTTTTAATTTATTGGATAAAGCATAAGCAAACGCTCCATTAAAAGCATCACCTGCTCCAGTTGTATCTATAACTCTATCCTTTAAACTATAAACATCTATAAAAAAACTTTCATCAGAATTTGCAAAGTAAAGACCTTTTGGGCCTAATGTTATAACTATATTTTTTACTCCTTTTGCCAAAAAAGTTTTTGCAGCTTCTTCAATTTCTGTTTTACTTTCAACCTTTTTACCTAAATAAAAACTTGCTTCAGTTTCATTAGGAGTAAAATAATCAATACATTTAAAATCACTTTCTTTAATATCTGATGCAGGAGCAGGATTAAAAATTGTAACAGATCCTGTCTCTTTTGCTCTATTAAGTGCATAACTAGTTACTTCATTAGGTGTTTCTAGTTGTGTTAAAAAAATTTCTGATTTTTTTATAACATCAATATTGTTATCAATATCTTTGTTAGATATCGAACCAGCTGCTCCTGGTACAATATTGATAGCATTATCCCCTGTTTTTTCATTTATCATTATTCCAGCAACGCCTGTTGACTGATTTGGATCTTGGATTATTGAACCTGTATTAATTCCAGCCTCTTCATAAAGCTTCAGAGCCATCTTTGCATTTTGATCTTTTCCAATTTTAGTGATAAAATTTACGTTTCCACCAAGTCTTGCAGCAGCAATTGCTTGATTAGACCCTTTGCCGCCTGGTCCAATTATATGATTTTTACCTAAAACTGTTTCTCCTTTAACAGGAATTTTTTCAGCAAAGAAACATAAGTCAGCTACGAATACTCCAAAAATGCATATAGAGTTCATTATTTATCAAGAACCCAAACGCTACCATCTGGTTTAATTACTCCTTTTGTTAGTATAAAACATCCATAAGGTCTTGTTTCAGAAGTAGATACGATTAATTGAGATTTCTTTGCTACTTTATAAAATTCTTGCCTCTCAATTGAACCTACTTTCCAATTTTCTCCAGAGGTTTCTCTCACAGCTTTTATAAAATCTTTGTGACACTCTGTTAATTCATCTGGTTTATTATCAACTTGCATTCTCTCTGCAGCAGAGTCAATAAAACTATCTAATGGAAAAACTGAAAGAATAGCTTTTGCAGCTTCATAGATATTAACACCATCTAATCTAATTACTTTATTATTTAAAGAATGAGAATAAGCAGGAAAATTTGCATCTGTTAACACTAATTTATCACCATGTCCCATGGCTCTTAAATGATATAATAGTTCAGGATTTAAAATTGGATTAATATTAATTAGCATTAGAATACTATATTACATAAAAAAAAAGGGTGAAATAAAATTCCACCCTTTTAATTTTGTTTTTTCTAAAGATTATTTAAAATCGTTAGCGTTTTCTTTAGTTACTAATTGTGTTCCTGTATCAATATTAGGATCAATACTTCCACCATTAGCTAACTCAAGAGCATATTTAACTCCATATGCACCCATGTTGTATGAGAACTGAGCTATTGTTGCAGTCATCTCTCCTTTTAAGATACTTGTAGCAGCATCAGGAGTAGCATCAAAACCAACAACGATTACATCATTCATATCAGCATCCTTAAGAGCTTGCATTGCACCTAAACCCATATTGTCGTTAGAAGCAAATATTGCTTTGATATTAGGATTTTTCAAAATGATTGACTCAGTAACAGATCTGCCTTTTGCAGTATCCCATTCAGCAGTTTGAGTAGCAACAAGATTTAACCCACAATTTTTAAATCCTTTAATTGCACCATCTCTTCTTAATAATGCAGTTGATTGAGACTCAATTATTTGTTCCAATAAAAGTAACACCTTCGTTAATTCCTTTTGTATCAACAAATACAACTGGAACTCCACTCTTAATAGCATCGTCTACTATTGGAGCAAAAGCGTTTGGATCTCCTGGTGCAAGAGCTAGAGCGTCAACACCTTTTGCAAGTTGATCTTCCACTTGGTTAATTTGTGCTTGAACATCTCCCTCTTGTGGTGGAGCAATCAAAATTAGTTTTACACCTAATTTTGCAGCTTCTTCTTCTGCACCTTTAGTCACTGAAGCCCAAAATGGGTTTCCTGAACCAGGTCCTTTTATACTAAATAAAATTTTCTTCTCAGCACTAACACTTGTTGTAATACTTAAAAGAAGAAAAACAGATGCTGTAAAAGCACCTATTAATTTAAACAATTTACTCATTAGTTTATCCCCTTTAATAATTATTAAAAATTAATTTAATAAAATTTTTAAAAAAAATTCAACTGTTACAAAGGTAACTATTTTTTGATTCAACTTTTACGTGATTTATTTTCTAGTTCCAAAATCTCTTCTCAGAACGTCAACATATACTGCTAATACAATAATTGAGCCTATTAATACTTGCTGCCAAAATGAACTAACATCCATTAAATTAAGACCATTTCTTAAGATTCCCATTATCATCACTCCTGCAAAAACACCTAAAACGGTACCTCTTCCACCGAAAAAACTAGCACCTCCAATAATACATGCTGCAATAGCGTCCAATTCAGACTGTAATCCTGCATTTGGATAACCTGAGTCTGTTCGTCCAGCTAAAATTAAAGCTCCAATGCCAGATAAAAAACCACAAAGCGAATAAACTATTACAAGAATTTTATTTACATTAATACCTGAGGCTCTTGCTGCATTTGGATTACCACCAATTGCATATATCCATTTACCTGTTCGAGTTTTGTTCATGAATATCCAAAATATTATATAGACAATTGCAATAAGAACTAAACTAACAGGAAGGTATTGCGACTTTTCTAAACCAAGCCAAGTTAAATCAATTCTTCCATGCCCAAGGTATCTCACTTCATCTGTGAAGCCGCTTATCGGAGTTCCACCAGAAATTAAATTACCTGTTCCTCTAAATATATATAATGTACCTAATGTCATTATAAACGGATGTGGCATCCTTAGCAAGGTAATCCCTAAACCATTAAATAACCCACATAGAAATCCAGCTATAAGAGGTGTGATAACAACAATATACCATGGAGCACCAGCCTTAGCGACAATTGCAAGTATCATTAGTGACAACATCATTATAGATCCAACTGAAAGATCTATACCAGCGGTTACAATTACCATAAATACTCCTAAAGCTAGCATTGACTGCCAAGAAATTTGTTTAAAAACGTTTGTTACATTTCTCCAAGATAAAAAAACATCAGGTTGAAGAAAATGCATTACTACTATCATTATAACTAATAATAATAATATTCCGTATTTCTCAAAATAAGGAATGAGTTTTAGATATAAAGAGTCTTTTTCTTGATCCTTTGAGTCCATAATTATTTTTTACCCATTATCCATCCAATTACTTCATCTCTTGAAGTATTTGATAATTCAGATTCTGCAAAATTTGTTCCTTGAAACAAAGCCATTACTCGATCACAAACAGCAAAAATATCATCCATTCTGTGACTGATCACAATTACACCTACTCCAGTCTTTTTTAGACTATTTATTAAATCCAAAACTTTACCAACTTCTTTAATAGCTAAGGCTGCTGTTGGTTCGTCCATGATCACTACTTTTGCGTTGAATGCTGTTGATCTAGCAATTGCAACTGCTTGTCTTTGTCCGCCTGAAAGTTCCTCAACTTTTTGATCTGCACTCTTTACATTTATTTTAAGTTTACCAAGATGTGCCTCTGTAAGTTCTTTTATTTTTTTATAATCAAGAAACTTTAATAATCCCAAATTAGTCGTTGGTTCACGGCCTAAAAAAATATTTTCGCCTATTGGAAGATTGCCTGCTAAAGCTAGATCTTGATATACCATTTCTAAACCTAGGTTTTGAGAGTCCCTAGGGCTTTCTAAAACCTTTTCTTTTCCCTCAAAATGTAAAGAGCCTGCACTAGGTTTATACAGACCTGATAAAACCTTCATTAATGTTGTTTTTCCTGCTCCATTGTCACCTACAACTCCTAAGCATTCACCTGCATGAATTTTAAGGTTTACATTTTCAAGAGCAGTAATTGTACCGAAGTATTTTGTAACGTTTTTAGCTTCTAATAATAATTGATTGGTAGATGACATAATTTAAGAAAATATAAAAAAATCAGTTAATTGCAACTGGTTTTGAGGCTAAAAGTTTTACAGTTTTTTTTTGTGCTCTTTTACAGAATTTAGGTGGCATATTTTTTAGAACAAGCTTCATATCTTTCAAAACTATTTCACCCATATTGTAAAAAGCTTCTTCTAAAGCACCTGCTCTATGAGCAGAAAATAGAGTATTTTTTAACTTTCTTATTGGATCATTTTTTTTTACTGGTTCATCTGGAAAGACATCAGTTGCGACATAAATATCTCCCTTTTTAATTCTATTAATCAAATCTTCAAAATTAACTATTGCTGCTCTACTCATTAAAATAAAAACAGTTCCAGATTTCATTTTATTTAATAATTTCTTATCAATTAAATGTTTATTCTTTTTGGTAATAGTTGCTAATACGTAAATTACTTCACAACTACTAAACATTTTATTTAAATTAATTGGATTAAATCCAATTTTTTTTATTTTATTTTTAGATATCCATGGGTCATATACATTTATATTTTTTGAGAATGGTAAAAGTAAGGGGTATAAAGATTTTGCTAAGTCTCCAAACCCTAGTAAACCAATTTTTTTATTTGTCAGAAGTGAAGCTTGTAAATTACTTTCTAAACCGTATTTCTCTTTTGATTTAATAAAATCAAAGTGCGCATTGTGAATATTTCTTAAAAGAGACAATGTCATACCTAAAGCAATTTCAGCTACAGGTTTTGAAAATACTGGCGAGGTTGCAATAACATGAATATTTTTTTTGAAACAATAATCATAGTCTAAATTGTCCATAAAATTGCTTTCTACATTTATAATACATTTTAATTTTGAAGCTTTAGACAATAAATATTTATCTAAATTTGGTTGACCCATAATAAATGTTGCCTTGCCAATATTATTTTCATAAAAAATTTTTTTATTTTTTTTTGGAGCAACTATTATTTTATATTTGGTTTTTAGTTCTTTTAATTTTGTCTTTGTAAAAATTAAATCTAAAGTTCTTGGATAAGGATCAGAAATTACAATAGGTTTAATCACATTTTTGCTCTATTTAATTATTTTTCTTATATCTATATTTGTAAATTTTTTTGGTTTAACACACTCGGTTTTAATTGGTAGATTAACACCAGATTTAGAAGCTTTCATGATTGAAGTTATTATATCAAGCACATGCAAAGAAATTTCACCATTACATAAATGTTTTCTCTTTTTTTCGATTGAATAAGCCATTTCTGAAAGTCCTGCGCCTCTATAGTTTGCATTTGTTGGAGCTTCATTTGCTCTTGAACTTTGTGTTCTTATATTAATTTTACCTAAATGCATTTTTGTAGTTTTATATTCGTTCCAATTATCTCCTAGTTTTTTACATGTGAAAACTGATCCTCCAAACATATTTGGATCAGGGACAATCATTGAACCTTTTTCACCATATAGCTCAATATGATTTCTTTGGTGAGCAATGACATCAAAAGATAATGTTAATCTAATTACTGTGTTATTTTTAAAGGTGATTGTAGATAGATAAGTTGTTGGGCAATTAACTTTAAATTTTCTACCTTTTTTTGGCCCAATTCCAATTGTTCTGTATTTTGAACCATTTATTATTCTCCCACTTACTTTCTTTGCAGGTCCTAAAAGGTTTACTAAAGCTGTAATGTAATATGGCCCCATATCAATTACAGGACCTCCTTCAAGTTTTGCAAACCATGGTTCTGGATTGGGGTGATATGATTGAATTCCAGGAAAGGCAAAAACAGCATTACCTAATTTTATTTTTCCAATTATATTTTTTTCAACTAGCTCTTTTGATTTTTGAATTCCACCGCCTAAAAATGTATCTGGTGCATTACCAAGGTATAACTTTTTCCTTCTAGAAATTTTTAAAAGTTCTTTTCCATCCTTTAAATTAATTGCTAATGGTTTCTCTGAGTAAACATGTTTACCATTTAATAAAGCTTTTTTTGAAATTTCGTAATGTGCTTTTGGGATAGTTAAATTTAAAATAATTTCTACTTCTTGATCTTTTAGAATTTCATTTACACTTAAAAATTTGACTCCATACTCTTTAGAACATTTTTTTGCAGCTTTTAAATTAATATCTGCACATTTAATTATTTTGATATTATTAAAATATTTCTCTGCTCTAAAATAAGTTTCTGCAATATGTCCACAACCAATAAGACCAACTTTGAAAACTTTATTCATATAAGGAAATCAGACACCTTGTCTTTGTTTTGCTTTACCTTCTTTATGAAGTTTTAAAGCTTCCTCATTTTCTTTCGTTGTTGGTATTTCAAGCGTAGGACTTTCCCAGTAAGCTGAACCTTCAAGCCATTCGTAACTATGAGTTTTTATTGATATTACATATGTTACATCTGATTTTTTAGCTCTTTTAAATGCTTCCTCTAATTCTGAGATAGTGGAGACATGTTCAGATTTTGCACCCATGCTAGCTGCGTGTTGAGCAAAATTTATTTCTTTAAAATTTTGAATATTAGATGAATTAAATAAGCAATTAAATTCTTTTCCACCCTTAAACAATTGAAGTCTATTTATAACTGCATGACCACCATTATCACAAACAATTATTATTAATTTGTTATTTGTTAAAACTGAAGAATAGATGTCTGAATTGTTAAGCAAATAAGAACCGTCTCCCACAAAAGCTATTACGTCTTTGTCAGGATTTGCCATCTTAATTCCTAGGGCACCAGAAATTTCATAACTCATACAACTAAAACCCCATTCAGTTTCATGCGTATTTAGTTCTTTTGGTCTCCAGACTTGCAC
>LUMT01001306.1_pt1 | contig 11212 bp, 9 predicted proteins | sample 729741 | NCBI WGS metagenome assembly LUMT01 (sample SAMN03860299, study PRJNA289734) | marine metagenome | biome: seawater column; feature: ocean; material: water; isolation source: Red Sea water column Station 192 - depth 50m | place: Saudi Arabia: Red Sea | collected 2011-10-15 | depth 50 m
ATTTATATGGTGCCAATACCGCTTTTGCAGTCGATGCAAATGGTGATTTGGCGCAAAATGAGTTTAATGCGTTCCAAATCGGTGCAACCTATAAAATCTTGCCAAATCTGCGCTCAACCCTTGGTTATGGCGCAATGTTTGCAGATGATGACAGTGAATATGCGGACATCGTGACAACTGCAAACAAAGAAGTGCAACAAGCTTGGATTAACTTCATCTACTCGCCTGTGAAACCAGTTGATCTTGGTATTGAATATATCAATGGTAAACGTGAAACCTTTGCTGGCGATGACTACAAAGACAACCGTGTTGGCGTCATGGCTCGATACAATTTCTAATTAGAAAATTAAATTAGAAAGTAAGTTTCCTGAACAAAGAAAAGCCCTTCAATCGAAGGGCTTTTCTATCTTTCTAAGAAACTCAACGAATAGAACATCGAAATTTCAAAAGTATATATTATTCCAAGAATTTAACCGTGATGCCTTTTTTCACACGTTTTGCCAAATCTTGCGCATCCCAATTGGTCAAACGAATACAGCCGTGAGATGCAGTCTTTGAGATCAGCGATGGGTTAGGCGTGCCATGAATACCAAATGATGGTTTAGATAAACCAATCCACATATTGCCCACTGGATTGTTTGGACCTGGCGGCAATGACAGAGGCTTCATGTTGTTGCCTTGAACAAAGTTTTTCGGACTGTAGCCATACCATGGATTTGGTGCAATATTTTTTACGGTATGTGTACCTGTTGGCGATGGCGTATCACTACTACCAATCGTTGCAGGGAACGACGCAATCATCTTATTTTTGCTGTTAAAGAGATACAGTTGTTTTGCACCTTTATGCGCAATAATCAGATGAATATCTTCAGGTAAGTTGTTGCGAATATTTGCTACGATGATTTTCTCACCAGCTTTTTTAAAGCTTACGTCTGGATTGATCTGTTGTAAAAAGTTCTCATCCATATGGAAGCGTTCGCCAAGCATTTCCGTCACGCGCGTATAGTACAAACCTTTCATTTTGGCTTGCAGTGCATAGTTCGATGGAATGGATTTGGCATAAGGACCTTTCAAGTCATCTTCTGTGATGGTGTATTCCACAAATACAGGTTCAGATTGACCTGCATTTAAGCTATCCCAAGTCTGTTGATCCATCTTGCCTGTAGCATCGAGGTTGTTCATGGTTTGATAGGTAGAAATTGCCTTGAGCGTATTCATGCCCGTAGCACCATCAATCGCACCTGGTGAAGCGTGCTTACGGTTCAATAATACTTGGATTTTTGCAAATACAGGCAGACGACCTTTTTCAATGCCTACAGCCCAACCTGTATTATTCAAACCTTCCAAAGTCCACTCCGCATTTTTTACCGCTTTCGCTTGTGCTGTATCAGCGATTGGAGATGAGCCTTCGGTTGAGTTTTCGATTTCATCCGCATTTGGATCTGCAAGACCGATGCCTGAAGCGATTTCAGTACTATTGGCATCAGTATTATCTGCATTGGATGACGCATCTTGTTCTTCTGAAACCACTGGCGCATCCGCAATTGCTGTTGACGTGTTTGGTTCAGTTGTGGTCACAGGGCTTTCAGGTGTACCTAAGCTTTGTTGTTGGATGCTATTTGATGTATTTAACTCAGAATTTGCATCATTCGATAATTCTTTAGTTGATGGCACACTGCTTGAAGGTTGTGCATTCGACGCGTTTTGTTGTGACAAGCGGTAAGATTCAATTGGAATTTCAGTTGCTGGCGTTGGATTGAGCACTAGGCTCGGTGTATTTTCCGCTGATACAACAGGGGCAAAGGCACAGGCAAAGCTGATACCTAAGCTCAGACTCAATTTACTACGTGCAAACATGCAAATATCCTAAAAAATTTTGTTATCTGCCTAATTATAAAAGAAACTTCAAGGCTTCACGTAATTGTTTTGTAGCCTATTTTATGGATCAAAAAAGAGCTAAATTCTGAATATAATTGATTATTTCTAACAAAAACAGAAAATTAAAATAAATTTTTTTTTAATGGATTTTGCGCGAGTTCATCATGATGAATGTCTCTGTTTAGCGGATATGAGCGATTTAGCAATGTGACGGTTAAATTTTCATTGCAGCCAATTCAACCATTAAAAATTAGGATAAACACAATTAAATTCGTCTTGACCAGAGTGATTTTGCTATCATGAGCGACAAAATTTTCGAAAGATAAAAGATGATGACTACTTTGAAAAATGACCGTTTTTTACGTGCCTTGTTGCGTCAACCAGTAGATACCACACCTGTGTGGATGATGCGTCAAGCGGGACGCTATCTACCAGAATACCGTGAGACACGTGCGCAGGCGGGTGATTTTTTATCGTTGTGCAAAAATCAGGAACTTGCTTGTGAAGTGACTTTGCAACCACTTCGTCGTTATGAGCTGGATGCGGCAATTTTATTTTCAGATATTCTCACCATTCCTGATGCGCTCGGTTTGGGGCTATATTTTGAAACAGGCGAAGGTCCGAAATTCCAAAAAGTGGTGCGTACCGAACAAGATATTGCGCAGCTTCCAAAGCTTAACTCAGCGAGCGATTTAGATTACGTCATGCGAGCAGTATCGACCATTCGTTCTGCGCTTGGCGGTGCTGTACCGTTGATTGGTTTTTCAGGCAGTCCGTGGACTTTGGCAACCTATATGATAGAAGGTGGTTCAAGTCGAGATTTTCGTTATAGCAAAGAAATGCTGTTTGCAAAACCTGAGCTGATGCATGCCTTACTTGATCATCTTGCAGATTCGGTGATTGATTATTTGAATGCACAAATTGACGCAGGTGCACAAGCGGTGCAGATATTTGACAGCTGGGGCGGGGCATTAGCACATCAAGATTATATTGATTTTTCACTGCGCTATATGCAAAAAATCATCTCAGGCTTAACCAAAGAAAAAGATGGACAACGTGTCCCTGTGATTGTCTTTACCAAAGGTGGTGGCTTGTGGATTCCTGAAATGCTGGAAAGTGGCGCTGATGCGCTCGGTTTGGATTGGACGACACCGCTTACACAAGCTCGAACTCAAGTTGCTGGACGTGTTGCGTTACAAGGTAATCTTGATCCTGCAACATTGTACGGTACACCAAAAGCCATTGAAGCAGCGGTAAAACGAATGATCGACCAAGCTTATGCCAATGGCGAAAAAACTGGCTATGTGGCAAATCTTGGACATGGTATTACTCAGTGGGTTGATCCTGCGATGCCGAAAGTCTTTGTCGATACGGTACATGAATATAGTCAAAAATATTTGTAATCGTCTGCACACTTTAATGCACGACTATAAAGACTGACGAGTTGAATATATCCGTGGAAATCATTGTCAACGGCGCAAAGCTTATCGCTGAATTTGTCGCAAAAGCAGTCTGCGCAGCATTGTTTGGCATATTGTTGTTGCTTGCTTTTGTGATTACAGCGCCGATGGGACATGAGTCATTTTATGGCTTGTATCGTTTTGACTATTTACTCATATTTGCTGTTGTGGTGCAGATTTTCCTTTTGTATTTTAAGTTAGAAAGTTGGTCGGAAGCCAAAGTCATTGCGCTATTTCACATCATGGCAATGGGTATGGAATTGTTTCTCACTCATCCTGCGATTGCATCGTGGCAATATCCGCAACCTGCGGTATTTAAGCTCTACACGGTACCGCTCTTTGCAGGCTTTATGTATTCTGCTGTAGGCAGTTTTTTTGCACGAAGTTTACGGCTATATCAAGTTCGAATAGATCATTTACCATCATTTGCAGTGATGTTGGCTTTGGCGGTGGGGTCGTATATCAACTTTATGACGAAATTTTTTATTGCTGATATTCGACTGATTTTGTTTGCGATTTCAGTATTTATTTTTTGGAAAACCAAGGTTTACTTTCAACTGCAACAGCATACGTTTAAATTGCCGATGTTGTTGATTCTCTTGTGTTTAGCATTTGTGATTTGGATTGCAGAGAATATTAGTACCTTTTATCAAATTTGGCTGTATCCATCGCAAGTCGATGCGTGGCATATGGTGGGATGGGGTAAGCTTGGCTCGTGGTATTTATTATTGCTGTTAAGTTTGGTTTTGGTACTGAAAATATTGGGTGATCGCCAGCGTGATCATGCGAATCCGAAGCATTGGGTTTGGCGTTTAAAATAATTGAATTTATGTATGTGATGCGGCCGTGTTGCCACAAAAGACTTGATTGCGCTCATTGGCTTTGGCTTGGTAAAGTGCTTTGTCGGCACGCTTAAAGATATCTTCCGAATGCTGATCTGTGGATGTAACTTCTGAGAATCCAATACTGACTATGTAATGAATCTGTTGTTGATCGTTGTCAAGCGGGTCTTGCTCGATATTGTGTCGGACACGTTCAAAGATTTTGTGTGCTGCTTCGGTGACACAGATAGGCAAAATAATGGCAAACTCTTCGCCGCCAACCGGTGCGATAATGTATTGTTTTCGTGAGGTTTTTTAATATTTTTAACCATTTTAATGTAAGTCAAAGTGAAATGATCGCCCCTTACAAAATGCATATATTATACAGTGGTGTTCAGGCAGTCTTCATAAAGAAAAAATGCAATAAATTTCATAGATAAATTCTCAGACAATCTATACCTCATAAGAGAAAAATGCGATTTGGTTAGCAAGCGATCAACGGTCATCAATTTGTATTGGGCTACATTGCTTTTATAGAATTGTGTAGCTAATATAAATCTAGGCATAGATTTTGCTATGCGGTCAAAATTGTGATTGAACTTTTGACAAAGTTCGCTTTCTCCTTTTCCTTAAATGAAGTTCGTGTTTTATCATTCGTGATAAAAATGAAATTCGTTTAAACCTGATTTTAGGTGGACAATTTGCAATGAAGTTATCGGTAGGTTTAAAAGTCTCGAACTCACTGTCGCTGACACCTCAGCTTCAACAGGCGATTAAGCTTTTGCAATTGTCAGCATTGGAATTAGAACAAGAAATTCAATCACAGCTCGACAGTAATCCATTATTAGAAAAAATCGAAGAAGAATACGGCGAAGCCAAAAAAGAAGAAGTCGATCCAACGCTACAAGATCAGATGCAACAAGATACCATTCCAGACGATCTACCCGTCGATACCGATTGGGACGACGTCTATACGCATCAATCTACGGCGATGGCGACGCCTGAGTTTGAAGAGCGTGAAGACAATCGAACCAGCAGTGATAGCTTACAGGAACATTTGCTTTGGCAGATTAATCTATTGCATCTCAATGACGTCGAAAAAGTCATTGCACACAGTATTGTTGATGCCTTGGATGAGCGTGGTTATTTGGATTGCGAGCTTGAAGAGGTGCTTGTTTCTGCACAACATATTCTGCATCAAGCCGATGTTGAGGAAGAGCTTGAACTCGATGAAGTCATGGTGGTGCTCAAGCATATTCAACGACTTGATCCGCTGGGCAGTGCCAGTCGCAACTTGGTGGAGTGTTTAGCGATTCAACTTGAGCATTATCAATCCGATGCAATGTTGAAACAACATGCCAAATTGTTACTACAAAATGCTGAATTATTACTGACCAATGATATTAATAAGTTGATGCGTAAAACTCAGCTCGATATGGATCTTTGCTCAAATCATTTGATCCTGCACCGGGTGCAAAATTCCAAGAACAAGAACAAGACTATCAAACGCCTGATGTGATTTTGCAAAAGAAAAATGAACGTTGGCATGTTTTCCTCAATCCTGATGTGTTGCCAAAACTTCGAGTCAACTCGTTCTATGCTGGCATGATTAAACGTGCCGATCAAAGTGCTGATAATCAATATCTCAAAACCCAAATGCTCGAAGCAAAGAATTTTATCAAAAGCATTGATGAGCGTCATAAAACACTGTTAAAAGTTGCGACTTGTATTGTCGAGCATCAGCGTGATTTTTTCGAAATTGGTGCAGAGGGCATGAAACCTTTGGTACTTCGTGATGTGGCTGATGAAGTGGAGTTGCATGAATCGACCGTATCACGGGTGACGACCAATAAATATATTTTGACCCCTAATGGTTTGTTTGAATTAAAATACTTTTTCTCCAGTCATGTGGGTACAGCGACTGGCGGAGAATGCTCTTCAACGGCGATTCGTGCCATGATCAAAAAATTGATCGCTGTAGAAAATCAAAAAAAACCACTCTCGGACAATGCGATTGCCAAATTGCTACAAGATGAAGGCATTGATGTGGCAAGACGTACCGTAGCAAAATACCGTGAATCTCTCAATATCCCATCTTCTTCAGATCGAAAAGTATTGCTTTAAGTTTTTATGAATGTGCGCTACTTGAATAGCGTGATGAGTTTAGGTCAAGCTTGTAAGAGCTTTTAACACATTTTTTTAAATTAAAATTGGTAACTTTCTATGGCGGTACAACGCTTACAGGTTTCAAAACGCTTTTCAGAAGTGGCGATTGCAGGCAACTTGGTGCATCTCGCAGGGCAGTTGGCGACGGATTTTGACTTAGATATCAAAGGGCAAACACAACAAACTTTTGACATCATTGATCAGTTTCTTGCCGATGCAGGAACAGATAAAAGTAATATTTTATCCGTGACCATTTATCTCAAAGATATTCAAAAGGACTACGCCGCTTTTAATGAAGTTTGGGATACTTGGGTGGCTGATATAGAGGCATTACCACGCACCTGTGTTGAAGCGAAACTGTACGATCCACGTGTTTTGGTGGAGCTCACTGTCGTTGCAGTGAAGCCTTAGCTTTTTAGGTCTTAGTTTTCTAGGTCTTAGTTTTTGGCATTATTTCTTGGAAGTCTTGATGAAATAGAGCGGAAATTTTATTTTTTCAAATCGTCGTGCTTTGTCAATATATAAGTAATTCATTCAGTTATGCTAGTCCCACAATAAAAATCAAAGGGGGATTAAATGCCAAAGAGTGGCTGGGCTAAACAAGAAATTCATATCGAAGCAAAAAATTTGGCAATGTTCGGATACGGACAAATGTCACATCGTGCTACAAAAAAACGTACCGCATTATTTGCACGTACGATCTTAATTTCAGTCGATGCGGATCAGAGTGAAGGGCAACCGATTATTTTCTGTTGTTTAGATTTGGGCTGTATCACCTTTGCGATGCGAGATGGCATTGTTCAATCACTATCAAAATACACATGGTTTGATGAAGAAAAACTGGTGTTGATGGCAACGCATACGCATTCTGCACCCGGTGGTTGTAGTTATGACGCCTTGTACAATATGCCGACGCCAGGCTTTGTTGCAGAGCATGTTGATTTGATTGTGCAAGCAGCTGTGCAAAGTATTGCTGATGCGTATCAAACGATGGGAGAGTGCGAGCTTCGAACAGCACAGAATACCTTTGCGACGCATATACCTGTGGCATGGAATCGCTCTTTAGATGCTTATAATCAGAATCCTGAAGTAGAACAACACAAGTTGTCTGAAGCCCATATTGCCTTAGATCGTGAGATGAAGGTCTTAGGCATTTATCAGAATGGTCAATTGGCATGCAACCTGTTTGGGCAATCAACTCGATGCCTATGATGGCGATAATAAGGGCTATGCTGCCGCAAGTACCGAGCAATACTTATCATCACAGAGTACGGCATCACAGAGCTTGTCATCTCAAGGTGTTAATGCTCCAGTGGCGATCTTTGCGCAATCAACAGCAGGGGACGTGTCGCCACATTTTCATGGTAAAGATCAGCTGAAAATCCGCAATAAAATTCAAGGTGAAGCAGAATATCGATATGCCGAGCGAAATGGTCAGTTGCAAAGTGACTGTGCTTTACAGGCGTTGAAGCACTCGCAAGCGTTGTCGTTATCTAAAGCCGAAGCGGTGTTGCAATATATTGACCTGTCGAAAGTAGATGTAGACCCTGAGTTTAGCCGAGGGATGCACGGTGCGAAAACCAGTCAACCTTGTGATGGTAGTGCATTTTTTGCAGGGACACCTGTCGATGGGCCAGGCACCGCAAAGCCAATCGTGATGGCGATGAATTTGCTTTCTAGTCACGTGCGCAAGGCAAGACTGAATCCAAAGCATCCTCAGTTTGAAAAATATCAAGCCTTGTACGCATCACAAGGCAATAAGTCGATTGTAATTGAGGCAGGTGAAAAGAAAATATTAGGACAGCGTTTAGATATCGCCCCAAGTTTCATTGATCCTTTAATCGCTGAAATGAATCGTCAATATCAAGCAGGCGCAATTCAACACAGCCAACTTGTGCCTTCTATTGTACCGATACAGCTTGTACAGTTGGGTGAGCTGACCATCGTATGTTGTGCAGGGGAAATTACCACAGTTGCAGGACAACGCCTTAAGCAAACGGTTGCCAAAGCTTTAACCGCTCAGTCTGAAAAGACGTGGCTGATCTCGTATTGCAATGACTATATGGGCTATGTCACGACCAATGAAGAGTATCAACTTCAAGCCTATGAAGGTGGGCACACACTCTTTGGACAATGGACGTTGGCGGCATTGCAAACACGCTTTTCGACACTGGCACAGCAGATACGTTTAGAAAAAGTTGATCGCAAATATGATCAGAACTTGCGACCACTGATTCCACCCAAGCATGAGTTAGCAAAACGAACAAACAATATTTATAGTCAATAGTTACAGTCGAGGATGACAGTGATGACACAAACATGGAAGAATTGGTCGGGTGGTCAATCTGCAAAACCACAAGACATTTATTATCCTGATCGCATCAATGCCTTACAACAAATTGTGCAATGTCATTCAAAAATCCGAGTGGTCGGTGCGAGGCATTCTTTTAGTCCTTTGGTCGCAACTAATGATACGCTGATCTCACTGGACAATTTGCAAGGTTTAATTTCGCATGATAGATCGACTTGTCAAAGTCAATTGTATGCAGGGACACGCTTGTATGCTTTGGCAGATATGCTTCATCCTATTCAGCAAGCACTGATTAATCAAGGGGATATTGATCAGCAAAGCTTGGCAGGTGCAGTGTCTACAGGTACACATGGCACAGGGGCGAGTTTGCAATGTCTCTCGGCGATGGTATCGGGTTTTGAGTTACTCACAGCCGAAGGTGAACTGTTGTGGTGTGATGAAATGCAACATGAAGATATCTTTACTTTAGGGCGAGTGGCTTTGGGAAGTTTAGGGATTTTGACCAAAATTACCATGCAAAATCGTCCTGCATATCGCTTACACGAACAACAGCGTTTATGCCCGCTTCGTGAAGTCTTAGACAATATCATGACATGGAAAGATCAACATCGGCATGTTGAGTTTTGGGCGTTTCTCCATGCGGATCAAGTGATTCTCAAAACATTGTGTGAGTTGGTTCGTTTGTTTCCCAAGTTGAATGCAACGCTTCAAAGCTCATTAAAGTATTTTGTGAAGCCGACGCAGTCCGTCGATTGGTCAGGAAAAATTTTTCCAACGCCTCGTAATACACGGTTTAATGAAATGGAATATCAGATTCCAGCAGAGCAAGGTATTGCATGTTTTGAAGAAGTGTTGGCAACACTTCAACAACATCAAGTACCGATGTTCTTTCCGATTGAGTTCCGTTTTGTCAAAGGTGATGATATTGCGCTTAGTCCTTTTTATGGGCGAGATTCGGTGTCGATTTCGATTCATCAATATCATAAACAAGATTATCAGCAGATTTTTTCATTGGTTGAGCCGATTTTCCTTAAATATCAAGGACGACCACATTGGGGGAAATTGCATACGCAAACTGCGAAAACCTTGCAGAATCTCTATCCAAAATGGGATGAATTTCAGCACTTGCGTCAGCAACTCGATCCATCGCAAAAATGGTTAAATCCACATTTGCAAAATTTATTTTTAGATTAATCTTGGGTTGCGATAAGGAGATTTTGTAAATGCTTAAAAATAAGAAAAAGATAAATAATATATATTTCCAAAAGCTTACTCAAGACTTGCAACAGCAGGGCACAGCGATGCCGCAGTTGATCGTCGATATCGATGCTTTGACACAGAATATTGGACAAGTTGTGCAGATGCTTGCTCGCTCTGAGACATTTAATTCGCAACAACTACAGCCACGCCTTGTAGTCAAATCTTTGGCTTGTATTGAGCTTCTACAAATTATTGTTAAGCAGTTTCAAACGCAGGGTTTAAGCTGTGATCGCTTTATGGTGTTTCATGCCGTACACTTGGATGCAATACTGCAAGCTTTTCCTGATGCAGATATTCTGCTTGGTAAGCCGATGCCAGCAAAAGTCGTCACGGATTTTTATGCGAAGTTTCCACAATATCAACAGGCGAATATTCAATGGCTTGTAGATAGCACAGCACGTCTGCGACAATATCTTGAGATTGCCAAGCAAAACCATCAGCAAAGCAATTTTACACTTCAGATTAATATTGAAATTGATGTCGGTTTGCATCGTGGTGGCGTGACGACAGATAGCGAGATGCGTCAACTATTACAGCTCATCGACGCAAATCCACAACATCTGCGATTCACGGGACTAATGGGTTACGATGCTCACGTTGCCAAGATTCCAACGATTTTGCAAAGTATGGATGTGTCTTATCAACAGTCACAGACGATTTATCAAAACAATCAACAACTGATCAAAGCAGAATTTCCGACCTTATGGCAAGAAGATTTATGCTTTAACGGTGCAGGCAGTCCGACTTTTGCACTGCATTGTCAGAGAACAGTCTGTAATGATATTTCCTTCGGATCAATGTTGTTAAAGCCGAGTGATTTTGATTTAAAGACCTTACAGAATTTTCAGTCTGCCTTATGGATAGCGACACCAGTGTTGAAAGTATTGCCTTTTAGCCAAATTCCTGGATTACCGATGCTTGATCGTTTGCCACATCTCAAGCAAGCAGCATTTGTCTATGGCGGTTATTGGATGGCGGATTATCATTACCCGCAGGGAACAACATCACACACTTTGTATGGTCGCAGTAGCAATCAGGAAATGGTACAAATTCCAAAGAATAGTGTGGCTGTAGATGATTATGTATTTTTGCGACCACATCAGAGTGAGGCGGTTATTCCACAATTTTCTATGATTTACGCTTTTCAGACAGGTCAGTTTCAGGCATGGGAAACGCTACGAGAATAAGTTTTCTAAAACCTGTTTTTCACATAAAGCCAACAGTTCAAAGCAAGTTATTATTCACGGCTTGGATCGGTGCAGGTGTCGCTTTACCCAAACTACTGAGCAAATCAATTTCAATGGTGCGCACCATTG
>LUMT01001149.1_pt1 | contig 11134 bp, 14 predicted proteins | sample 729741 | NCBI WGS metagenome assembly LUMT01 (sample SAMN03860299, study PRJNA289734) | marine metagenome | biome: seawater column; feature: ocean; material: water; isolation source: Red Sea water column Station 192 - depth 50m | place: Saudi Arabia: Red Sea | collected 2011-10-15 | depth 50 m
AAATTTTTTTTATTCTTTTTCCAATTGTTAACTTTTTTTCAATTTTTTCATTTTTGATCCTAAGCTGAAAAAAACTAACTTTTTTTTGTTTTAAAATATATTCAAGATGACTATAAAAAGTTTTATCAATTTTTAACGGTGAAATTAAATAGATAAATTTTTTTTTATTATATCTCAAGACCTTTAGACCAATTTCCTTGAGCAGCCAATGTATTCATTTTTGCTCGATGGTTAAAGATTTTTTGAGTACCCTTGATATCTTTTATATCTTTTGACCAAAATTTCAGCGCACTTTGTTGAAGTGCCCTTCCGTAAGAGTAGCTCATTATAAACTTAGTGTCGTTATATTTATTTATTAGATTTAAATTTTCAGTTGCCTCGAGCTCTGATTGTCCACCAGATAAAAAAGCTATTCCAGGTACCTCTGACGGAACACAGTTTTTTAAGCATTTTAACGTTAACTTTGCGACTTCATCATTTGAAATTTTATTTTTTGACTTATTTCCAGCTAAAATCATATTTGGTTTTAGAATAATTCCTTTTAAATCAATCTTCAGCAGAATGTTCACCATCCATTAAAACCTCTGGCTCTACTATTGGCACCATATAACATTCTTGAACTAATGCCGAATATCTTGCTAAAGCATGGGCGTTTGAACTTATCGCAAGTTTACTTGGAAAATCTTTAGTGATATTGTAAACCCCTCTCCATTTCGTGAATTTTGCACCAATCTTATAATATTCTTTTAATCTATCTCTCAGTCCATCTAGTCCCTCAGTAATTTTTTCATCTGGTGAACCCGCTAAAACCTTTGCCCCTGTATCTACTTTAATACCTGGCAAGGATCCCATATCAGAAATTAATTCAGTGATCTTGGTTTTTTTTGATGATATTTGCTTTATAGTTTCATCGTATAAAATAACACCTCCAATACAATCAGTCATACTAGTTGAACTAAAAAGCGCCTCTCTAAACATTAACCTGTTTTCAGGAGTTGATAGCACGCCCACGCTTTCTAGTCTTTTTGTCATAGTACCTGTGCTTTCATCCGCAGCCAAGATACCTTTTCCTTTCCCGATTATTTTTAAAGCAATATTATTTAATTCCGACATTTTAATTTAAGGCTTTTATACCAGGAAGGTCTTTTCCTTCAAGATATTCTAAAAAGGCTCCACCAGCAGTTGAAACAAAATTGAAATTATCTACTGCATTCATTTGATTTAAAACTGCTATTGTATCTCCTCCTCCAGCTATAGAATAAATTTGATTTTTATCATTTTTATCAATGATTTTTTTTGTAATTTCATAACAACCATTAGCAAAGTTTGGATTTTCAAAATATCCTACTGGCCCATTCCACAAGATTGTTTCACTTCTCTCAATGATATCTCTAATTCTTTTTATTGTTTTTGGTCCTATATCTAAAATTAAGTCATCATTGGAAACTTCACTAAGTTCTTTGATTATGGCCTTATCATCCATACTTTTTCCTACCACAACATCTTCTGGATAATTGATTAAACAAGAATTTTTTTTTGCTGTTTCAAAAATGTCGTCAATTACCGATTTACAGTTTTTTTCTATTAAAGATTTTCCAATTGGATTTCCTTTGTAATTTAAGATATTATTTGCCATCGCTCCAACAATTATAATGTTATCAAACTTAGGTATTAAGTTTTTAATAAGACCTATTTTAGTAGATATTTTAGCTCCACCAACAATACAAGTGACTGGTTTTTTTATCTCTGTAGTAACTTTTTTAAGCGCGCTTATTTCCGTTTCAAGTTGTAAGCCTGCAAATGAAGGAAGAAATTTAGTAATTTTGCTCACAGACGCGTGAGCTCTATGTGAGCAAGAAAAAGCATCATTGACAAAAATATCTCCCAGTTCTGCTAAATTTTTTGAAAAATTAGCATCATTTTTTTCTTCTTCTTCATAAAATCTTATATTCTCTAGAAAAATTATTTGATCTTTTGAGTTTTTAAATAAGTTTTCTTTTTTTATTTTATAGATATTTTCCCCAATCAATTTTATTTTTTGGTTTATTTTTCTCTCTAAATTTTCACAAATTGGTTTTAAAGATAGATCGAAATTTATCTTTCCTTTTGGTCGCCCAACATGTGAGATTATTAAAATTTTGGATTTTTTTTTAATAAGGAAATTTATTACAGGTAATATCTTATTAATCCTTGTCTCATCCGTAATCACTCGGTTTTTGAGAGGCACATTCAGGTCTAGCCTCAATAAAACAATTTTGCCTTCAAGATTTTCTTGATCTTTTATATATTTCATTAAGAAATTTTATAAAGGTGTTCTGCAATATCACACATTCTGTTTGAAAAACCCCACTCATTATCATACCAAGCTGAAATTTTACCCATATTTTTTCCTATTACATTCGTCAAACTTCCATCAACAATTGATGAGGCAGGATTATGATTGAAATCTATTGAAACAAGTTTTTCTTCTGTGAATTCAAGAACTCTACTTTTTTTACTAAAACTTTTGAACACTGAATTTATTTTTTTAACACTTAAATTTTTTTTAGTACAAAATATAAGTTCAATTAGAGAAACATTGGGAGTCGGTACCCTCATTGCTACACCTTCTAATTTACCTTTAAGAGAAGGAATTATTTCACCAATTGTTTTTGACGCACCAGTTGAAGTTGGTACAATAGATTGACTTGCGGATCTTGCTCTTCTTGGATCTTTATGTGAATTATCTAAAATTCTTTGATCACTTGTAAACGCGTGAATAGTAGTCATAAAACCTTTTTCGATTTTAAAATTTTCATTTAAAACAAATGCTACAGGTGCAAGACAATTGGTTGTGCAAGATGCAGCAGAAATTATTTGATCATTTTTTTTTAATTCCAGCTCATTTACTCCAAATACAATTGTTTTATCTGCATTTTTACATGGAGCTGAAACGATAACTTTTTTGGCTCCATTTAATAAATGAGGTTCTAATTTATCTTTTGAATTAAACTTACCAATGGAGTCGTATTTCAAAAGTGTTGAGCTGGTTTCTGGACTTGTTCTATTGTTTATATGTTTGATCTCAATATTCTTATTATCTTGTTCGATAATAGATCGAATAATCATTCTTCCTATTCTACCTAATCCGTTTATTCCAACTTTTATTTTCATAATTTATCTTTAATTTTTTTAATTATATTTTCAGTATTTATTCCAAAATGTTGATAAATTTTTTTATATGGAGCACTCTTTCCAAAATCATCAATTCCAAAATTTAAACCATTGTGGTTAGTATATTTTTTCCAATAACTTGTTTCAGATGCCTCTATTGATACAATAAGGTTTGTTTCTGATAAAATTTCATTTTTGTAGCCTTCACTTTGTTGATCAAATAATTCGTGACAAGGCATTGATATTATTTTTGAATAGATACCATCTGTGGCTAATTTATGACCAACTTCACTTGCCAAACTAGTTTCTGATCCGGTTGCTATAATTGTAACTTTTATATCATCATTAGTCCTAAAAATTTCATAAGCACCCAATGAAGACATATTTTTTGTTGAACTTTTAATTCTTACAGGTTTGATTGCCTGCCTTGTCAAGGCAATAACGCTTGGTGTATTTTTACTCTCAAGAGCTAATTGCCAGCATTCAAAAGTTTCAATAAGGTCAGATGGTCTAAAAACATTTAAATTTGGAATGGACCTTAAACTTGCCAACTGTTCAATAGGCTGATGAGTTGGACCATCTTCACCAAGCCCAATAGAGTCATGGGTAAAAACATATATAACTTTTTGCTTCATCATAGCCGCAAGTCTAATTGAGGGTTTACAATAGTCACTAAATATTAAAAAAGTACCACCATACGGTATTAGCCCACTATGAAGCGATATACCATTCATAATTCCACACATTGCATGCTCTCTTACTCCGTAATGAATATAGTTTCCTGAAAAATCACCTGGTTTGACAATTTTATGATTTTTAGTTTTCGTATTATTTGATCCAGCTAAGTCAGCTGACCCACCAATTATATTTGGGAGTTTTGATACAATTTCTAAAAATTTTTCAGAGCATTTCCTTGTTGCCATTGGCTCTAGATTTTTAAAATATTCTGTTTTTGCTTTTTCTATAGATCCAATGATAGTATTTCTTGCAAGGTTATAACCTGGTGGAAAGTTTTTTTTAAGCTTCTTACTAAAAATTTTTTCGTATTTTTTTGCTTTTTTTGATGCTCTGTCACCAATTGACTTCCACTCATTCAATAATTTTTTTGGAATTTCAAAGGGATTATAACTCCAGTTTAATTTTTTTCTTACTAATTTTATTTCATCATCACCTAGCGGGCTACCATGAGATGAAGCTTTACCACCTTTGTTAGGAGATCCATAACCAATTGTAGTTTTGCATGAAATTGCAATAGGTTTTTTTGATTTTTGAGCTTTTTTAAGGGCTTTTGATATTTCTTTATAATTATGTCCATTAATTTTAATATAATCCCAACCATAACTTTTAAATCTTTTTTCATGATTGTCAGAAACTGTTAAGTTTGTGGGACCATCAATTGAAATAGAATTATTATCAAAAAGCAAAATAAGATTTTTCAATTTAAGGTGTCCAGCTAGACTTAAAGCCTCATGGCTAATTCCCTCCATTAAACATCCATCACCTGCAATCACATAAGTTTTATGATCAATAATTTTTTTTCCAATTTGCTTTTTTAAAATTTCTTCTGAAATAGCAAATCCAACTGCGTTAGATATCCCTTGACCCAAAGGACCAGTGGTAGTCTCAATGCCAGTGCCAGGGTGATATTCAGGATGACCGGCACAAATTGAGTCTAATTGACGAAAATTTTTAATATCATTCAAAGAAACACTTTTATAACCAGTGAGATAAAGAAGTGAATAAAGCAACATTGATCCGTGACCGGCAGAGAGAACAAATCTGTCTCTATTTATCCAACTTGGGTTAGTTGGGTTAAAATTTAAAAAATCTTTAAACAAAACTGTTACCACATCGGCCATACCCATAGGCATTCCTGGGTGACCCGATTTGGCTTTTTGTACAGCATCAATCGATAAAAATCGGATGCAATTAGCTAATTCCCTGTGTTCCTTACTCAAAAATTATCCTGTCTAGACTAAGAAGATTCAATTTAATAATATAAACATATATATATGAATTTTTTAGGTGAAAAAGAAAAAAAGTTAAACGAACTCTTAACAAAATTAAAAAATTTAAATTTTAACGATTCAAATATGAATAAAAATATTGAATATTTAAACGAGCAAAAAAATCAATTAGAAATTGAAAAAAGAGAATTGGAGAAAAATTACTCAGCTTTAGTTAAGGAACATGATGAATTGTCTAAGAAATTAGATGAATTAAAGAATCAGGAGAAAATCGAAAAACAAAAACAATTAAACTTTTCTGAAAAAATTGATGAATTAAATCAAGAAACAGATATTTTATTAAGTGAAATAGATGAATGGCAAACGTAAGCATTAAATTTAATGGCAAAGAATTTTTACTCTCTTGTGAGGATGGACAAGAAGAACAATTGGAAGAACTATTAATTCAATTTAATTCAAAGTTTAATAAACTTAAAAGTGATCTAGGTAATTTAGGTGAAAATAAGCTTTTACTGATTACAGCTGTAAAAATTATGGATGAATACTATGAAACAAAAAAAAAAGTGGAGCAAAAAAAAACGGAACTAAAAGAGTTGTCAAACAAGTTTAAGGAACTTAAATCATTAATATATGAATATAGAGATAAGAAAGAGAATGAAATAAAAGAATTGAATTTGAAACATATTAATTTAAAAAATGAAATTCAACTAAATCAACAAAGTTATGAAAAATTGATTGATGATGCTACAAATGAAATTTCAAATTTTATAGAAAAAGCAAATTTAGAAAATTTGTCTTAAAATTTTGTGAAAAAATCTCAAATCAGAAAAAAATTTTTAAAGCTAAGAGAAAATAACCTACAAAAAGTTAAAACAATAAATCATAACGATATTATAAAACTTTTAAAAAAAAAAGGGATAGAGGGAAAAATAGTTGGGGGATATTACCCCTACAATAACGAGTTAGATTGTATTCAGATTTTGGAAAAATTAGAAAAGAAAAATTACATTATTTCTTTACCAAAAATAAAAAAAAATTTTCAAATGGATTTTATTCAGTGGAGCTCTAAAGAGCCATTGGTTATAAATAAATTTGGTATCCCAGAGCCATTTGATGGCAAAATAAAAATTCCAGATATATTATTAATACCTTTGTTGAGTTTTGATGCAAAATTGAACAGAGTAGGTTATGGAGGTGGTTTCTATGATAGATATATCCATAGAGTCAAAAGAAAAAAAAAACCACTTCTTGTTGGATTAGCGTACTCTTTTCAAAGAGTTAAAAGCGTTCCTGTAAATAGATATGACAAAAAACTTGATTTTGTTGTGACAGAAAGAAAAATTATAGAATGAGAATATTATTTTTAGGTGATGTTGTAGGTAGTTCAGGTTGTTCAAAATTAGTCCAAGATCTCCCTTCTCAAAAAAAGCAAAGAAAAATCGATTTTGTAATTGTAAATGGAGAAAATGCGGATGAAAGTGGCGTTGGTCTAACAGAAAAAATTTGTGAAAAATTTTTTTCAAGTGGAGTCGATGTTATTACAAGTGGAAATCATATTTGGGATCAGAGAGATATAATGAAAGTTATTGATAATGAAAAAAGAATATTAAGACCAAAAAATTTTTTTGAGCCTTCTCCAGGAAAAGGGTTTGAAATTTTTACGACCATTAACAATTTTAAAGTTGGAGTTTTAAATTTAATTGGAAATGTTTATATGAAAAAAAGTAACGATGTTTTTGAAACAGCAAATCAATTTATTAGTAAGTTTAAATTGAAAGAGGATTTTGATTTTTTAGTAGTTGATTTTCATGGAGAAATTACAAGTGAAAAAAATGCAATCGGACATTATTTTGATGGTAAAGCGTCGCTTGTAGTAGGTACGCATACCCATATACCAACTAATGATGCAAGAATTTTACAGAAAGGTACAGCATATCAAACTGATGCAGGGATGTGTGGCGACTATGACTCAGTAATTGGAATGAACAAAAACAATTCATTAAACAGATTTATGAAAAAAGACTCTGTAAAACATTTTCCAGCAAATGGAGATTCTACTTTATGCGGGGTAATTGTTGAGTGTAATACAGAAACTGGTTTAGCTAATAAAGTTGAAAGTTATATTTTTGGAGAGCAATTAAAAAATAGTTAATTTATGGCGGGACATTCACATTGGGCAGGCATTAAACATAAAAAAGGCAAGGCAGATAAGGAAAGGTCTAAAATATTCTCTAAGTTATCAAAAGAAATTACTGTTGCTGCAAAACTGGGAGATAAAGATCCAAATATGAATCCTAGATTAAGATCAGCTATACAGGCCGCAAGATCTGCGAATATGCCCAAAGAAAATATTGTGCGAGCTATAAATAAATCATCATCAAACAATAGTGCAAATTTTGAAAATTTAAGATATGAGGGTTTTGGTCCAAATAAAGTTGCTGTCATTGTGGAAACATTAACAGACAATAAAAATAGAACTGCATCGAACATAAGAACAATTTTTCAAAAATCTGGAGGTAGTCTTGGAACACAAGGCTCAGCCTCTCATAATTTTACACAACTAGGTGTTATAAAAGTTGATAAAAATGAAATTTCAGAAGAAAAAATTTTAGATATAGCTATTGAGGCAGGCGCTGATGAGTGTAAATCAAATACAGAATTACACGAAATTCAATGTTCAGTAGTCAATATATATAACATTAAAAAAGAGTTAGAGAAAAAAATTAGTAATTTTATATCAACTGGAATAGAATGGATTCCACTAAACAATGTACAAATTCCAAAAAAAGATCATGAAACTTTAATAAATTTCTTTGTATCATTGGAGGAGGATGATGATGTTCAAAATGTATATTCAAATGCTGAGTTTTTAAAATAAGTCATGTTAATAATTGGTATAGATCCGGGTCTATCTGGTTCAATTTGTTTCTTTAGAGATGGAAAAATTTTAGATGTAATTGAAATGCCTGTCATGAATGACGGAAAAAAGAATAAAAAACATGTTAATGGTGCTCAAATTTATAATGAAATTACAAAAAAAATTAACAGCAATCCAGAAACTAACATAAGAGTTGTGATAGAGCATGTTACAGCTATGCCGGGTCAAGGGGTAACAAGCATGTTTAATTTTGGTCAGTCTTTTGGAATTTTAAAAGGTATTTGTTCTGCAATGAGGCTACCAATGTTTTTTGTAAGACCGACAAAATGGAAGAAATATTACAATTTAATTAACTCTGAAAAAGATGCTAGTCGAACAAGAGCTATTGAAATATTTCCGAATTTCTCATCACAGTTATCGAAAAAGAAAGATTCAAATAAGGCTGATGCTATATTAATCGCTAGTTTTTATTATGAAACTTATAAAATTGAGGAATAAAACTTAATAAATAAGTCAAAATCATGACACATTTAAGTGAAAGAAGCTGGTATGGAAGCTGATATATCATCTCAAGCAGTTGGACTAGCTTCAAGTGCTGATTTTTCATTAATGAATTTGTTCATAAGAGCAGATATTGTAGTCAAGTCTGTTATTTTAATACTTATCGCCTGCTCAATTTATTCATGGGCTGTAATATTAGAAAAATTTAAGCTTTTCAAAAAAATTAATAAATCTACCGAAGAATTTGAAAATAAGTTTTGGAACTCTAAGTCTGCAGAAACTTTTTATAACAATCTCCCTGCAACCACTGAGGATCCAATGGCTGGTATTGAAAAACAAGTTACCAAGATTAGTAAAGGTTTCACTTTTTTAGCAACAGTGGGATCAACGGCTCCGTTTATAGGTCTTTTTGGAACTGTTTGGGGAATTATGAATTCATTTCAGTCTATTGCAATTTCTCGGAACACAAGCTTGGCAATTGTTGCACCTGGAATAGCAGAAGCTCTTTTTGCGACTGCTTTAGGTTTACTGGCTGCTATACCAGCAGTTGTCGCATATAATAAATTTAATAATGATTCAATTAAATATTCTCAGAGACTAGAAAATTTTTCTAAAAGATTTTTAACAATAATTTAATTAATGGCTTTTAAGTTTAATAGATCATCTAAAGAACCTATGAGTGAAATAAATGTTACACCGTTTGTAGATGTAATGCTTGTTCTTTTAATAATTTTTATGGTTACGGCTCCATTACTTACGGTTGGAGTACAAGTTGATTTACCTGAAAGTTCTGCAGATTCACTCCCAGAGGAAGCCGAACCGCTGACTTTATCAATTAATTCAAAAGGTGAAATTTTTATACAAGAGTCAAAAGTAGAATATGAGAAAATAATTGCAAAAGTATTGGCAGTTTCCAAAAATAGAACTGATACTAGAATTTATGTTAGAGGTGACAAAACCATTAATTACGGTAGAGTACTGGAAATAATGGGTCTATTATCTGGATCAGGTTTTACGAAAGTAGCTTTGATTTCAGAGCCGTATAAAGAAAGGTAAAACTTGAATAGAAGTGTAATTATATCTTCTGTTTTACATGCAGTATTCATTTTTTTAACAGCTATGAGTTTACCATTTTTAGCAAAGAAACCTATTGATCTTCCTCCAATTGTATCTATTGAACTAATACAAATTACTGACAAAACTAATATACCATTTGCCCCTAAAGCACAAAAAATTATTGAGGAAGTAAAAAAAAAAGAAAAAAAGTTGGTATCAGAGCAGGCTCCACCTAAAAAAGTAAAAAAAATTAAACCTGACTCTGTTCCAATGCCAGAAGATCTAGTAAAAAATGAAAAAGAGCTTAAAGATGATAAGCAAAATCCTGAAGCAGTTGACAATGAAGTCAAACAAGTTTCAGAGTTTGAAAAAGACGAACTTTTTGATCCAAATAACATTGCAGCTTTAATAGATAAATCAAAAGAGGAAATTGCTGAAACAACAAAGAAAAATGATAAAGTTACTCAAGATCAAAAAAGAAATGTTGAGAATGCAGGTTTATCTTTAAGCGAGGAGGATGCTCTCAAGGCACAAATATTTGGATGCTGGAGTATACCTTTAGGTCTACCCTACAACGAGAATTTGTTAGTTAGAATTAAATTGCAATTGAAACGAGATGGCACAGTAGCTAAATCAGAAATTATAGATCATGCAAGAATGAATAAGCCAGGACAAGGTTTTTATAAGGTATTGGCAGAAAGTGCACTCAGAGCAGTAAAATTATGCCAACCACTCAGAGTTCCGACCACAGGTTATGAAAGATGGAAAGAATTACAACTTAACTTTGATGCAAGAGAAATGTTAGAAGGTTAATAGAAATCTATGAGAATTTTTGTAAATATAATCATTTTTCTGATTTTGATACCATCCAAAAGTTTTGGTCTTATTGAAGTTGATATCACCCGAGGAAACCTAGATCCTCTGCCTATAGCAGTTTCACCTTTATCAATTGATGAAAATTCAAGGCAGAATTTTGAGAAAATATTAAAAAAGAAAAATATTGGTGAGGAAATTTCAAAGATAATTGAAGTAAATTTAAAAACTTCTGGACTTTTTAATCCATTAAATAAAGATGCATTTTTACAAGCACCTGATATTGCAAATTTAAAACCAAGATTTGAAGATTGGAATTTAATTAAGGCTCAGGCATTAATTACAGGAAAAGTTAGCTATACAGATGAAAAGTTACGAGTTGAATTTAGACTTTGGGATGTGTTAGCTGGAAAAGAAATGGTTGCACTAGCTTTCACAACCGTACCAACTAATTGGAGAAGAGTTGGACACATTATAACCGATAAAGTATATCAAAGATTGACTGGAGAAAAAGGCTATTTTGATACAAGAATAATTTACGTTGCAGAAGAAGGTCCAAAAACTAAACGTATTAAGAAATTAGCAATAATGGACCAAGATGGAGCAAATAATAAATTTTTAACTTTAGGAAATGAGCTTGTTTTGACACCTAGATTCAACCCAACAAGTCAAATGGTGACGTATCTTTCTTATTTTAGAAATTTACCTAGAGTATATCTTTTAGATATCGAGACGGGCACGCAGGAGGTCGTAGGTGATTTTCCTG
>LUMT01000736.1_pt1 | contig 11093 bp, 8 predicted proteins | sample 729741 | NCBI WGS metagenome assembly LUMT01 (sample SAMN03860299, study PRJNA289734) | marine metagenome | biome: seawater column; feature: ocean; material: water; isolation source: Red Sea water column Station 192 - depth 50m | place: Saudi Arabia: Red Sea | collected 2011-10-15 | depth 50 m
GCAAGTTTACCGACCTCTCTCGCCCAAAGTCCTGCAGCATTAATTACAATTTCTGTATGAATATTGCCCTTATCAGTAAACACATCCCAGGTTCCATCTTCTCTTTGCTTAGTGTCTTTAACCTCAGTATTTGTGTAATAGTTAGCGCCATGAACTTTTGCAGATTTTGCAAATGCATATGTGACACCTGATGGATCTACTTCTCCATCGATCGGATCCCACAAAGCTGAAATATATTTATTGGGATCGATAAGAGGATTTTTTTTTGCAACCTCCTCTAATGAGATAAACTCTTGATCAAGACCCATATATCTGGCTTTTGTTCTTTCTCTTTTAAGATAATCAGACCAAACTTCATTAGAGGCTAAATAAAACCCTCCACTTGGTTTAAAGCCAACTGAATGACCTGAAGTCTCTTCAATTTCCTTATACAAGTTTATTGTATATGCCATCAGTCTGGATATGTTTGGATCTGAAGAAATGACATGAACGTTTCCTGCGGCATGCCATGAGGATCCTGCTGTTAATTCTTTTCGCTCAAGGAGAACGCAGTCCTTCACCCCAAACTTTGCTAAATGGAAAAGAATAGAGCAACCTACAACTCCCCCGCCAATAACAACAACTTTAGCATGAGTTTGCATTCTTAAGGTGTGAATTCTTTATTTACCTGCTTAAGAGTTTCGTCTGTTCCATGGTGAAAATGTTTTCTCATGTCCGGCATATATTTCATCGAAATTGGTTTTTTACCAACTGCAACTGACATTTCTCTCACGTGATGTGCTTCGGCGCCACAACAAATTCCAATAAAGTTGATATTTTTTTCCATACAGTCTGCAGCAAATTTAGCCATTTCAAAACGATTACAAAAAAGATTATCCAAGGCTACAGGAAATGCATTATTTCCAGGAATACAATCACATCCATCATCTGAAATATTTAAAAAACCAGGTTCCTTTTCTGTTGTTCGATAAGGCACTGGCAATCCAGCAACATGGCAAGATACTTTATCTCTTACTTTTTCTAGAAGTTTCATAGTCATATCTGGCCCTCTATAACAGTTTAAACCAACGACATTTGCACCCAAGTCTTCCATCATTTTACATGCATCTTCAGGTGTATGTCCTTCTCTTGTCTTATCTCCCCTGGGTATCGCAAAATTTGTAACTGCAATCATGCCTTCATCTTTGATTGCTTTTAGAGCAATTTTCATTTCCTCAGTCCAATTAATTGTCTCAGCGACAATAAAATCAACTCCCGCTTCCTTTGCCCACGCCACTTGTTCCTCATACATTTTCTGACATTGAATAAGAGATTGTTTATCATTTGGATCATAAATATTTGTATTTGCTACATCTCCACAAACCATAAGATCTAAATCTTTATATTCATTAGCTGCATCTTTTGCAATTTGAAGAGCATTTTTCTGTAAAGACTCTAATAAATGTTCTTTCCCAATTATTCTTAATTTTTCTCTATGGCCATAATAAGTGAAAGCTTGTACAACATCAGATCCTGCTCTTATAAATTCTCTATGTAATTGAGTAACAACTTCTGGGTGCTCTAAAACAACTTCAGGAACAAATCCTCCTGCGGATAAGTAACCTCTTCGTTCCATGGCGAATAAATAACCTTCAGCACAAATGATTGGTCCCTCATTTAATCTCGTTATCAGATCTTTTTTCATGAATGCACTCCTAATTTATTCAAACAATAAATAAAAAATTATACCTAATTTAATATTCTGTCGAATTAAAAAAATGACAAGGCTATTCTTTTTTGGAATGAATAAGCATTTCTAATTTGAAAACAAACGCTCATCGAGCGGATAAGTAGAAATCGTTTCGTAACCATTATTTGTTACGACACCCTGATCCTCAAGCTTGACCATGTGGTCCCCATTAACTTCACCCACCAAAGCCTCGACACAAAGAGTCAGTCCTGGTTCCAGAACAGCGTCAAAGGCATTTTTAACCAAACGGTCTGGGTAGGCAATCAATGGCCATTCGTCACACATCCCGACACCATGCATAGGCGATGAATACTTGAGCGCCTGATACTTGTCCTGCAACACGTGCAAAGAATGAGTTAAGTCTTCCATGTGGAGGCCGGGCTTGAGAAGCCTTGTGTTATAGCGAATGTGTTCTACTGCCTCTGCATAACTCTCGCGCATGTTAGCTGGCGCTAAACTATCTCCAATCCACCAGGTACGACTGAGATCTGCACAAATCCCATAGGGGCCGATCAAATCAGTATCAAAAGCAAGAATTTCGTTCTCAGATATGATCCTTGGCCCACATTCTTGAAACCATGGGTTGGTGCGTGGCCCTGAAGTAAGCAGTCTTGTCTCAATCCACTCGCCACCTCTTTTAATATTTTCTGCATGGAGTACCGCCCAAACATCATCCTCTGTCACACCACCTTTTGGAATTTCTGCGCGTGCAAACTCCTCCATAACTGCCATCGAGCGTTCACAAGAATAAATAGAACAGCGCATTGCTCGTAATTCGTGCTCGGTTTTGATAGCTCGTGCACGTTCTGTCACTTCCTCACCGTCACAGTACTCAAGCCCTGCTCGACGGACCGCATCTAAACCTGCAGGCTGAATTTTGTCTATACCGACTTGTGTACAACCTGGAGCGTGAGTGGCAATTAAGTCTAGTACCTCAGCTGCGAAAGCGTCAGCTGCTGGCCCAATCCGGTCACCACGGGCGAAGTAAAACATGTCCGCACCTGAGCGGCTCTCCCGAACAAGTGGATTGTATTGGGCGAGGAATGGTGCGTTTTTATAATCCCAGAGTACCATATACCCATCAGCACAAAGCAAGCACGCCCGGAACGGATTGTGGGTGTTCCACAACTGCATATTTGTCGTGTCAGTTGCATAACGAATATTAAGGGGATCAAACATCAATAAGCCCCCATAACCCCTGGCTACAATTGCATCAGTCAAGCGTTTGTGTCTGGCTTTGCGCATCTCAGTCAGATCTGGCAATATAAGCCCTGCATCTTGCCATTCAGCATAGGCTAATGCAGTTGGGCCAATTTCGACACGATCGCCATCATTGATTGTTCCATCGCCCAGATGCACCCCCTGGCTTGGGTCTATCTTATGATTATCGCTGTAGTAATTATTTATATTTGGTAATATTTTACGATTTATCTTCATTTTATTAATTAAGGATTAATTCTATTCAAATAATTTAATCTACCTACGATCTCATCCCTATCAATATAATATCCTTGGAGGTGTCTATTACCTGAATTGGCATCGTATTCTTTTCTGCCATGCAAGACTCTTCTGCATAGAAGCTATCCATAACTTCAGGACTGCAATCCATTATTCCCATATAAGCAACGCTAAACCGTATATCATTAAAATCATTGTTGTGATCTAGAGTAAATATGGGTTTATGCATTACTCTAATTGTGTTTGCGGTGTAATCTCTATTTACAAATTTTACAGGTGTATCAAGAAGAATCTTGAAATATTCAGTAAAATTTTCTTTCATATAGCTTGCAACTTTAAATCCATCTAACGCAACTGATTCACCACCGGTTGCATCGTTTATTAAACAATGAAGGAACTGGTAGCCAGGAGCAATTTCATAATATGGTAAGTCGATGTGATTTCTTAGAGCTGCAGCTGTATATGCTGAATTATTTGGATTAGGAATGTCGATTACTTCAAATGGTGTTTTAAAAAAAGTTTCTCTATGATGACTTATATTAGATAGAACATCAAAACCTGACTCTTTTTCAGTGGGTGCATTCTTCACGATTGAAATCCCTTTATAATGAAGTTGTTCAAGCCATTTTTTTATTCCTTCATCTCCACTAATAATTTCTTGATAATCTATTTGAATATCTTCAAAATTTGATTGCATACTATTATCCCACAAAAAATAAGGTGAACTATATTTTTTCTTACTTTTCATCGTGTAGCAGTTATGTCGAAGCCATTCGACATCATAGTGACTTATATGGCTTCCTTCGCTCCACTCAATCTCCAACTGCCCTTTATCATTTATTGTAAACGCTTTTGGGTGAATATTTTCCGAAACATTTAGCAAGTTAAAGGTTCTCTCCCTTGCAGTAGGGTGAACTTCTGAAGGACAATTATCCCTTAACCATAAAAAATTAAATTTACTCTGCTCACCATCACTCCAATCAATTAGAATCGATTTACCATTCTTTTTTAATGATGATATTGATGGATTCTCATTCATATCTTATTTAAATGTATTATATTTTCTGTCCCAATTCGGAAACTTACCTTTTTGATTCTTATTTAAAGTTTTCATAATTTCAATCAAAAACAAATCTCTTTGTTTTTCTAGTTCTTTAATATTGAATTTTCCTGCTTGTTTTTTTGTTCCTGAAACCATTGCTTTTTTAAGTTTGTTGGTTAATTCAGGCGCTTTCAATTTTGTCCAAGGGAGTTTTAGTGCAGGACCAAATTGTTCCAGCATGTGTTTCATGCCAGTTTCTCCACCAGCTAAATGGAACGTTAAACAAACCCCCATAAAAGCCCATCTCAATCCAGGACCATAAACAATTGCATCATCAACTTCATCCGTTGATGCTACCCCGTCATTTATAATATGCAAGGCTTCACGCCATAACGCTTCTTGTAGTCTGTCTGAAATATATCCTTCTATTTCTTTTTGAACAATAAGTGGTCGCATTCCAATATGTTCATATAATTTTTTTAATTTTTTAACACTTATATAACTAGTTTTCTTGCCAGCTACAATCTCTACTAGAGGTAATAAGTATACAGGATTAAATGGATGACCTATTAAAACTCTCTCAGGAAACTTACAAGCCGATTGAATTTTTGATGGTAATAAGCCTGACGAACTAGATGCGATTATAACTCTCTTATCAACTAAATTATCAATTTGTTTGAGTATATTTTTTTTAATCTTTTCGTTTTCTGGTGCATTCTCTTGAACAAAAGTTGTATCCTTCAATGCACTAGGTAATTTTGAATAGACCTTAAGATTTCTTAATGAGGCATTTCTATTCAAACCAATTTTCTTTAAGCTTTTAAAAGCAGTTCGAACATTTATTTTTAGCTGCTCACGTGAAACACTATTAGGGTCATATGCTTTTACAGTATAACCTTTAGCTAGAAATCTTGCAGCCCAGCCTGCACCAATTACTCCAGTACCTACAATAGTGATGACTTTATTTTCTTTCAAACTTTAAGCCCAAGTTTTTTTCTGGCTTCATCTGGCCCCATAACATTAGCACCAAGATTACTAATTATTGTCGTCGCTTTTTCAACAAGTTGACCGTTTGAAGCGTATACACCTTTTTCAAGATATAGGTTGTCTTCAAGACCAACTCTAACATTGCCACCCAAGAGAACCGCTTGAGCAACCATCGGCATTTGATGAACCCCAATTCCAAAAGCTGCCCAGTTACTGCCCGATGGTAGCATGTCTACCATGTTTTTCATTGAACTGGTATTAGCTGGTGCCCCATAGGGAATGCCAAGACAAATTTGAAATAGAGGAGGGCTGTCAAGCAACCCCTCATCGTACATTTGATTTGCAAACCACATATGCCCTGTATCAAAAACTTCTAACTCCGGTTTTACGCCTAATTCTTGTATTCTTTTTGCACCAATTCTTAATTGTTCAGGAGTACTAACATAAATCATGTTGCCATCACCAAAATTAAGAGTTCCACAATCAAGGGAACATATATCTGGTAATATTTCTTCAACGTGACTTAGTCTTTCAATTGCATTAACAAAATCAGTATTAGGTCCGAACTTTAATAGATCATCCTCAGGTCCAATTTCTATATCACCGCCCATACCACTGGTAAGATTTATTATGACATTTGTGCCACTATCTTTTATGCGGCTCACAACCTCTTTATAAAGCTCATCGTCTCTTGATCCCTTTCCTGTATTTAAATCTCTGACATGGATATGCGCTATGGCAGCTCCAGCTGACGCTGCTTCAATTGCTGCATTAGCAATTTGCTCTGGCGTCACCGGTATGTTTGGATGTTTGTTGACTGTATCTCCTGATCCAGTAACAGCACATGAAATAATGACGTCTCTGTTCATATTTCCTTTACTAGTGAAAAAAAATTAATTTACAATTACCATACTATAGTATGTAATCATCATCTGAAATGCAAAATCTACAAAAATTTTATATTGATGGTCAATGGGTAGCGCCACAATCTAGTAAAAAAATGCCTGTCGTAAATCCAGCCACAGAGGAAGTTATCGGTGAAGTCATATTAGGTAATGAAGAAGATGTAAATATCGCAGTAAAGGCCGCTAAAAATGCATTTATGAGTTTTTCAAAAACTTCTAAAGAAGAGAGAATGAATATTTTGAAAAATATACGAAAAATTTCAGAAGAAAGATTTGATGACTTAGCTGATGCTATGACAATGGAGATGGGTGCACCAAGAAAAATGTCACGTGAAGCCCAAGCTGATGCAGCTATAGGTCATTTGGATGGTTTTATTAGTGCATTAGAAAAACATGAAGAAAAAATTGAGTTATCCAATACAGATATTTTATTAAAAGAACCAATTGGAGTATGTGGTCTAATCACTCCATGGAATTGGCCAATAAATCAAATCACATTAAAAGTTTTGCCAGTCATTGCAACTGGCTGTACTTGTATTTTAAAACCATCAGAACATACGCCATTATCAGCAATGGTTTATGCCGAAATACTAGATAAAGCTGGTGTCCCTGCAGGTGTTTTCAATTTAGTTCATGGTGATGGCGAGGGTGTGGGCATAGCCATGTCAAGACATCCAGATATTGAGATGATGTCGTTTACCGGCTCTAAAAGAGGCGGAAAGTCGGTTACAATAGAGTCTGCTGAAACTGTCAAAAAAGTTACACTTGAGCTTGGAGGCAAGTCACCAAATTTAGTTTTTGCTGATTGTGATCTTGAGGAAAAAGTAACCGCATCTGTAAATGAATGTATGTTTAACACTGGCCAATCATGTGACGCTCCTACCAGATTACTGGTTGAAAAAAAATGCTACGATGAGGTCGTTACAATTGCAAAAAAGGCGGCTGAAGAAATAAAAGTTGGAGACCCACAAGAGGATGGAGATCATCTAGGACCTTTATTTGATAAAATCCAATTTGATAGAGTTCAAAATATGATTCAGGTAGGAATAGATGAAGGCGCCGAACTGCTTGTTGGTGGACTGGGCAAACCTGAGGGGTTAGAAAAAGGTTGGTTTACTAAACCAACTATATTCATAAATGTTAATAACAGCATGCGAGTAGCTCAAGAAGAGATTTTTGGCCCCGTACTCGTAATAATTCCATTTGAAGATGAAAAAGAAGCTATTGAAATAGCTAATGACACACCTTACGGACTTGCCGCATATTTACAAACAGGCGACACTGAAAGGGCAGAAAGAGTTTCAAGACAACTTAGAGCTGGCGGTGTACATGTAAACGGAGGCGGTTATAACTACGGCTCTCCTTTTGGCGGTTATAAAGAGTCTGGAAACGGCCGCGAAGGCGGTGATATGGGGCTTGAAGATTATCTTGAAACAAAAGCATTACATATTGCTTAAAATTTAATTCAAAGCAGTAAAATTTATGGAAAAATTACTGTGGCAAGCCTCCGAAAAAAGACGAAAACAATCGAACTTAATCAAATACCATCGTTATCTCAAAAAAAGTTACTCAATAAATTTTGATTATGAATATGACTCCTTATTCAACTGGAGTATAGCAAAGCCTAATTTATTCTGGACGAGTCTTTTGAGTTATTTAGATATAAGCTATAGCGGCAATGAAAACCCTGCTATTAGTGAAAGTGAAAATATTTATGACAAGAAATTTTTTCCAAACTTAAAGCTTAGCTATAGTGAAAATATCATTAATAATTTAAATTCTATTCCTATACTCTATGTAAATGAAATTGGATTTAAAAAATATTACAGCAAAGAAGAAGTTATTCATAAAGTAAATTTAGTTGCTAAATATTTGAGATCTATTGGTGTTAAAAAGGGCGATAGAGTTGTAGGCATTGTAACTAATAATGCGGAAACATTGATTTCATTTCTTGCAGTAAATTCAATTGGTGCGGTATGGTCTTCTTGTTCACCAGATTTTGGTGAACAGGCTATATTAGATAGGTTTAGTCAAATAGAGCCCAAAATTTTATTTTATTCCAGCAACTATATGTATGGAGGAAAGAAATTTGAAATTTTAGAAAAAATAAAAAATGTTGAGAGTAAGCTTAATACATTGGAAGTATCCATATGCATTGATTATTCTCAAAAAGACAAAAGTTTCATCGATGAAAAATTAAATTTTTTTGAAGAAAACAATAGAGAATTGAATGAACTCTCTTTTGAAAGATGTCAGTTTAATGACCCAATGTATATATTGTATTCCAGCGGTACAACTGGAAAACCAAAATGTATTGTACATAATACCGGAGGTCCATTAATCCAACATTTAAAAGAACAGCAACTTCACTGTGAAATTTGTGAAGACGATAAGCTTTTCTATTTTACTACTTGTGGATGGATGATGTGGAATTGGCTTATTTCTGGTCTTGCTTCTAAGGCAACAGTTGTTCTTTATGAGGGGTCTCCTTTTTTTCCACATCAGGACTCACTTTTTAAAGTGGCGGAAGAAGAGGAAATTACTTGTTTTGGCACAAGCGCAAAGTTTATTGATGCGCTAAGAAATAGCCAAATTCAAATTTCAAATAAATATAAACTATCAAAATTAAAAACAATTTTAAGCACTGGATCACCACTAGTTAGTGAGAGTTTTAATTATGTTTATAGCAATATTAAGCAAGACGTACATTTAGCCTCTATTAGTGGCGGTACTGACATTGTTTCATGTTTTGTTGGAGGAGATCCAACTGGCGCAGTATTTTCAGGAGAAATTCAATGTGAATGTTTAGGAGTTGATGTAGATATATTTAATGAAGATGGGGTTAGTACTCAGCAAAAAGGAGAACTAGTCTGCAAATCAGCAATTCCTTCAATGCCAATTGGGTTCTGGGATGATGTTAATAAAGAAAAATATATAAAATCATATTTTTCAAAATTTCCCAATATTTGGACACAAGGTGACTATGCAATCAAAACAGCAAATAAGGGATTCATAATCTTTGGGCGCTCCGACTCAACTCTCAATCCTGGAGGTATTAGAATTGGTACTGCAGAAATATATAGGTCGGTTGAAAAACTAGAAGATATCAATGAATCGATTGTGGTTGGGCAAGAATGGAATGATGATGTCAGAATTATTTTATTTATAACCCTTAAAGCCAAAAGTCATCTAAATGATAAATTAGTTGCTAATATCAAGGAAAATATTAAAAATTCAACCTCCATCAGACATGTGCCCGCAAAGATTATTCAAGTTACTGATATTCCAAGAACTCGGAGCGGTAAGATAGCTGAATTGACTGTAAGAGATATTATAAACGGTAAAAAAGTTAAAAATATGGAGGCTCTTGCAAATCCAGAATGTCTTGCAGAATATGAAAATATTGAAGAATTAGACTATTAATCATATATTTTCAAATATGAAGCTAGATTTTGACTCAAAAGAATTAAGAGTATTTGATAAAGAGGAAATTTTTAAAATACATCCCTTGTGGATACGGGAACGATCAACTGAAAAAGGGGAAGTTGATCAAAATTCTTTTCAAAGATTATATGATCCTGAAAAGATTAAACCAGATTTGCAAATAAAGAATGCTCAGCTACTAGCAGACAACAAAATGCACGTAGAATTTTCTGATAACCATAGTGCAACTTATTGTTTAGATAAATTAATAACAGAAATTACAAGATCAAATGTCCTACCGCCAAAGATTTACTGGGATAAAAATGATGCTGAGTTAAAAAAATTTAGTTTTGCCTATGGAGCAAACGAAAGTCAGCAATTGTTTGAAATTTTAAAATTTTATCATCAGTATGGTTACGTTGTAGTCGAAGATTTGCCAGCTAAGGATGGAGAAGTTATAAAATTTGCTGAAAAAATTGGGTTTATTCGAGAAACTAATTTTGGAAAGCTATTTAATGTGAGGTCACAAAAACAACCTAATGACTTGGCTTATACATCCATCGAATTAGAGTCGCATACTGATAATCCCTACAGAAAACCAGTACCATCAATTCAATTTTTATTTTGTATTGAAAACAGTTGCAAAGGCGGAGACTCCACAGTTGTAGATGGTTTCAAAGTTGCAGAGGATCTAAAAAAAGAAAATCCACAAGCTTTTAATATCCTAGTAAATACTCTAATAAATTATAAATTTGAAGATAATGATGCTATTTTAGAAAAAACTGGAAAAATTATAAAATTAAGTGCTAGAGGAGAACTCAAACAAATAAAATATAGTAATAGATTAGACTTTGTATTTTACGATGAGCCAAAGGTTTTGGAAGAATTTTATGCTGCTAAAAGAGTTATGCATCAAATGATCAATTCAGATAAATATATATTACAATTTCATTTAGAGCCTGGTAACTTATTAATTATGAATAATTACAGAACTTTGCATGGAAGAAGAAGCTACAATACATCTGAAGGAAGTCGGTGGCTTCAAGGGCTGTATATTGACCATGACTCTGCTGAAAGTAAATATAAACTACTCTCTAAGGAAGTAGAATGAAGACAGTCAAGTTTACCGAAATGAAAAAAGGGTCAAAAGAAGATTATGAACTTTTGGCTGAATATGAAAAAAACTATGTAAATGAACTTCCTGATCGAATTATTAAGTCGCTAAAAAATTTAGATAGTTCATTAGATGGCTATCAGGTAACAAGACTTGAACATTCTTTACAAACTGCAACCAGAGCTGAAAAAGATGGAGCAGATGAAGAAATGATTGTTGCAACATTGCTACATGATATTGGAGACAGTCTCGCTCCTCATAACCATAGTCAACTTATAGCAGCTATATTAAGGCCTTATGTTTCTGATAGAGTTCATTGGATTATGTTGCATCATGGCCTTTTTCAAGAATATTATTATGCTCATCATTTAGGTAAAGATAGAAATTCACGAGATAAATTTAAAGACCACCCATACTATCAAGATGCGGTTGATT
>LUMT01001301.1_pt1 | contig 11065 bp, 12 predicted proteins | sample 729741 | NCBI WGS metagenome assembly LUMT01 (sample SAMN03860299, study PRJNA289734) | marine metagenome | biome: seawater column; feature: ocean; material: water; isolation source: Red Sea water column Station 192 - depth 50m | place: Saudi Arabia: Red Sea | collected 2011-10-15 | depth 50 m
ATTTAAAGTAGTTCTGTTGAGAATATTAATTTTTGGTGAGCCTAATCTATTTGCAACATAAATAGAATTTGGGTTATTATATATATCTTCTGGTTTATCAATCTGGGCGATCTTACCATTTTCTAATACTCCGATGCGATCTGCCATAGTTGTAGCTTCAGCTTGATCATGTGTGACGTAGAGAATTGTGGAGCCTAAATTTAATTGAATTTTTTTCAGTTCGACTCTCAAACTTTCCCTTAATTTTGCATCAAGGGATGAAAGAGGCTCATCCATTAAATATATACTTGGGTCTCTAACTAAAGCACGACCTATCGCAACTCTTTGCATTTCTCCCCCTGATAATTCAGTAGCTTTGTTGTCTAATTTAGCTAAAATCTTCAACATTTCCGCTATTTTTGTGACTTTTTCTCTAATCTTATCTTCTGGGATTTTTCTAAGAGGGGATCGAAGAGGAAAAGCTAAATTGTCGTAAACCTTATAATGAGGGTATAAAGAGTATTGTTGAAATACAAAAGCTGTGTCTCTAGCTGTTTACTGTAAAGCTAATATCATCTAAAGCCTTAATAGTTTTATCATATATTTTTGTAATATTTTGTAGTTCTACTTTAGACATTAACTCATAAACTCACTTTGAAGTGCCTTATCATTTGAACCATCAAAAATTATTTGGTTATTATTAAGAGTATCAAATTGAATTTGCTCATTAATATTAACTTGTGTGTCACTATCAACTCTAATTTTTATATTTCCAAGTTGAGTTTCAATTGTAAGAATTTTTCTTGAACCTAAATACTCAACACCAAAGACATTGCCTTTTACACCATTTTCAGAAACTAATTTTAAATTCTCTGGCCTTACACCTAAAAAATTTTCATTGGAGTCTGTTCCTTCTTTTTGTTCAGGGATATTTAATGATGAATCTAATAATTTAATACTAGATTGACTTGGCGAAATTTTTTCTTTTATTGGTATGAAGTTCATTCCTGGGGATCCAATAAAATTGGCAACAAACTTTGTTTTAGGTTTATTATAAATAACTTTTGGTGAGTCTGCCTGCAACACCACTCCCTCATTCATTACTGCTATTCGATCAGCCATCGACATTGCCTCTTGTTGATCGTGTGTTACATAAACTGTAGTTGCATCAATATCATCGTGAAGTTTTCTTAATTCCAAACACATCAATTCTCTAAATTCTGCATCAAGTGTGCCCAAAGGTTCATCCATTAAAAATGCTTTAGGTCTTCTGACTAGTGCTCTTCCGAGTGCAACACGTTGGCGATCACCTCCTGCTAATGAGGATACTTTTGATTTTAATAAGTGATCAATTCTGAGAAGCTTTGCAGCTTCAAGAACTTTAGCATCTACTTCGCTTCGTGAGAGCTTTTGCATTTTCAGTGGGAAAGCCAGATTATTTCTTACATTCATGTGTGGATAGAGTGCAAAAAGCTGAAAAACAAAGGCTATATCTCGCTGAGAGGCCCTTAGATAGCCCACATCTTCCTTATCCAAATATATATTTCCAGAAGTTGGTAGCTCTAAACCAGCAATCATTCTTAAAGTGGTAGTTTTTCCACAACCTGAAGGACCGAGTAAAACGAAGAATTCTTTATTTTCAATAATAAGATTGGAGTTTTTCACTGCTACGAAATCTCCAAAAGATTTATGTAAATTTTTAATTTCTATTTCTGCCATGGCTAATCTGGGAAATGACTTGTGATCACAAATCCGATAGTTCCCACTAAAATAACGATAAAGGAATATGTATACATCCACATAGCAAAAGGCTGCATCAGCATAAATACACCCAATAAAATTAAAACAGTTGATGCATTTTCCCAAATGGATCTTCTAAAAATTCTTCTCAATAAACTTTTTTTCTCAGCCATTATTTTCTTACCGCTCCAAATGTTATTCCCCTTAGAAGATGCTTTCTCAATACAACTGTAAATATCATCACTGGGATTAAAAATAATGTTGTCCCTGCTCCAATAGCAGGCCAATCAAGACCCCCCTCTCCTATAATTGTTGGGATAAATGGTGGTGCAGTTTGCGCATTAAATTGTGTTAGTAAAACAGCAAATGCATATTCATTCCACGAAAATATCATGCAGAAAATTGCTGTTGCTGCAATACCTGTAGTTGCTTGCGGAAGGACTACTTTAAAAAATGCTTGCATTCTAGAGTAGCCATCTATCATCGCAGCCTCCTCATACTCTCTCGGTATCTCATCCATAAAGCCTTTTAACAGCCAAACTGACAAACTTAAATTTACAACAGTGTACAGAATAATCATGCCAACGTGAGTATCACCAAGACCAAGTTTTCTGTACATAATAAATATAGGTACTGCCACTGCTATTGGTGGGAACATTCTCGTAGATAAAATAAAAAATAATAAATCATCTTTCAGTGGGACTTTAAATCTTGAAAGAGCGTAGGCAGCTAAGGAGCCTAAAAATACCGAAAAGAACGTTGCACCAAATCCAATTATCAAAGAATTGGAATACCTCGGTAAAAATTTTGATGGTCCTGTTATGACCATTTCTCTACTGCGAACTAACTCCTCATACCATGTATCTGGTGGTGGAAGAGAGTCCAAATAATCCTTTGGTTGTCTTGATCGATTTGTAAATAAATTCACATAGCCCTCTAAAGATGGTTCAAAAAAGACCTCTGGTGGGTAAGAGATAGCACTATCAACACTTTTAAAGCTTGTAGCAACCATCCATGTGATCGGTATAAGGGTTACGATCATGTAAACGATGATGATAGTGGCAGCTAATTTCCTTGAAAATCCTGTTGCTTCTAGTGGTGATCTTGAAGTGTCCATTATCGCTCTTTAATCTTGTTCATAACTTTTACATACACATTTCCAAAGCCGAATATGGTGACAAATAATATTACAGCAAAAGCAGAGCTGTAACCTGTTTTCCATTTTTCAAATGCTTCACGTTTTAAATTGATTGATGCTAGTTCAGTCGCCGATCCTGGGCCACCTGAAGTAAGCTCAGCGACCAGATCAAACATTTTGAAATTCTCGATCCCTCTAAATAATAATGCAAGAAGTAGAAAAGGAAGGACAGATGGCAATGTTATATGGATAAATTGCTGCCACTTACTAGCTCGGTCAACTTCTGCAGCCTCGTACAAATAATTTGGGATTGATCTTAATCCTGCCAGACAAATTAACATGGTAAAAGGTGTCCACATCCATGTATCGACAATCACAATTGACCAAGGGGCTAAAGTGCTTGAACCAATCATATCAAAAATACCAAAGTCATAGAAAAAATTAACTACGTAATTAAATAAACCTACTTGAGGATTATATAAGTAAGTCCAAAATACACCTACGACTGCAGGGGAAAGCATCATTGGTAAAACTATTAAAGTAGTGAGTAGTTCATTGCCTTTAAATTTTTTATTTAAAAGAAGAGCGAGACCCAATCCAATTAATGCTTGTAAGACTAATGTCCAACAAACGAAGTGGGCAGTTATCTGCATCTTTTCCCATATCTCTTCTTTTCCTAAAATCTTTTTATAGTTTTTTAAACCCACAAATTTTACTTCTCTACCTATTTTATTGGCATAAAAGTTGGTGAATGACATCCTTATGGCATAGATGAGAGGATAAATATTTATAGCAAGTAATAGAATTAAAGTTGGTGCTATGAAAATCCAGGCTATTGCTTTATCAGATAAGCCTTTGAACTTTTTAACAGCACTTTTCATATATGTTTTAGATTGAAGGGCGGGATTAATCCCACCCTTTATATTAATTTAGTGATTAAATTTTACCGTCGTCTTCGAAGACTTCAGTCCAATCATCAATGATTTTGTCTAATGCGTCTTTTGCAGAACCTTTTCCATTCACAACGTAGTCATGAATTCTCTCCTGCATTGGAAGCATTAATTCAACAAATGTAGGCTCTTGCCAAAAGTCTTTGACGATGCCCATTGAGTCAAGGAAGCCTTGTGCGTAAACAGCTGAGTCAACGAAATCAGGTGATCCAAGAACATCCATATGACATGAATATCCTCCTAAATCCCACCATTTTTGTTGAATATCTGGCTTTGCAAACCACTTCATGTATTCAAGAGCCAAGTCTTGTTTATCAGAGTAACTCACAACTGAGATACCTTGACCACCAAGAGTAGCTGCACATACGTTTTGACATGGGTTAGCAAAGAAACCAGAAACTCTTCCGTCACTGTCTTCTTTAGAAACGCCAGGCCAGAAAGCATACCAGTTCATTTGAAATGCAACCTGTCCTGATTTATATGCATCAAGATTTGCGACCATATAAGCATCTGAGTGCCCTGGAGGTGCACAATCTTCATACATTTTTCTATAAAATTCAACAGCTTCTACAGAAGCATCTGAGTTAAAATAACCGTCCATCTCGTATGGGTTATCAGGATTTTCGTACTCCATACCCCATGCGTACATGGCTGCTGTTACACCCATGGTGATACCTTCAGATCCACGCTCTGTATTGATAGCTGCACCGTATCTTACTTGTCCATCAATTTCTCTTCCTTGGAAGAAAGTACACATGTCATATAACTCATCCCAAGTTTTTGGAACACCTAGATCATATCCATGCTTACTTTTAAATTCAGCTTGAAGCTCTGGTCTATCAAACCAGTCTTTTCGATAAGCCCATGCTAAAGCATCACCCATTGCTGGAAGAGCGTAATAGTTAGGTGATCCTTTTGGCCAAGTTGAATATGCGTAAACAGTTGCTGGGTTAAAATCATCCATTGAAATTCCGTTAGCATCAAAGAAATCATTTAACTTAACATAGTGACCATATTCAGCACCTTGTCCAATCCACTGTGAGTCACCAATTAACAAGTCAAAAGTTTTACCTTGGTTATTTAACTCGTTAAGCATTCTCTCAGCAAAATTTGGCCATGGCACAAATTCGAAGTTCATTTCAACGCCTGTTTCAGCTGTAAATTCTTTACTTAATTCTTGTAATGCATTAGCAGGATCCCAAGCGGCCCAGCCCAAAGTCAAAGACTCAGATTTAGCATTCAAAGAAAAAAGTAAGGCAAAAACAGGAACTAGAAATACAGATAGTATTTTTCTCATGTTATTATTCCTCCTCTTTAATAACAAAACTGGCTGATTATACAGTCTTTTTACATATTTATAAATGCAGATTATTCATAGTTTTAAAAACATTTTAAATAGCAGTTAACTGTAATATTATAGTTTGTCGCAGGAGAGGGGGGTTAAGCGATGTCTATTAAAGGTCCAGCTATATTTTTAGCTCAATTTGCAGGTGATGATGCTCCGTTTAACAATTTAGAGAATATCTCAAAATGGGCTAGTGATTTGGGATACTTAGGTGTTCAGATACCTAGTTGGGATGAGAGGTTAATTAATTTAAAACAGGCATCTGAAAGCAAAGATTACTGTGACGAAATAAAAGGGACTCTTAAAAGTTTTAATTTAAATCTAACTGAGCTTTTCAGGAGCATTGGCTTGGCCATATGTTTATCCATGGCCTCAAAGACCAGAAGGGTTAGTTGAAACTGCATTTGATGAACTGGCTAAAAGGTGGAAACCTATTCTTAATGAATTTGATGAGTGTGGGGTGAATTTATGTTATGAAATTCATCCAGGCGAGGATCTTTTTGATGGAATAACTTTTGAAATGTTTCTAGATAAAGTGGGTAATCATGAACGCTGCAACATGTTATATGATCCAAGCCACTTTGTTTTGCAACATTTAGATTATTTGCAGCATATTGATATTTATCACGAGAAAATAAAAATGTTTCATGTCAAAGACGCAGAACTCAATCCCACTGGTAAACAAGGGGTCTATAGTGGATTTCAATCTTGGAAAAACAGAGCAGGTCGATTTAGGTCTTTAGGAGATGGGCAAGTAGATTTCAAGTCAATTTTCTCCAAACTTACTACTTACGGCTTTGATGGATGGGCTGTTTTAGAATGGGAGTGTGCTTTGAAACATCCTGAAGACGGAGCTAAAGAGGGCTCTGTATTTATTAAAGATCATTTGATTAGAGTTACCGAGAATGCTTTCGATGATTTTGCCGATGCTGGTACTGATCAAGATGCGAACAAAAAAATGCTTGGAATTGAATGATAATATGACCAAAAAATTAAAATTAGGAATGGTTGGTGGCGGCTCCGGAGCATTTATTGGAGAAGTTCACCGTATAGCATCTAGAATTGATGACCGCTTTGAACTGGTCGCTGGTGCCTTTTCATCTAATCCTGAAAAAGCTCAAGCCTCTGGAAGAGATATTGGAATAGCAGATGAAAGGAATTATAAGGACTACCTTGAAATGGTCGAAAAAGAATTGATCAGAGAGGATAAAATAGATGCTGTAGCCATAGTGACACCAAATCATATGCACCATCCAATCGCTAAAGCTTTCATGGAGAAAGGCTTTAACATAATTTGTGACAAACCCCTTGCCATGAATGTTAATCAATGTGAGGAACTAATAAAATGTAAAAAAGACAATAATGTTCTTTTTGCTTTAACTCATAACTACACTGGTTATCCCATGATTAGGAATGCCAGAGCTCTTTGTAAGAGAGGTGACTTAGGTGAAATAAGAGTAATTCAAGCAGAGTATGCTCAAGATTGGCTGACCGAAGATTTAGAAAATAGAATTAATGATGGGGGAAACAAACAGGCCTCTTGGAGAACTGATCCTAATCAATCAGGTGCTGGTGGATGTATTGGTGACATTGGAACTCATGCTTACAATCTGATTAGGTTTATAACTGATCTCAATACAGAGGAGATATCTGCAGAGTTAACATCTTTTGTGCCTGGGAGAAAATTAGATGATAATGCTCAAATATCGATACGATTTAAAGGAGGAGCAAAAGGTACTATTTGGTCTTCTCAAGTAGCCCCAGGAAATGAAAATCATTTACAAATAAGAATTTATGGTAATAAGGCCGGACTAGAATGGTGTCAAGAAGATCCAAATTACCTTTACTTTACAAAATTTGGAGAACCCAAACAAAAAATTACAAGAGGTGGATCAGGTGCTATGAGCGATGCAGGAGATGTTACTAGAATTCCTGCTGGACACCCCGAGGGATATTTAGAGGGCTTCGCAAATATCTATACAGATGTAGCTAATGCGCTAATTGATCAGAAAAATGGCAAATTTAATGAGGAAAATCACCATTTTCCAAGTGTAGAAGATGGACTTGAAGGTATTAAATTTATCGAAAGGTCAATCGCCTCTAGCTCATCAAATTCAAGCTGGGTAAGTTTCAATTAATTCCAACTTAGTTTTTTACGTGTTTCCCAATAATCTTGAGTGGACAGGCTAAAAGACTCAAGAGAGGGCAATTCGGTATCTATTTTTTCAAGACAACTTAAATTTTCATCCAACTGTTTGATTGTTGATGCTCCTGTTAGACAAATCTTAACAAACGGTAGTTGATAAACCCAGAGATAAGACAATTGCTCCAAAGTTAAATCCATAGATGAGGCAACTGACTTTAATTCTTTAATTTTGTTTTGATGAAATTCTTTATTTGAATTAGTTAGTCTTCCATTTGAGAAAATCTCTTTTGCAATTACATTGATCTTTTTTTCAGATACTTCTTTTAAAATGGAAATACAAGATTGGTCAAAGATATTAATGGTCGTTTGTAAATAAGAAAATAGATTAAGTTTTTCATTCTTAATTAAAAGGTCATTAATAGTTTTCTCTTGATCTGGTCCGCTTGTTGAGATTCCTATTTCTATTCCATTTTTCTTTATTGTCTCAAGCTCCTTTAGAACTTTAATATCATCTAAGACTTTGCTTTCTGAATTGACAGAATGAATGTGGTAAAGATCAATACTTTTTCCTAAATTAAGTCTTGTCTCCACCCATTGTTGTTTTAAAAATTCAACTGAGTGATCTTTTCTTTCATGTTGATCTGCCTGAACTTCCCAATTTGCTAAATATTCATAGCCCCACTTAGACCCCACAAAACCATCAAATTGTTTTTGAGCTCTAATCCAACTAGATAAAAATTCCTCAGCATCTCCATATACCCTTGCCGCATCGAAATATCGAATACCTCTCTTGTAAGCATGACTAAGTACTTCGTGACAATGAGATCTCATAGAATTTTTTGATATGTCGCTGCCTAAATCTGAACTATGACCAATATTTATATATCCGGGCCTTCCAAGAGAAGCCAATCCTAGGCCTATTTTATTGTCTAATTTAAACAATTATATGATTTGCTATTTGACTTTTTATGGTCAGTGGGTCAGTTAAATGAATAGTTTGAAAGCCAAGTGATTGAGCCGCCTCAGTATTTTCAACACGATCATCAATAAAAAGAGTTTGTTCAGGTGTTAAATTAAATCTTGAAATCGCTAATTTATAAATTTCAGGGTCTGGTTTTACTAAAAACTCTCTACCAGAGATAATTTTATCATCAAATTCTTTCAGGAATGGGTGTTGATCTTCCATACCCTCATAAGTCTCATCTGACCAGTTTGACAAGACATAGCAGGGGTAACCACTTGATTTTATTTTTCGAAAAATATCAACTGTATCTTGATAAACCCCGTTAACCATATTCCTGTGATTTGGATAATATTGCTTTATTTCATTCTCATAATTAGGGAAATTTTTTATTGCATCTTTAACTGCGTCATCAATTTTTACTCCAGCATCGCATCTCATATCTAAATGAGGGAACGCGATTGTATTCATAAAATATTCTCTTTTAGTTTGATCAGGAATGATATTTTTAAATACATAATGTGGATCCCAATCAAAAAAAACATTACCTAAATCAAATAGAAATTTTGTAATTTTCATCGACTCAATCGACAAAAGAATTAATTAGATTTTCAAGATATTCTTGGCGACCGGACTTTGGTTGAGGGTTTATATTTTTAGCAATGACATTTTTATGAATATCTTCAAGAGACATTGAAGTCATGAGTTGTTTTTCAGAGGCCCACTGTTCATATCTTTGTTTTAAAAAATTTTCATAATTACCATCATTAATCATTTTTTCAACAGCAATAAGAGTTCTTGCACAAGTATCCATAGAGCCAATATGTGCATAGAATAGATCCTCAGGATCTATTGATTGTCTTCTAATCTTAGCATCCATGTTAAGACCTCCTGAGGAAAAACCACCATTTTTAAAAATGTAGTAAAAAGGCAAAACTAATTCTTCTACATTGTTTGGGAATTGGTCTGTGTCCCATCCTACTAAATAGTCTCCTCTGTTAATATCAATACTCCCAAAGATGTCATTGGAAAGTGCATATGCAATCTCGTGCTCGAATGAATGTTTTGCTAAAATCGCATGATTTTGCTCGATATTTAGCTTGAATTCTTTTTCTAAACCATATTTTTGAAGAAATGCGAAAACATTAGCAGAGTCAAAATCATATTGATGTTTCGTTGGCTCATGGGGTTTAGGCTCAATCAGAAGTAAACCCTTGAAACCAATTTTATGTTTATGCTCAGCTACCATGTTCAAAAATCTACCAAGCTGATCATATTCTTGTTTCATATTAGTATTTAGAATTGTTTCGTAACCCTCTCTGCCTCCCCATAAAACATAATTTTGTCCACCTAAAAACATTGTATTTTCCATACACATCTTCACTTGAGCAGCTGCATATTGAAAAACATCAGGATCAGGATTAGTAGCAGCACCAGACATATACCTACGATGGCTGAATAAATTTGCTGTTCCCCAAAGAAGTTTTACTTTACTTGTTTCAAGTTTTTTTGAAATTTCATCAATAATAGTTTTTTGAATTTTTTCTGTCTCTGAAAAACTTTCACCCTCTGGAGCAACATCTACATCATGAAAACAGAAATATGGTATTCCTAATTTTTCAAAAAATTCGAATGCATTATTGAGCTTATCTTTTGCTTGTTCTATTTTATCTCCTGCTTCCATCCAAGGTCTTAAAAAAGTCTGTCCTCCAAAAGGGTCACCCCCCGGCCAATTAAAAGTATGCCAGTAACATACTGCCATTCTCAGATGTTCCTCTAATGTTTTTCCTAGAATTTTTTTATTAGCATCATAAAATTTAAATGAAAGTGGATTTGTAGAATCTCTACCTTCATATTTAATTGTTGGTATATCTTTGAAATAGTCAGACATAAATTAGTCGTAATAAAACATTGGGGCTTTTTTAAATTCTTCCCAAGCATGCGGGTCATGCCCAGTGACTACTGTAGCATTTTTGTCTTTTGCAATTTTTTTGAGTTTTTTTACAGAGTCAACAACGTCAACAGCAGAGCAAACAAGACCTGGTAGTGTTAAATTGTTCCAATGATCCATTGTGTAAGCTGCATCTATAGTAAGCAATACATAACCTGAATTTGGTAAATTTACTAAAAAAGACTGATGGCCCGGTGCATGCCCCGGAGTAAAAATTACAATTATTGATCCGTCGCCATATAAGTCATAAAAGTCATCATTTTTATCTCTTAAAAATTTCCAATTAATTCCGGGTTTATCAAAGTCTTTTCTAATATATGCGGGCTTCGAGAACCAATCAGGATTAAAGGCATAATCATATTCCTTCTGTTGAACTAGGTGTGTTGCATTAGGAAACCTTCCAACACCACCTGAGTGATCGAGGTGAAGATGAGAATGTAAGACATATCTGATACCTGCTGGATTAACCCCAATAGAGTTAAGCTGATCAATACAATTTTCTGTTTTTCCCATAATTGGATCATAAGCCGCAACAACAGAACCCCAATGAGCATGTTTATCTTCACTAACCTCTTTTGCATTGCCTCCGTCAATTACCACATCCCCTTTTGGGTGTCTTATCAAAAACCATGGAACAGGTATCTCAAAATCCTCATTAGATTGGTTCATTTTTATATATTTCATTTTTGTTTTTAGTGTGCCGGTCTGAAACATATAGAGTCTCATATCAGTAGAAACTTGTGAGTTCGTCAAGTGACTATATTCTTTTTTTGACTCTTCAATTGCTTCTTTTATGGAATATTCTTTAACTTTTTGATCCGTCTGTTTATTTGTAATAATTTTATCAAATTGATC
>LUMT01002080.1_pt1 | contig 11025 bp, 12 predicted proteins | sample 729741 | NCBI WGS metagenome assembly LUMT01 (sample SAMN03860299, study PRJNA289734) | marine metagenome | biome: seawater column; feature: ocean; material: water; isolation source: Red Sea water column Station 192 - depth 50m | place: Saudi Arabia: Red Sea | collected 2011-10-15 | depth 50 m
CATAATAATTCTAAAGCTCTCTCGGCAAGACCGATAATTCTCATGCAATGATGGATTCTTCCTGGGCCGAGACTCCCTTGAGCTATTTCAAATCCTCTGCCCTCTCCTAAGATAATATTTTCTTTTGGAACTCTTACGTTTTTAAACTCAAGATGACCGTGGCCATGAGGCGCATGATCTGCACCGTAAACAGTAAGATATCTTTTGAGTTTTATTCCAGGAGAATCGTAAGGAACAATAATCTGTGATTGACGCTGATGTTTAGGACTATCAGGGTTGCTAACGCCCATGAAAATTAAAAACTTGCAGTTTGGATGACCAACACCTGAAGCCCACCATTTTTCTCCATTTATAACGTAATGATCACCATCCAATTCTATGGTTGAAGAAATATTTGTAGCATCAGATGAAGCTACGTTTGGTTCAGTCATGGCAAAACATGACCTTATCTCTCCCTCTAAAAGAGGCTTGAGCCACTTGTCTTTTTGCTCCTCACTGCCATACCTTTCCAATACTTCCATATTTCCTGTATCAGGAGCAGAACAATTGAAAACTTCAGAGGACCAACCCACTCTTCCCATAATTTCAGCAAGTGGTGCGTATTCTAGATTAGTTAGACCATAACCGTATTCACTCGTGGGAAGGAAGAAGTTCCAAAGGTCTTTCTCTTTGGCAATTTTTTTTAGTTCTTCAACAATTGGAACTGCCTGCCAGGGATTTCCTTTTTCTCTAAATTCTGAAACTTGTGACACATATGTTGATTCATTTGGGTAAATAAATTCATCCATAAAGGAATTAAGTTTTTCAATGAGTTCCTGAGTTTTTCCTGAGTGATGAAAATACATTTCTAGATTCCAACAGTTACTTTGATAAGATTATTCCAACAACAAAATTAATTAGATAGGTAGGTTAATATGGATTTAAAAGAATTAGCAAGTAAAGCGATCAAGGGAGAATTGGACTTAACTTTCGAACATCATCCTGTGCATTCTTTTGTCGATGGCTCTACAGAAATTCAAGATAATCTTTTAGCTTTTAAAGGGATAGCTGGTTTCTTTGTTCTAGATACAGGATCCGGTCTAGTCATGCTTGATGCAGGCCATATTATTGATATTGAACGAGCTTATGAAGAAATTAGAAAATGGCGGCCTAATGAACCCCTAGTCGCAGCTATATTTACTCATCATCATGTAGATCATATCTTTGCCGTTGAAAAATTTGATGAGGAGGCTTTATCTGATGGCAACGATAGACCAACGGTGTATGCAAACAAATTAATGCCGGAACATTTTGATAGATACTTAAAAACACTTGGTTGGAACACGGCAATTAACAGACGACAGTTTGCGATTAACGTTCCGCATTTTACCTGGCCAGAAAAATACCGATATCCAGATGTTTTGGTAGAAAGTAAAACAAGTTTTACAGTTGGCGATACAGAATTTTTGCTTAATCCTGCTAAAGGTGAAACTGATGATCATTTATGGGCTTTTATTCCAAAAGAAAAAATATTACTGCCTGGTGATCTATTTATATGGGCTGTACCAAACGGAGGTAATCCACAAAAAGTGCAAAGATATATTTCTGATTGGGCTGATGCCCTAAGAGAAATGAGTGAACTAGAAGCTGAGATAATGCTTCCAGGCCACGGTTATCCGATGTTTGGCAAAGAAAATATCAAGCAGGCATTAACCTCTACTGCAGAATTTCTTGATGACATAGAGAATCAAGTCATAAAACTAATGAATCAGGGTAAAACTTTAAATTTTATTATTCATAAAGTTGAGTTTAAAAAAAATCTAATGGAGTTACCTTGGTTGAAACCAGTTTATGACGACCCAGAATTTTTAATTAGAATGATTTGGCGTCGTTATGGAGGTTGGTGGGAAGGTGAATATGATAGATTATTTCCAGCTAAAAGGTCTGTTGAAGCATCTTTATGGATTGAACTTGTTGGTTCACTTGATGTTGTGATCACAAAAGCAATTGAACTGAGCAACCAAAACGAACATAGGTTAGCAGCACACTTAATTGAAACTGCATTTTACTCTGACCCAAGCAATAGCAAAGTACACGAAGTAAGAGATACTATTTATGCTAATTTTTCAAAAGAACAGACTTCTTCGATGGGAAGAAACATATTGAACCATGCATCTTTAGCAAGCAAAGAAGGTTTAAGAGACTTAGCAGAACAGAAGGACTAATTTGACCCTAAATCAATCGCTTCTTTCATGACTATGATTGGTATATCGTTTTTTATAGGGAAAGCGATATTACCTTTTCGGCATATCAGCTTATTTTCTTCTAATAAAAGTTCTCCTTTGCATCTAGGACATACGAGAATGTCGAGAAGTTTTTTCGATACCATATAAATTAAAGCTTTCTTTTCTCTAAAAATAAGTTAGATTAATAACTAATATAAGTAACCCTTAATTTTGGAGAAAGATTAATGAAATTATATAAGATTTTAATCGTTGGTATTCTTACTTTTATCTCGTTCAATACTTTAGCTCAGCAAAATTCAACAGTGCCTGCTGAAATATGGATGTGTGAATTAAATCAAGGATACTCAATGGATGATGTAAGAAAGGTTTCAAGCGATGTTCAAAAATTTGCAAAACAGAACGATATGAAAAGCGGTCAGTGGATTTTTACTACCTTCATGGGTGATATGAATCCGAATGGATTTGCATTAATGACAGCTTGGACTGATTTCTCAACAATGGGAAATGGATTCCAGGATTTTTTTCTTGGCGGTGAAGGAGATAAAATCTTTTCACAATGGCTAAAAGTAGCTATTTGCAGCGAGAGAAATCTTGTCCTTGTAGAAAATACTTTTAATTCAATGAACTAAAAAATAAATAGGAGATTTATTATGAAAAAAATATTACTAATTGTAGCCTTATTAGGTTCAGGCTATGCATTTTCACAAAGCATGCCTCCCACATTTCCAGTCGAAATGTACTACGGTTGTACTTATGAAAAAGGTAAAGACATAGAAGATATGATGGAAGTAGGTGAAGATTGGAGAGAATGGCAAGAAGAAAATGATCCAGTTGGTCGAGAAAATTCCCACTTTAATTGGGTAAGAAATGGTGCAGAAATGTCAAAGAAATTCGAGAAGGTTATGGGTCCTTCTAACTGCTTGGGTCATTTAATGGGAGTCATGTTCCCAACAAAACAAGCTGAAGGATGGGAGCCTGTTGATGTAAGGCCTGTTTTCACTTCACTGTGTACAGCGAAAGAGAATACTTCAATGATGGATTTTAATTCAGCCTACTCAAAAATGAATGCATTTTTAGATGCTGGAGGTATGTCTGACAAAGTAGCAATGTTCAATATCTTTCCGGTAGCTGGCCAAACTTCAGATTATGATTTTGCAACAATGATGGTTCTCAGAGATGATGATGCCCTGGGGGAGCTTGCAACTTTAATGTCTACTGGCGGGGCTGCAATGCAAAGTTCATTATTTGAACCTCTACAAGATTGTACCCAAAATTCTATGATGCTATCTTCTCCTCTTCCAGGAAATACTAGTTTCAATTAATAATATTTGGTCTAAAAAAGGAGCTCTCAGAGCTCCTTTTTTATTCAAGATAATTTTTAATCCTTTTCCTCGACTCTTCATTTCCTAAAAGGTATAAAAGCTCACCTATACCTGGAGCATTAGTTCTTCCGGTAAGAACATATCTCAAAGGTTTGCCTAACTGAGGAAATTTAAGATCATTGTTATTAATGTAGTCTTTTAGTCTTTGACTGATAGACTCTAAATTTTCATCTTGAGAAAATTCAAAGTTATCAAAAAAATCTTTAATAATTTTTTTATTTTCTTCGCTGGCTAATGAATCCGACTTATCTATTGAGGGACTCTTAAGAAACATATCAAAGTTTTCCTCAATTTCTTTTAAACTTTTTGCTCCTACTTTTAGAACATCGATTATGCCGTGAATGTTTTTAAAGTTTTCATTTATATTGGATCCAATCTCACTTAATAATTTCAGTAAAGTTGAGCTATCCATTTCCTTTAAATATTCATTGTTGTACCAATCTAATAGTTGCAGAGAAAATTTCGACGGTGAAGAATTAACATCTGATAAATCAAAAAAATCTATAAGTTCATTCATTGTAAATTTTTCAACTTCATCTTTTGCCCATCCTAGTCTAACTATGTAATTCAATAGTGCTCCGCTCAAATATCCTTCAGATTTATAGTCCATTATGTCTAAAGCTCCGTCTCTTTTAGACAGTCTTTTTCCTGATTCTGATAAAACCATGGGAAGATGAGCATAGTTAGGAAGCTTTCCTTCAAGAGACCTAATTATGTTGAGTTGCTTAATAGTATTAGTTAAGTGATCGTCTCCTCGAATAACCGTTGATATTTTCATATCAAGATCATCTACTGCCGCACAAAAATTATAGGTAGGAGTTCCGTCTGCTCTTAAGATGATAAAATCATCTAATTCTCTGTTATCTACGGTAATGTCGCCAAGAATTAGATCTACAAATGAAGTCGAAGCATCAGGCATTTTATAGCGAAGAACATTTTTTCCTTCGTATTCTAAATTTTTCTCTCTGCTTCGCCCGTCATACATTGGTTTTTTTTTATTTTTTATCTGAGTAGCACGAAGTTCTTCCAACTCCTCTATTGAACNTTCTCAAATAGAGACAATGCTAAAGATTTATGTCTCTCTAAATTTCTTGACTGATGTATTGGTTCCTCATCTGGATTTAAATTAAGCCATTCTAATGATTTTAAAATTGAGTCTTTGAATTCATCTTTAGATCTCTCTGTATCAGTATCCTCGAATCTAAGAAGGAATTGGCCACCTTTAGATTTTGCGAATAGCCAAGAAAACAATGCTGTTCTGGCACCACCAATATGCAGGTGGCCTGTTGGACTCGGTGCAAATCTAGTTCTTTCTGTCATTCTCTAATTGATTTTAAGTAATTAAGATGTTGGTTCGATTCTTCCTGAGAAACACTTACCTTGTAGACTTTCTTTTCTTTTGATTTACTTATCGTATTACCTGGTTGAGATATTTCTTGGCTAAAACCTATGCTGGTCTGCCCTCCAGTCATGGATAGATATACATCTGCAAGGATTTTAGAATCTAATAATGCTCCGTGATAATTTCTATCGTAACCATGGATTTGATACCTATCCACAAGGGCATCTAAACTATTTCTTTGGCCTGGATGCATAGCCCTTGCCAATTGAAGAGTATCAATAATATTTGAAGAAACAGTTTCAATCGTAGGATAGTCAGATTGTAAAATATTTATTTCATTATTTAGAAACCCTAAATCAAATTCTGCATTATGCATAAGAACTTCAGCATCCTCTAAAAAAGTTAGTAAATCTTCTGCTATATCTGAGAAAAAAGGCTTATCTGACAGAAATTCTTTAGATAGACCATGAACTGCTACTGCTCCTGGATCTATATCTCTTTCTGGATTTAAGTAAAAATGTAATTCTTTGCCTGTAAATTTCCTATCTATGATTTCAGTGCAACCTATTTCAATCACTCTATGCCCATTGGAAACATCTAGTCCTGTTGTTTCTGTATCTAAAGTTATCTGCCTCATTTATGTAATATGCCTTTGTTTGCTAAAAAATCTGCTCTCTCGTTTTCAGGATGTCCGCTGTGGGCTTTTACCCAATTCCAATTTACTTTTACACTGTCTGATAGATAATCCAACCTTTTCCAAAGGTCAGAATTTTTGACATTCTTTTTTGAAGCTGTCTTCCAATTGTTTAACTTCCAATTTTTTATCCAACTAGTAATACCCTGTTGAAGGTACATAGAATCAGTATAAATAGTTACATCTGTTTTTCCTGTAACCGCTTCTAAGGCTTTTATAGCAGCGAGAAGTTCCATTCTATTATTAGTAGTATTTTCTTCATAGCCAAAGATCTCTTCTTCGTTATCTGGATAAATTATTAAGGCTCCCCAACCGCCATCTCCTGGGTTACCTTTGCAAGCTCCGTCTGTATAAATTTTGATACTCAATTCAAATCTAGATAAAAAATTTTGATTACAAATGGTAAAATTATACTTCTATGAATATCTTACCTCTGCCAGCTTTTACTGATAATTATATATGGCTTATTGAAGAAAATGGAAAAGCTACTGTAGTTGATCCAGGAGATGCAAAAGTTGTTGATAGTTATTTAAAAGAAAACGGCTTAAAACTAGAGAACATACTAATAACTCATCATCACTATGATCACACTGGTGGAGTTGAGCAATTAAAAGAATCTTATGAATGCAATGTTTACGGTCCTTGCGATTCACCTTTTAAAGGAGTGGAAATAAAATTAAAAGAAAACGATGAAATTACAATCCACGGCTGTTCCTTTAAAATTATTGAGGTTCCTGGTCATACCTTAGATCACATCGCATACTATTCTGCAGAACAAGATGTCTTGTTTTGTGGTGATACTTTGTTTGCTGGTGGTTGTGGTCGTGTTTTTGAAGGTACATTCGAACAGATGTTTAAATCTTTGAAGAAAATTTCAAATTATCCAAAAGAAACAAAAATTTTTTGTGGTCATGAATATACTCTTTCTAATTTAAAATTTGCGCTGGAAGTTGATGAAGATAATAAACAGCTTGAAGATGAATATATCAATGTTAAAAAATTAATTTCCTCTGATATGCCTTCTTTGCCAACAAATTTAAATAAAGAACTTAACGTGAATCCATTTTTAAGGTGTAATGAAATTAATATAAAAAATAAAGTTATTGATAAATTCGATATCATAGATGATGAGTTAGAAGTTTTTACTGCATTAAGAAAATGGAAAGACAATTTTTAAAAATATTCTATATATTATTTTTTCTTGTTGGATGTCAGCAAGTTGAAATTAATAAATCAGAATCAACTGCAAAAGAGAAAAATTTAAATTCTTTTGAAGATACTCTTTTTAAAAATGATCAAGATAAAAGCATATGGACTTATATCCAAAATAACAACAACTCAAACGATAATTTAATAATTAACGACCAGATCTTGTCATATATGAATATGCACTTAAAAGATCTTGATAAATTTGAAGAATACTTGAACGATTCATATTACTTTATATATTTTGTTGTAAATGAACTAGAAAAAAATAATCTGCCTGTAGAATTAGCAATTCTTCCATATATAGAAAGTAACTACGATCCTTTTTCAATCTCATCATCTGGTGCTGTAGGTATTTGGCAATTTATGCCAAGAACAGGAAGGCTTTATGAGCTTAATAAGTCATGGTGGTATGAGGATAGACATGATCCATATAAGTCAACTGAGGCAGCTGTTGGATATTTGAAATATCTGTATGAAAGATTTAATAAAGATATATATCTTACAATTGCTTCATATAATGCTGGCCCTTCTCTAGTTGATAGAAGAATTAATCAAAACAAAAGACGTGGAGAGGATACAGATTTTTGGTCACTCAATCTTCCATCTCAAACAAAAAATTATGTTCCAAAATATATAGCTCTAAGAGAATTAATACTTAATTCAGAACAATATGGTGTAAAGATGCCAAACATACCATATGATTCAGTTGTACAAAAAGTAAATATACCAGGACAAGTGGAAATATTAGCCCTTAGTGAATTTCTAGATATTAAACCTGAGCTTTTATATAAATTAAATGCTGGATACACTAAATGGGCGTCCGCTCCAAAAGATGAAAGTGTTTTTTATATTCCTAAAGATAAGTACATCTTATTTACCAGTGAAACAAATCCGTTTAATAAAACAAATGATATCAATTGGATTTCTCATGTAGTTAAAAGAGGAGATAACCTTTGGGACTTATCAGTAAAATACGACACCGAAGTTAAAATTATTAAAGAGATAAATTATTTAGATAATAACCTTTTATCAATAAATGATACCTTGTTGATTCCTTTGGGAAAAAGCAAGTCAAACAGTTTCATACCATATGAAATGTATATTGTTTCTGAGGGAGATACTTTATGGGGAATAGCAAAAAAATATAATTTAGATATTCGTGATCTTGCTAAAATGAATTCACTTAATGTGAATGAATATCTTCAACTAGGTCAACAACTTTCAATTGGAAATAAAAATATTCATAGGAATATAGAATCAAAAAAGAGAACAATTCTTTACTCAGTTAAACAAGGTGACAATCTATACAAAATATCTGAGTTATTTGATGTCACTATAAAAAGTATTGAGGAGATTAATAATTTTAATGAATCAACTTTAATGCCAGGTCAAATTATTAAGATAGCTATTCGAGCTTTTTAATTATCAGATGTTTTTGGATCGAGAGCGTCTCTAAGGCCATCGCCAAAGAAATTTAAAGCGAATAAAGTGATGGTAAATGTTATACCTGGATAAATAAGAAGCCAGCTAAATTCTTCCATCGACTCAACTCCATCTTTAATTAAGGTTCCCCAACTACTCATAGGTGGTTGTATACCTAATCCAAGAAAACTCAAAAAACCTTCCAAGAGCATAACTTGAGGAATTGTTAATGTTGCATAAACCGCTATTGGTCCGAGTATATTTGGAAGCAAATGTCTTCTAAACATTGATATATTAGACACACCCATAGCTTTTGCGGCCATTACAAATTCTTGATTTTTTAATCCTATGACTTGTCCTCTAACAATCCTTGCCATTGTAAGCCACTCTACGGCCCCAATTGCACCAAATAATAACCATAAATTTCTACCAAAAATAACCATTAACAAAATTATAAAAATTATGAATGGGAGTCCATATAAGATATCCACGATCCTCATCATAATTGAATCAACTCTTCCGCCAATATATCCTGCAATAATTCCACATGAAACTCAAAACATCGGTTCCCAATAAATGATCTCCTGAAGGCGGACTAGCACCCAAACTTAGGTTTTGATATGAATAAGAATAAGGAGCAATCCATGGTGCAAGAGCAGCACAAATTATTAATAAAATTAATATAAATCCACCAAACATTGCTGCTCTATTTCTAGAAAGTCTGTATAAAGCATCAGACCATAAAGAATTATTCATGATACATCTCTAGATCTAGGATTTAACCAAAGTGCAGCTAAGTCAGACATCAAATTAAAAAATACAATCATTACAGAGAAAAAAATTGTTGTCCCTAAAATCATTGTGTAATCTCTGTTAAAAGCAGCCTCAACATAAAATCTTCCAAGTCCTGGTATCTGAAAGATAGTTTCAACTACAAATGATCCTGCTAAGAGTCCTGCAATTGCTGGGCCAAGAAAAGAAACAACAGGAATCAATCCGCCCTGCATTGCATGCTTAATAACAACCATTCTTTCAGTTAGACCTTTTGCTCTTGCTGTTCTAATGAAATCTTGGTTAAGAACTTCTAGCATACCGCCTCTGCTTAATCGGGCAATATATGCAGCATAAGCAAATCCCAAGGTTAACGATGGCAAAATTTTATCGCCAGGTAATTGTCCCCAGCCTGAAACTGGAAGTATCTCAAGGTTTATTCCAAATATAAGAACTAATAAAGGACCCATAAGAAAAGTTGGGACACATATCCCGATCATTGCTACTGCCATTGGAATAAAATCAAGAAAAGTATTTCTTTTTAGCGCAGCTAAAACCCCAGAAAATATACCCATAAGAAGAGCAATTAAAATTGCATAAAATGCCAGCTCAAATGTAACAGGTAATCCAGTTGCTATCATTTCGGTAACAGAACGTCCTGGAAATCTAAAAGATGGTCCTAAATCGCCTCTTAGTAAACCGGACATGTAATCAATATACTGCTCCCAATTAGATGCATCTAAATTATATGCTTCATTTAAATTTTTAAGTACTTGAGGCGAGACAGCCTTATCTGCATCAAATGGGCCACCAGGAGCAATTTTTATTAAGAAAAAGGTAATACTAGCAACTGCTAACAAAACAGGAATTGCAACTAAAATTCTTCTAAAGAAAATCGCTATCATGCGAGATTAATCTCTTTCTAAATAAATAAATTTAGGATGGTGGTGATCAAGAATATGTGGATTAAATCCCTTAACATCTGGAGATAATTGATAAACCCTCACATACGTATATAGAGGAATTATTGGCATATTATCAATTAATATTTTCTCTGCCTCATTAAGCAACTCATATCTTTTCTCTTGATCATTGATTGTATTTGCCTCCTCAACCAATGCATCAAATTCCATATTCTCCCAACCAGTTTTATTATTTCCTCTATTTGGCCTCATCAAATCTAGGAAAGTATTTGGATCTTCATAATCTCCAATCCAGCCAGCTCTTGATATTTGGAAATCTCCTACCATTTCCCTACTTAAATAAACTTTCCAATCTTGATTGACAAGCTCAACTTCAATACCAAGTTCATTTTGCCACATTTGCTGAATTGCTAGGGCAACCTTTCGATGACCCTCATTGGTGTTAAAAAGAATCTCTAATTTAGGAAATGGATTATCTGAAGAGTATCCAGCCTCAGCTAATAATTGTTTTGCTAAAACAGGATCATATGGTATTTCGGTTGAAGGTTGGTAGCCATTTGAACCTGGGGGCGTAAAAGAATATGCAGGAATTTGACCGCATTGCGTTACCTTGTCAACCAAAAGCTGTCTATCAATTGAGTAAGCAAGAGCTTTTCTTACTCTTACATCATTTAATGTCTCGTTTTCAGTATTAATTCTATAAAAATATGTTCCCATGTATGGGTCAATCTTTAAATTTGGATTTTTTTCCTCTATATAGATTGGGCATTTTTGAGTTGGCATGCTTGAAGTTAAATGTAATTGTCCAGCTCTAAACATTCTGTCTTCTGTCATTACATTTGAAACCGGATAATAGTGAATTTCATTAAGGCGTACCATCGATGCGTCATAGTAATGAGGATTCTTTTCAACAACAATCTTATTATTTAGCTCCCATGTTTTAAGTTGAAATGGACCGTTGCATACAAAGTTTCCTGGTCTTGTCCATTCTCCATTTCTATCATCAATATCGCCGTGCTTTAAAACAGTTTCTTTATGCACAGGCCAAGTACTGTAA
>LUMT01000443.1_pt1 | contig 11013 bp, 8 predicted proteins | sample 729741 | NCBI WGS metagenome assembly LUMT01 (sample SAMN03860299, study PRJNA289734) | marine metagenome | biome: seawater column; feature: ocean; material: water; isolation source: Red Sea water column Station 192 - depth 50m | place: Saudi Arabia: Red Sea | collected 2011-10-15 | depth 50 m
GCGCGAAGTAGCCGATGGCGGGGTTGTCGCTGAACACCTTCTGCCAGCTCGCCGTCATCGTCACGACGAGGTCCCACGCGAGCGGGATGCCGGGCACCCACACCCACCTCAGCTTGCCGTGCTTGAGCAGCAGGGTCACGCACAGCGTCAGGGCGATGGCCGCGAGCAGCTGGTTGGCGATGCCGAACAGCGGGAAGAGCTGGTTGATGCCGCCGAGGGGGTCGCTGATGCCGATGTAGAGGAAGTAGCCCCACGCGCCCACCGTGACGGCGCTCGCGCTCCACGCGGCGGGCCGCCACGAGACGTCGCCGAAGCGGGTCCAGACGTTGCCGATCGTGTCCTGCAGCATGAACCGGCCGACGCGGGTGCCGGCGTCGACGGCGGTGAGGATGAACAGCGCCTCGAACATGATCGCGAAGTGGTACCAGAAGGCCTGCAGGTTGCCGCCGAACGCCTGGTGGAAGACCTGCGAGAGACCGAAGGCGAGGGTCGGCGCGCCGCCCGTGCGCGACACCAGCGTCGACTCCTCGATCGACGCCGCGGCGGCGGTGAGGTCGCCGGGCGTGATCGTGAACCCGAGCTGGCTGACGAACGCCGCCGCGCCCTCGGGCGTGCCGCCGGTCGCGCCGGCGGGGGCGTTCATCGCGTAGTAGAGGCCCTGGTCGATGACGACGGCCGCGATGAGGGCGCTGATCGCCACGAACGACTCCATCAGCATGCCGCCGTACCCGATCATCCGGACGTGGCTCTCCTTGGCGATCATCTTCGGCGTCGTGCCCGAGGCGATGAGGGCGTGGAAGCCCGACAGCGCACCGCAGGCGATGGTGATGAAGACGAACGGGAACAGCTTGCCCGCGAACACCGGGCCGTCTCCGTCGACGGCGAAGCTCGTGACCGCGTCGGCCTGCAGCGTCGGCGCGGCGATGACCAGGCCGACGGCCAGCAGCACGATGACGCCGATCTTCATGAACGTCGAGAGGTAGTCGCGCGGCGTCAGCAGCATCCAGACCGGCAGGATCGACGCGACGAACCCGTAGACGACGAGCGCGATGACGAGGTGCTCCTTGCTCAGCGTGAGCGCGTCGCCGAGGCCCAGCTGGTCGACGTACCCGCCGCCGACGATCGCGAGCAGCAGGAGCACGACGCCGATGGCGGTGGTCTCGAGGACGCGACCCGGGCGCAGGTAGCGCAGGTAGAAGCCCATGAAGAGCGCGATGGGGATGGTCAGGCCGATCGAGAAGACGCCCCACGGCGACTCCGCGAGCGCGTTCACGACCACCAGCGCCAGCACCGCGAGGATGATGATCATGATCGCGAAGACGGCGATCAGGGCAGCGGTGCCGCCGACGACACCGATCTCGTCGCGCACCATCTGGCCGAGGCTCTTGCCGTCGCGGCGCATCGACAGGAACAGCACGACCATGTCCTGGACGGCGCCGGCGAGGATGACGCCGACGATGATCCAGATGGTGCCGGGCAGGTAGCCCATCTGCGCCGCGAGCACGGGACCGACGAGCGGACCGGCGCCGGCGATGGCGGCGAAGTGGTGGCCGAACAGCACCCGACGGTCGGTCACCTCGTAGTCGACGCCGTTCTCCAGGCGCTCGGCCGGGGTCGCGCGCGTGTCGTCGACCTCGAGGACCTTGCGCGCGATGAACCGCGAGTAGAAGCGGTACGCGATGGCGTACGACGACAGGGCGGCGAACAGGATCCACAGCGCCGACACGTCCTCGCCGCGCGAGAGCGCGAGGACGGCCCAGCAGACGGCGCCGACGAGGGCGACCGCCGACCAGACGACGATGGTGCGGATCCGGCTGCTCCCGCCACCGGTGCCGGTGGGCTGCGGGGCGGTCGGGGTGCGGGTGCTCATGGGTCTCCCGGGGTGGTGCAGCAGGACAGGACTCGGGCGCGGGGCGGCGGGACGAGCCGGCGCGCCGATCCATCCGACCACGCGTGACCCGGGTCACGCCAGTTGCGTACGTTGCGTCGCGCCGAGCGGTGCCGGTCCGTCGGCGAGCGGCGTGCGGCTCCCGTCGCCGGGCGCGCGTCGACCGTCTGCGGACCGTGGGCGGGACGCCTGCACCACCCAGCGGCTCGAGCACTCGACGGACGGGCAGGTCGAGCGTACGGTGCGCTGTGAGGCAGGTCACACCGACCGTCTCGTCGGGGGGTCGCCTGTGGGCGTCCCAGGAGAAAGGGATCACCATGAAGCGTTCGATGAGACTTGCAGGCGCAGCGGCCATGGCGGTGGGAGCACTCGTCGCCGTCGGACCGACGACGGCCGGACCTGCAGTCGCCGCCAACGACTGCACCGCCCCGCGCTGGGACGTCCACCCGGACCTGATCAGCACCGGCACGTTCAGCTGGGGCGACGGCACCGCCATCCGCACCGCCGGCTACAACGACTGCACCATCGTCGGCCGCGGGTACCCCAACCAGGGGATCGACGTGCACTGCAGCCGGCAGAACGACAACGGCGTCTGGTGGGTGTACGCCCGCAACACCAGCACGGGGAAGGCGGGCTGGGCGAGCTACAGCGCCGTCTACACGTCGGGCAGCGTCCTGCCGCCGCGGTGCTCCTGAGCGTGACGGCCGCCCGCTACGGGACTGCGCAGCGGGCGGCCGTCGGCGGCTTCGAGTGGCTCGACGGCGGGCGTATCGTCGAACCATGAAGGCGTTGGTCACCGGCGGGGTCAGGTCGGGCAAGTCGTTCCACGCGGAGTCACTGGTGGTGGCGCACGAGCAGGTCGTCTACGTGGCCCCCGGACCGCCGGCCGACCCCGACGACGACCCCGAGTGGGCCCACCGGGTGGCGCTGCACCAGGAGCGTCGTCCGTCACACTGGACGACGCTCGAGACCACCGACCTCGAGTCCGCCATCGAGGACGGGGACGACGGCACCGCCGTGCTCGTCGACTGCCTGGGCACCTGGCTCACCGCCCAGCTCGACGAGCTCGACGCGTGGGACGCGATCCGCGAGGACTGGGAGCCGGTGCTGATGGAGCGCGTCGACGCCGCCGCGTCGGCGCTCGCCCGGACGTCGCGCACCGTCGTGCTGGTGACCAACGAGGTCGGGATGGGCGTGGTGCCGGAGCACCGGTCGGGCCGCGTCTTCCGCGACCTGCTCGGCGTCGTGAACCAGCGGTTCTCGGCCGAGTGCGACCAGGTGCTCCTCGTCGTCGCCGGACGCGTCCTCACCCTCTGACCCCTCGACCCCGCTGAGCGTGACGTTCGCGGGGCGATGTGGGCGTCGTCGCCCCGCGAACGTCACGCTCAGAGGGGTGGGGGCGGTTCGGGGGAGCGGGATGGACCCGGGGAGGGGCTAGCGTCGGGGAGTGCACCCCGACGTCGAGATCCTGCGCGCGGCGATCCGCGTGCCCACCGTGGCCGACCGCGACCCGGCACTCACCGACCCCGAGCCGTTCGCGCGCCTGCACGCGCTGCTCGCCGAGCACTTCCCGCTCCTGCACGCGCAGCTCGAGCGCGTCGACCTCGGCGACGCCGCCCCTCGGGCGCTGCTGTGGCGCTGGGCCGGCGCGTCGCCCGACCGTCCCGTGGTGCTCATGGCCCACCAGGACGTCGTCCCTGTGACGCCCGACGACCCGTGGACGCACGACGCGTTCGCCGCCGACGTCGTCGAGACGGCCGAGGGGCCGGCCGTCTGGGGACGCGGCACGCTCGACGACAAGGGCCAGCTCGTCGCGATCTGCACGGCCGTCGAACGGCTCCTCGCCGACGGCTTCGAGCCGGCGCAGGACGTCTGGCTGTCCTTCGGGGCCGACGAGGAGGTGTCGGGCCCCTCGGCGCCGGCTGCCGTCGCCGAGCTGGCCCGTCGTGGGGTGGAGCCGTGGTTCGTGCTCGACGAGGGCGGCGCGGTCGCCGGGCAGGCGTTCCCCGGCGTGTCGGCACCCGTCGCGGTCATCGGCTCCACCGAGAAGGGCACGACCACCCTCTCGCTCACGGTCACCGGACGAGGTGGCCACTCCTCCACGCCCCCGACCCGCGCCCCCGCCGCGCGGCTCGGTCGCGCGCTCTGGCGGCTCGACCGTGAGCAGTTCGGGGTCAACGTGCCCGGTCCCACCGTCGACCTGCTCCGCCGGCTCGCCGGCCACCTGCCCCTGCCGCTGCGCGCGCTGCTCGCAGGCGCCACGCGGACCCCGCCGGCCGTGCTCGGTCGCGTGCTCGTGGCTGCCGGTCCGGAGACGGCGGCGATGGCGCGCACCACGATGGTCGCGACCACGCTCGTGGGGGCTCCGGCGCACAACGTCATCCCGGCCCGGGCGCGCGCCGAGGTGAACCTCAGGATCATGCCCGGCGAGAGCGTCGCCGCCGCGGTGGAGCACGTGCGCGCCGCGGTGGACGACGACGAGGTGGTCGTCGACGTCGTCGAGGCCAACGAGCCGAGCCCGCTGTCGCCCACCACCGAGCCGGAGGCGCAGGGTGCGTTCGCCCTGCTCGAACGGACGGTCGGCGCCGTGTTCCCGGACGCCGTCGTCACGCCCTACGTCATGATGGCCGGCACCGACAGCCGCACCTTCACCGCGATCTGCTCCCGCGTGTACCGCTTCGCGCCGCTGCGGATGAGCAAGGAGCAGCGGGCGTCGATCCACTCCTACGACGAGCACGTGCACGTGGCGGCCTGGCTGGAGGGCGTCGACTGGTACGTGGCGCTCCTGAGGGGGCTGTGACGTGACCACGACCGCGACGCTGCACCGCTCGCTCTGGTCCGTCGTCGGGTTCCTCGTGGCCGTCGAGGTCGTGAGCGGCGTCCTGCAGGGCTTCTACACCCCGATCTTCTCCGACATCGCCCGCCATCTCGGCATCCGCGACGCCGACGTCAACTGGTTCGAGGCCGCGCAGCTCGTGCTGTCGGCGCTCGCCGTGCCGTTGCTGGCTCGGCTCGGCGACCTCTGGGGGCACCGCAACGTGCTGCTGCTGTCCACGGCCGTGACCGCGGCCGGGTCGTGGACGCTCGCCCTCGCGCCGGGCTTCTCGACGTTCCTCGTCGGCTGGGCGCTCCAGGGCGCCTACGTCGTGTGGCTGCCCGTCGAGGTGGCGATCATCCACCGTCGCACCGCCGGCCGGGCCGACCAGCACCGGACGACGCGCCGCGCCGCGGCGTTCCTCGTGGCCGCGCTCGAGACCGGTGTCATCGTCGGTGCGCTCACGTCGGGCGCCCTCGTGGAGGCGACGTCGATGACGGTGCTGCTGTGCCTCCCGGCCGTCGCGGTGACGGCCTGCCTGCTCGTCGTCTGGTTCGGCGTCGAGCGCGACCGCGGCCAGGCCTCGGGCGGCTACGACTACGCGGGACTCGGCTGGCTCACGGTCACGCTCGGCCTGCTGATGGGTGGCCTCATCGCCATCCGCCTGCTCGGGGCCGGGTCGCCGGTCCCGTGGCTCCTGGTCGCGCTCTCGCTGGCGGCGCTCGCCGGACTCGTGCGGTTCGAGGCGGCGCTGGGGGCGAGGGTCGATGGCACGGTCGCGCCGTTGATCGACGTGCGCACGTTCGCCCTGCGCGCCCAGTGGCCTGTCCAGCTCACGGCGTTCCTGTTCGGGATGTCGGTGCTCGGCGCGCAGATCCCGCTCTCGACGTTCGCGCGGACGGACCCCGACGTCGCGGGCTTCGGCCTCGGTGCGTCCGCGGCGTTCGTCTCGACGCTCATCGGCGTCTACGTCGTCACCATGGTGGTCGGCGCGCTGTCGCTGCCGCTGCTCGCCGGCCTGCTCGGCCCCCGCGTCGCGATGGTCGTCGGTTGCACGCTCGTCGGTGTCGGCTACGGCCTGTTCCTCCCGCTGCACGACAGCGCGGGGCAGACCCTCACGAACATGGGCGTCGCCGGAGTCGGGTCGGGCCTGCTGGTGGCGGCCCTCCCGGCCGCCGCGGCGGCAGCAGCACCGGCCCACGCGACGGGCTTCGCCACCGGCATGACCAACGCGACGAAGACGGTGGGCGGCGCGATCGCCTCCGCGGTGTTCGCCATCGCCCTCGCCTCGACCGGCTCGATCGACGACCCCGCGCTCGGGCACGCGCCGCTGTCGGGCTACCTGACGGTCTGGGCGGTGTGCTCCCTGTCGGCGCTCGCGGCGGCGGTGGTGCTGCTGGTCACCCGTCGCGGCGCCGGCGCGACGCCCGAGGGAGGAGTCAGCGCGGGGTGAGGCGGCGTCGACGTCGGGCCCACGGGGCCAGGACGAGCGCCACCGCCGTCGCACCGGCGGCGCCGAGCAGCCACCAGGCCAGCTGGTGCCGCGTGCTGTCGAGCGGGTCGCGTCCGGCCACGGTCGGCAGGATCGTGGATTCCTGCGGCGCCGACGCCGCCTGGGACGTGCCCGGTGCCGCGTTCGAGGTGCTCGTCATGGCGGCGACGGGCTGGATCGTGCCCCAGCCCCGGGTGTCGTCGCGCTGGTCCTCGACGGGTCGGTCCGCCGTGGCCAGCAGCCGGTTGACGACCTGGCGGGGCGAGTCGTCCGGGAAGCGCTGGACGAGCATCGCGGCCAGGGCACTCACGTAGCCCGTGGCGTAGCTCGTGTACGGGTGGTCCAGGCCCACGAGGCAGTCGCCGTTGGAGCGGAACGCGGTGAGCACGTTGGCCCCCGGGGCGGCGACGTCGACGTGCGGGCCGTGCACGCTCCAGTCGTCGACGGCACCCGCGGCGTTCGTCGCCGCGACCCCGACCACGCCGTCGAAGCCGGCCGGGTACTGCACCTGGGTGAAGGGGGCGTCCTCCTGCGTGTTGCCCGACGCCGCCACCACGATGGCACCGCTGCGCAGGGCGACCTCGGTGGCGCGACGCAGCGCCGGGAGGTCCTTGTCGGAGGAGCCCGTCGTGAGCGAGACGTTGATGACGTCGACGCCCTGCTGGGCCGCCCACCGGATGCCGGCGGCGACGTCGGCCGTCGTGCTGCCCTCGCCGAGCACACGGACCGGCACGATCGTGGCCTCGGGCGCGGCCCCGATGAGCACCGAACCCGTCGCGCGGCGGGCGGCGATGATGCCCGCGAGGGCCGTGCCGTGGGCGTAGGGGTCCTCGGTGGCCTGGCCGCCGATGAAGGACCGACCGGGCTCCACGCCCGACCGCAGGTGCTGGTTGCGGGTGTCGACCCCGGTGTCGACCACGGCCACCCGGACACCCTTGCCGGTGCCCTCGCGCCAGGCGTCGGGGAAGCCGGCGTCGCGCACGTTCGTCATCGCGGTCGGGTCGGAGACGAGCTGCGTGCGGCCCACCTCGCAGCGCCCCTCCTGCGCGTTGGGCGGCTGGTCGACGGCCACGGCCGGTGCGAGCGGCGTCAAGGTGGGCAGCAGCAGGGCCGCGCCGGCGACGACGTGCGCGAGACGCAACGTCACTGCTTCGCCCCGTCAGCCGCCTGCACGGCCGCGGCCAGCGAGAGCTCGGGGCCGCTGGAGAACAGCTCGACCCACGCGCGCGGCGTCGCGATCGGCTCGACCGACTCGTAGCCGAGCGCCCGCAGGACGGTCGGCACCTGGTCCTTCGGCCCGATCGCGAACCGGGTCCCGCGGGAGTCGACGAGGAAGGTGGTGTCGTTCGTGCTCGCGCGGGAGCGGGTCGTCGAGCGGACCAGCGCACCGCGACCCTGCTCGACACGCACCAGACGCTGGGCGCCCGTGGCGCGCGCCTCGTCGCGGGTGGCCTCGGCCAGCACCGGCGTGCTGGTGGCGCCGTCCTCGCCGGCCACCAGCTGCAGGCACGGACGACGGTCGTCGCTCTGGTCGGGCAGCTCGGTGGGCCAGTCGCCGGGCACGACGCCCGACGCGCTCTGCGCCGGGACGGACTGCACGTCGCCGACGTCGACCTGCTGCTCCGGCAGGCGGCTCGTCGCGGTGTAGACGGCGTACGCGAAGTCGCTGAGCTGCACCAGGCCCCGGCGGCCGAGCACGTAGCCCGTGCCGTCGACGGAGACGGGGGTTCCGACGACGTCGAGGCCGGCGACCCCGGTGCTCCCGCTGAAGCGGCTGCCGGAACCGGGCACGGTCAGCGGGGCCAGCGACGTCCCCTCGGGCACGAGCTGCAGCCAGGCGTCCGACGCCGGGAACGGGTCGTCCTGCCCGACCCCGACACCGCGCAGCACCGACTGGCCCAGCCGGCCGGCCGGCACGGCGTAGCGTCGTGAGCCCGACACGAGCCAGAGCCGGTCCTTCGTGTCGCGGGCGAGCAGCGAGTCCTGGCTCGAGCGCCGGGTTCCCGGGGTGTCGCTGACGTCGACCGTCAGCCCGCCCTGCTCGTTGGTGCACGCGCTCCACCGGTCTTGCACGAGCAGCGACGCGGGGGTCAGGTAGTCGGGCGCGCCGGGGATGCCGACGGGCTGCGACTTCGGCTCGTCGACGAGCACGTCGTCGGGGACGTAGGAGACCTTCACCTGGTCCTGGCCCGCCAGGGCGAGCCGGGCCGAGGTGATGTTGATGACGGGGAACAGCGTGCCCTCGTACTGCACGAACCGTGAGCCGCTGTCCTTCGCGATGACCAGGCCGTTCTCGCGCCAGCCGTCGCCGACGGCGGGCTTGAGCACACCGGCGACGGCGGCACCGGCCACCAGCAGGGCTGCCAGCACGATGCCGCCGGCGAGCGTGCGCCCGTAGCGGACGGGTTCGACCTCCCGTCCGCCCGGGGCACCGCTCAGGAACGCCGTGACGAGGCGACGGCGGTTGAAGGAGTGCGCCTCGACCAGGTCACGCTTGCTCGCCATCCGTCAGACGAGACGGTGGCGGGCCGAGTACGGCCGGCGCAGCAGGACGCCACCGATCAGCAGGAAGACGGCACCCAGGGCGGCCAGCAGGTTCAGGCCGCCCTCCACACCCGTGGCGGGGAGCTCCTCGCCCCGCGGCGTGGCCGCGGCGCCGGAGCCCGACGCGACGAGCCCACCGAGGGAGGAGTCGAGGCCGCTCAGGCCCTGCGGCACGGAGTTGCCGAGGCCCGGGGCCACGGCACCGCCGTCGGAGACGTTGCCGCCGCCGGGCGTCGGGATGGTGGGCGTGGGCGTGGTGGGCTGCGGGGTCGTCGGCTCCGGGTCCGGCGTGGGGATGGTCGGCTCGGGCACGGTCGGCTCCGGGTCCGGAGTGGGGATCGTCGGCACCGGGATCGTGGGCACCGGGATGGTGGGCTCCGGGTCGGGGTCGAGGATCGGGAAGCAGTCGGGGTCGAGCGGGTTCACGAGCAGGTCGCAGTCGCCGTCGACGAGGGCTGCCGCGTCGACCGCGGCGGCGCGGGCACTCGCGTCGGCCGTGGTGTCGGTGTCGGCGGCGAACGCCAGCTGGGGCAGCGAGAAGGACAGCAGGACGGCGCCCACGGTGAGGGCGGCCCCGGAGGTGGCCTGGCGCAGCTTCATGAGGTGTCTCCTTGGTAGTTCAGGACCGGACGGCGGCGACGATGCCGACCGCGATGACGAGGAGTGGCAGGAGGGCGACGAGTGACGCGAGCTCGACCACCTCGACGAGACGGCCGCGCACGACCGACTCCTCGGAGCGGACCAGCGTGGCGACGAGGGTGGCCGCAGCAGCGACGACGAGGACGATGACGAGCTCCAGGCGCCACTCGGGCCGGAGCACCAGCACGCTCAGCGCGACGGCGAGCAGTCCGGCTCCGGCGCCGGCGAGCCCGACGCCGACCTCGGTGCCGGAGCGCAGCTGGCGCGTGCGGGCGAGCAGGACGACGCTGACGCACACCGTGGCCAGCGCTCCGGTGACCCCGAGCGTGACGGCCAGGGGCGCGACGAGCAGGAGCAGCACGCCGACGGACGCGGTGAGGGCCAGGAAGATGCTGTGCCCGGTGGCGGCGCTGGAGCGCACCTGGTCGATCGAGACCTCGTCGGGGTCCGCGACCTCGACCGTCGGGTCCTGCGGCTGGGCGGCCGAGCCGCCGACGAGCGTCAGCGACAGCGCGGGCAGCAGGCTGGAGAGGATGGTCAGCACGGCGAGCAGCGTCAGGTACGCCTCGGGCGCGCCGATGTCGGTGGACGCGACGATGGAGCTGGTCATGGCCACGAGCGCGCCGACCACCAGGCCGGGTGCGAGCAGCACACGTCGCTCCACGGTCCCGACGAGGGCCAGGGCCGCGGCGACCGCGGCCCCACCGCCGGCGGCGGCGAGCGGCCAGCCCAGCAGACCGGGCTCGTCGAGCGCGGTGAAGCCGCCCACGGCGGCGAACACGGTGGCGCTCCAGCCCAGGACCAAGGCGACCTCGGGCTCGCCCTCCAGGCGGGCGAGCACGATCGCGGCGGTGACGAGCACGAGCGCGACCACACCGGCGAGCGCGCCGGCCACGACGCTGGGACGCTCGAGGCTGATGGTCAGGGCGCCGAGGGCGAGCAGCGCGGTGGCGGCGACGAGGGCCGTCCGACGGGCCGCGGTGGGCGCCCACGGCGACGTCGTGGACTCGACGACGTCGGCCATCGCCTCGACGACGTCGTCGTAGACACGCCGGCGACCGTCGGAAGCCGGTGCGAGCACGAGCACCGCACCGTCGTGCACGTGCTGGAAGGTCAGGCCGCTCGTCGACGAGAGCTCGCGGCCGTCGCTCAGGTGCAGCACGAAGCCGCGGTGCGACGTGGTCGGGTCGAGGGCGCCGAGCGTGCGGGCGATCTCCGGCACGAGCTCGGCCACCGGCACGGCTGACGGCAGCGCGAGGTCGGCGCTGCGCTCGTCGGTGCGCACCGTGACACGGACCAGGCCGGTGGGTCCGGCCTCGGTCGTGGTCATGGGCGACTCCGGGGGCGCTGCGGGTACATGGTCTCGGCTCTCGTGCGGTCGGTCGGACAGGAGTTCCCGCCAGGCCGCGGACGCGACCTGGCGGGGAGGAGGTGGTGGGTCAGCCGCCGAAGGAGGCGCGGTTGGCGTTCTCGGCGCGGCGGTAGTCGGCTGCGGAGTCCGAGACGGCGGTGCCGGTCTGGGCGAGGGTGGCGTTGAGGTCGTTGATGGCCTGGTCCCACTTGGTCTTGGCGCTCTGGTAGGCGGCGGATGCCTCGCCGGTCCAGTCGGCCTTGAGGGGGGCGAGCTCGGACTCG
>LUMT01001106.1_pt2 | contig 11001 bp, 15 predicted proteins | sample 729741 | NCBI WGS metagenome assembly LUMT01 (sample SAMN03860299, study PRJNA289734) | marine metagenome | biome: seawater column; feature: ocean; material: water; isolation source: Red Sea water column Station 192 - depth 50m | place: Saudi Arabia: Red Sea | collected 2011-10-15 | depth 50 m
AGCCAATTACCAATATTCGTAAATACTTTACGATTAGTGCATCTAACAGTACCAATTAAATTAACCTTTTCTGCGAGAACATTGAATGCATTGCCGCCATTTATTTTCCCAAAAGTTATTACTACTGGATCTAGAGGGTCTAACTTCCGTGTTATTGATTCTTGAATTCCCGAGATAACTTTTGAGGCCGCCCAAATAGCATCAACTCCTTCATGAGGTCGAGCACCATGGCCTGATTTTCCTTTAATCTCAACATTAAGTTCTCCAGCAGCTGCAGTTAAACTTCCCTCTTTAATGCCAATAGTCCCTACGGATAAATCGGGGTAGACATGAACTCCCAAAATATGGGTTAAACCATTAGTTGCACCATCCTTAATCATCCATCTAGCTCCACTCGCAATTTCTTCAGCAGGCTGAAAAATTATCCGAGTCCCAAAATTTAGTTTTAAATCCTTAATAATTTTTGCCACACCCAATCCAATCGATATATGCAAATCGTGACCACAGGCATGCATAACACCATCTACTTTTGAAGAAAAACTTAATTTAGTTTCCTCAAATATTGGCAAAGCATCCATATCCACTCTTAAACCTATAATCCCCTTGTCTAAGGGCCCAAAATCAGCTATAACTCCAGTCCTACCTATAGATTCTCTAACATTCCAACCAATATCTTTTAAAAAACCACTGATCAAGATCGCTGTTTGATTTTCAAGTCCACTTAATTCCGGATGTTCATGGATATGTCTTCTTAAGTTAATTAGTTCATCATTAAACGAATCAATTTTTTTATGTAACTGATCTCTATTCATTACTTATTTTAAATCGATAAAATTCATTAAATCTTTAATTGGTTGTGGAGGCCATCTCCTTATTTTTTTTAACCATTCTTCATCACTATATCTAGGATCTAATTCAGTTACCGCTATCCAATTACTCTCTGCTTTACCAGCTTCACCATTAGACCAATTCAAAGCTGTTAAAGCTGCCCTAGCATCTGCAAAAGTTGGATAACGTCTAATTAACTTTATTAATTCTTTTTCAGCTTCATCAATATTTCCCAACTGGAAATCTGCTAACGCCAAACTTGACCTAGCCATGGCAAATCCTGGATTATATAAAGCAGCTTTGGAGAATAAATCTCTTGCTTTATCCCAATGGGATGTAGATCCTTCGACGTTAGCTAAATTATATAATGCAGAGAAATTTTTACTATCTAGGGAAATAACGAACATATAATCCTTTTTCGCTTGCGACCATAAACCCAATGCTTCCTCAGCAATCCCCCTGTTAATGTAAGGATCTATTTCACTAGGATTCAAACTTATTGCCTTATTTTGGTCATCTATTGATCCCTTAACATCTCCTACAACAAGTCTTACATTTCCTCTATTGCTAAAACCTGCAGCATCATCAGGATAAGAATCGAGATATTGATTCCATTCTTGTAAAGCGAGATTAAATTTTCCGCCTGAACTAAGATCTAACGCATTTTTAAACAAATCCTCTCTCGAAGATAATGAATAGCATGGTGCAATATAAAAAATATTGAAAAAAATAAAAATTAATAAAAAACAAACCTTAACTTTTTTAAAAGTTATCATCTTTTGAATCAATGTACTTTTTTCCTAAAGCAGTAAGCAATCTTCCTCGAGGAGTTCTCGTGAGAAAACCAATTTTAATAAGATATGGCTCAACAACAAATTCTAACATTGAAGAATCATCGCCCAACCCAGATGCAATTGAATCAAGGCCAGTTGGAATATTATTGTTTTGGTTAAGAAAAGATAAATAGTGTCTATCTAAAGAATCCAATCCTTTTTCGTCTATTTGGTAAGAATTTAAAGCTTTTTTTATTAAATTCACTGAGATAGTATTAGTTTTCATAACAACTTGAGCATAATCTCTAACTCGTCTTAATAATCTTAAAGCAATTCTTGGAGTCCCTCGAGATATTTTTGCCAAATCATAAGATGCTTTATCTTCTAAATTGAGGTTTATTAATCGGGAGAAATTAACAATAATTTGTTTTAATTCATCACATGTATAGAATTCAATTTTCTGAGATATCCCAAATCTGTCTCTTAGAGGTGCACTTATTGAGGCTAATTTAGTTGTCGCGCCAATCAGAGTAAACCTAGGAAGATTAATTGTTCTGCAACGGGCTCCTCTATTAGCTCCCATAGTTAAGTCAAGTCTAAAATCCTCCATTGCAGAATATAACAACTCTTCAGTTAACCTATTTAAGCGATGTATCTCATCGATAAATAAAACTTCACCTTCTTTTAATCCAAGAAGTAAACCTACAATATCTCTTGGTCTTTCAATTGCTGGTGCAGTCGCAATCCTACATTTTGTATTCAATTCGTGGGCTATCAAAAAAGCAAGAGTAGTCTTACCTAGACCAGGCTGTCCATATAAAAGAGTATGCTCCAAAGGTTCTTTTCTAATAATTGAAGCATCTATAGCTATTCTTAAAGAAGATTTAAGTTGTTCTTGGCCAATAAATTCTTTTAAATTAAGAGGCCGGGCTAAGTTCAAATTATTATTTCTCTTTTCTTCTGGAATGTTTTTTGAATCAACTAGCCTAAGTTCTTTTTTACGAAAAGAAAAGTCATTATCGCCTATATTGGAAGAAATTATTGCCATAATGAAAGGTTAATTGCAATTGTTCTGAGTAGAAAGATTTTTTACAACTAAAATGGCAAAAAATTCAAACAAAGTTAAAAAAAATACTAATAAAGCAAATAATTTTAAACTTCTAGCTGATAATAGATATGCAAAATTTCAATATGCAATATCTGAAACAATCGAAGCTGGAATTGAGCTTTTAGGGACTGAAGTAAAGTCCATTAGAAACGGAAAAGCAAATTTAAGAGACGGATACTGTTCATTCAGAGATGGGGAGATCTTATTATTAAATGTTCACATTTCACCACATAAAAATGTGGGGTCTTTCTTTAATCATGATCCACTAAGAAATAGAAAGTTGCTACTACATAAAAAAGAAATAATAAAAATGAAATCTAATACTGAAAAAAAAGGAATGACTATTGTTCCATTATCTCTTTATTTAAAAGGCTCATGGATAAAACTAACTATTGGAGTTGGTAAAGGGAAAAAATTACATGACAAACGACAAGATGAAAAACAAAAAAGCATAAAAAAAGAAATCAACTCTGCACTAAAGAGATAAAAGATTAGGCAGAATTATTGAAAATATCAATCTAAACTTACTGAACTTGGAGGTGGGGAAGGATCTGGATCTGCAATTAACATATGCTGTAAGACTGTTTCAGGCCTCTCACTATCTCTCCAGCGAATTTTGTATGCAGGCATTTTTGTACCTCTACTTGTAGTTTGCTCTACTGGTTCAATAACCCATCCTCTTCTTGATCGGCCTTGAGGATTTCTTTTTACTACTGCATCCGCGTGTTTGAAACGGAAACCAACACGTTCACCACTCATTTAAAAAATTTCGTATTGGATTAATTTAACTATTTTACTTCATTCGAGGGTAATTTTTCACTTTTTTTGGAAGTTATTTCTGGTTTTAACAATGGGAAAGGGATTACATCTCTAATTGATGCGCTATTAGTAATTAACATAATTAGCCTATCAATGCCTATACCTAATCCTCCCGTAGGCGGCATGCCAATCTCTAAAGCATTCAAAAAATCTTCATCTATACAGTGAGCCTCAAGATCTCCTTCATCTCTAAGAGATTGCTGTAATTGCATTCTTTCTCTTTGATCTACTGGATCTATCAACTCACTAAACGCATTTGCTAGCTCTCGACCAACAATGAATAATTCAAATCTCTGAACTATTTCTTTATTATCATGATGAGGCCTAGCTAAAGGAGAAATTTCAACAGGATAATCAATAACAAAAGTGGGTTCTATAAGTTTTGATTCTACTTTTTGCTCGAAGACCTCATTTAAAAGTCTTCCCATAGTATTTACTTTATTAGAACAATCAACATTGATATTTTTAACGGCTTGTTTTGCTGCTAGAAAGTCTCCACTGAAAGAATCAAAATCAATCCCTGTATATTTTTTGACAATAGCTTTCATGGATATTCTTAACCAAGGCTTAGAAAAATCAATTTCTTTATTTTGATAATTAATAATTAATGAACCACATGCATCAGCTACGATATCTTTAATCAATTCTTCAGTTAAATTCATCATATCTACATAATCAGAATAAGCTTCATAAATTTCCACTGAGGTGAATTCTGGATTATGCCTTGTACTTATCCCCTCATTACGGAAGATTCTTCCCAATTCATAGACTTTCTCAAAACCTCCAACAACCATTCTCTTTAAATGTAATTCTGTAGCTATTCTTAAATACAACGGAATATCTAATGTATTGTGATGAGTTATAAATGGTCTTGCTTCAGCACCACCAGCTTCAGATTGCAGAATTGGAGTCTCTATCTCTAAAAAATTTCTATTATCTAGCCATTTTCTTATAAAACTTATACATTTCGCTCTGGTTTTAAATACATTTTTAGAGTGAGGATTTACTATTAAATCTAAATAACGTTGTCTATATCTTTTTTCAATATCAGTCAATCCATGCCATTTATCTGGGAGAGGTTGTAATGATTTGGATAACATTTCCCATTTTTCTACTTTAATTGAAAGCTCACCTTTATTAGTTTTTTTAATAGTTCCATAGACGCCTATCCAATCACCAATATCTACTATTTCCTTGAGATCTTCAAAAGAAAGTAATTTTTGTTTTTCTAAATTGAAATTAATAATCCTTTTATCTAGATAAAGCTGAATCTGACCTTCTTGATCGCTTATTGTGAAAAAGGCAATTTTGCCCATTACCCTTTTTGCCAGAACTCTACCAGCAATAGAAACACTGAAGTCTTCCTCTTGACCATTTTCTAGATAATCAAATTTTTGAATAAGAAAACTGGTAGTATGTGATACCTTAAAGCTCTGTGCGTAAGAAGCAAATCCTTTATTCACGAGTGAACTAGCTTTTTGTAAGCGCGCTTCTTTTATTTCAGACAAAATTTATTTTAATATATTTGTTTTATTTAATAAAATTATCAGACTATTGCTCAACTTGCCAAAGATGTTGCTGTTTCGCCAACTCTCTGGGATGCGTAACCAATCCCTCTAACAGTTAATATTAATTCTGGATTTCTTGGATCTGGTTCCAATTTACCTCTTAGTCTTGCAACATATACATCTACAACTCTTAAATCTGCCGCTCTACGAGGAGGATAACCCCAAAGCTGTTCCAAAATTTCTGCTCGAGGAACGACCTTACCAGGTTCGTCAAATAATAACTCTAGGAGACTAAATTCAGTATAAGTTAGACTAATTCTATCTCCAGCTCGAGAAACTTGTCTGCGATTAGTATCAACAACTAAACTTCCAAATTTCATAACTCCTTTACCTGAAGGAACTTCTTTGGTTTCAGTAACCGATACAGTTGGCCCCATTCTTCTCAAAATTGTAGCTATTCTGGCCTCTAACTCTTTTGGGCTAAATGGTTTAGATAAGTAATCATCAGCCCCTAAATCCAAACCCGCAACTCTTTCTGAAATAGCCTCTAGAGCTGTTAAAAATATTATTGGAACTACTGATTCAGCTCTAATTCTTCTACAAACAGCAAATCCATCCATTTTTGGAAGCATAACATCAAGAACTATCAAATCTGGGGAATCCCTGTGAAAAGACTCAAGAGCTTCTTCGCCGTTAGTGGCTGAATAAACTTGATATCCAGCTAGTTGAAGCCTCGTAACTAATACCTTCAAAACTGCTGGTTCATCATCAACAACTAAAATTCTTGCTTTTGACATAGTTAAAAAAAGATTTCTCGATATTTCAAAGCAAAGAACTATTGCATTGAATATTTATTCTAACAATTAAAAATATAACATTACGAACCCTCAAAGAGATATTCCTAAGGTTTACAAACATTTTAAATTAATTGAAAATATATAAATTTTTTCAAGAATTTTTTCCTCTTAGCAAAATTTATTACCACAATTTTCTTCTTGAAAATTTAAACATCCTAATAAGTTGGGAGCAAATAAAGGGAGCAAACAAACCTGTCAAAAAAACTTCAGCTAAGATATTTTTTACACCTGGAATAAACATTAAAAAATTACCATCTGAAGAATTTCTAAACAAAATTTGTGCAAGATAAAGAGAATTTGAGTAAAACTTTCATTTAAAGTTAGAGAATCTAAGATGAGACCTAAAAACAAACCAAATACTAATCCATTAATTGATCCATTAATCATTGCCCAAGGCAATAACCAAAATAACGGCCAATAAGGCTGAACACCTAAAAATCCAAGCCAATTAGGGTGCCACAAAAAAATAATTGGGATAAAAATAAAGCTTATTATGGATAATTTTTTTGTAAAAAATTTATTCATTAAATATTTACTTTCAAAATTTGCACCCAATCAATTACATGAGGTTTTGCTAAAAGTGAAATTTTTGCCGTTTTTTTTGATTTCAACGTCTCATCTATAGATTGGACAATACCAATAGGGATATTTGGAGGTAATAACGTACTAGCAGGAGATGATGATACAAAATCTCCGACTTTAATATCGGCATCTTTTGAATAAAGTATTAGGCTAGGATAATCATCTCCTAAACCGACTAGTAATCCATTGATTTGAATTCTATCCACCCAAACGCCTAACTTACTTTCTGGAGAAGTTATTAAAGTTACCGACGCAGTGAATAAAGAAGTATTCTTTACTCTTCCTAATAATCCACCCGGACCAATCACAATATTGCCAATTTCTACTCCATCCTTTGAACCTTTGTTTAAAATGATTTGTCTCCACCAACTACCTGTTTTTCTCGAAATAACAGCAGCTGAAATATATTCATCATTAGATGATTCTTGAAGAGATAAGATCTGTCGCAATCTTGTATTATCTTTTCTAAGAAGATTTAACTTTATTAAATATTCTTGGTTAATACTCTCAAAAACAATTTCTTTTTGATTTGGATCAGGCCAAAAAGGTTTTGAAATAAAATAATAAAAATCTTTATAAAAAGCTCCTTTTGATATTCTTACAAAAACCAAAAATAAAAAAATCGCAAAAAATAGCCAATTTTTCTTTTTATGCCACCAACGACTAGTAGAAATTCGTCGGATATTTAACATAACATTAATCTCTTATGGCATTCCTTATAAATTCTGGAGTGTCAACAACTCTTTTAAGTTTTTTAAAATCATCCAACACCTCTCCACAACCATTCACTACGCAAAGCAGTGGGTTTTCTGCTATGTGAGTAAAAATTCCTGTTTCATCGCTCAATAAATCATTAATGCCTCTCACTAAAGCTCCACCACCTGCAAGCATAATCCCCCTATCAACTATGTCTGCAGCAAGTTCAGGAGGGGTTCGCTCTAAAGTTCTTTTTACAGCTTCAACTATCTTGCTAAGTGTTTCAGCCATAGCTTCTCTGATTTCTCCTGATGTCAAAGTGACTGATCTAGGTAGACCAGATAAAAGATGTAAACCTCTAACCTCTAAAGTAGTTTTATCAAAATCATCATCAGGAAATGCAGATCCAATTTTAATCTTGATATCTTCTGCTGTTCTCTCTCCAACAACTAAATTATGAACTTTTTTAAGATAGAGCGCTATTGACTCATTTATTTCATCGCCTGCTATTCGAACAGATTCACTCAAAACAGTTCCTCCTAAACTTAATACTGCAACCTCAGTAGTACCTCCACCAATATCAACAATCATTGTTCCAATTGGCTCAGTTACTGGTAATGATGCTCCTATTGCTGCTGCGACAGGTTCATCTATTAAATGAACTTCTCTAGCTCCCGCTAATCCAGCTTCTCTTACTGCTCTTCGCTGCGATAACCCCATCTCTTAGTGGTCTTACAGCTCTTATATTCCCAGGGGTCCTTCCAAGCATTAACTTTGCTTCTTTACCAACAGCTAATGGAATCCCTTCTTCTAAATCCATAGCTACCACAGAAGGCTCCTGTAAAACAACGCCTTTTCCTGATACGTGTATAAGAGTATTGGCGGTTCCCAAATCTATGCCAATATCTCGAGAAAATTTAAATCTGTTAAAAATCACAATAAGAATTTCTTTTTTTAAATAATATATCTATTTTTTGATAAGCTCTCGGAATTCTGTCGTTTAGTTATGAATAGCACGTAAAACTTTGAGCAGAACCTGAAAATATGAGTAGTATTAAAAAAAAAAAATTATGGAAATTAACACTATTAACCTTGTTGGCAGAGCAGGAAGAGAACCAGATGTCAGATATTTTGAATCAGGCAGTATAGTAGCGAACTTCACAATTGCAGTTAACAGAAGAAGCAGAGATGAAGAGCCAGATTGGTTTAATTTAGAAATATGGGGCAAGCAAGCACAAATAGCCGCAGATTATGTGAAAAAAGGATCATTAATTGGAATTACAGGAAGCTTTAAAATTGATAGTTGGAAAGATAAAAATACTGGAGAAGATAGATATAAACCAGTTGTTAGGGTAGATAGATTAAACTTACTAGGCTCACGAAAGGATTCTGATAATAACCAATATTCCAACAGCAATAACTCAAGTGAAATTCCTTTTTAAGCCCTATTTTTTTTAAGAAATCTAATAAGTATTCTTATAAAGAAGTATAAGAAAATTAAAATTAAAATTGGCTTTACAAAATATTTGATTTGATCTAAATAAGTTTGAATGATTGGATAATTTTCACCAAATAAATAACCTGAATAAGTGAGAAGTGCTACCCATATCAGGCTCCCAAATGTAGTCCAAAGCAAAAATTTTCTTAATGGCATAAGTTCTATGCCAGCAGGAACTGAGATTAAAGTTCTTATACCTGGTACTAATCTGCCCCAAAAAACTAAAGAAACACCGTATTTATCAAACCACCTTTTACTTTTACTTAAATCACTAGAAGAAATACCCAGATATTTTCCTTTTTTATCTAGAAAATTTGAAAGTCTTTTTTCATTTACTAATCTACCTAAATAGTACCAAGGCAATGATCCTAAAATAGTTCCAAGTAATCCCCAAAAAACTAAAATATAGAAATTTAATTTTTGTTGATAAACAAAAAAACCTCCTAATGGCATTATTATTTCCGAAGGAATTGGAGGTATTATGTTTTCCAAAAACATAGCCAAACAAATAGTGAGGTATGCAATTGTTGAATTCTTTTCAACAGCCAAACTAATATAGTCGGGAATTGAAGTAAGAAAATTTACAAAAATTAAACTCAAACTTAGTATCTATAAAGCTCTGGTTTGTAAGGTCCTTCTACAGAGACATTAATATAATCAGCTTGTTCCTTAGTTAATTTTGTTAATTTTGCACCAATTTTATCAAGATGTAATCTAGCTACCATTTCATCTAAATGCTTTGGTAAAACATAAACCTCTTTAGCATATTTTTCTGACTTATTGAAAAGTTCGATTTGAGCTAATACTTGATTAGTAAAAGAATTACTCATAACAAAACTTGGATGTCCAGTGGCACAGCCTAAGTTAACTAATCTACCTTCGGCTAAAAGAATTATTTTATTGCCACTTGGTAAAGTTATGTGATCAACCTGCGGCTTAATATTTTCCCATGGATAATCTTTCAATGAAGCCACATCAATTTCATTATCGAAATGGCCAATATTACAAACTATGGCCTCATTCTTCATCTTGAGAAGATTTTCATGGGTAATAACCTGAATAAGTGAGAAGTGCTACCCATATCAGGCTCCCAAATGTAGTCCAAAGCAAAAATTTTCTTAATGGCATCCCAGCAATCATCACATCAGTTGCGCGCTTTATACTATCTACTAAAGATTCGCGACAGCCATATAAATTATCAAATTTGCTCTTAGTTACTGAATCATTAACATTGATAGCAGGGAAAGGTAAAGCATTTTGCTTTTGCAGTTGATAAAGTCTTGCAACTCCAGTTGTCGTTTCTTCAGTGACACCAATGATATTACTTTTAATTCTAGAATAGAAGTCACTATCATTTTCTAATTTAGACTTAATAGAATTGAATAAAGCAATTTCTTCTTCATTACCGGGATTATCTAAAACAGACAAATCTTTTTCCGCTTTACTGCCGAGTATCAATAAACCAGTTGCATCCCCACCATCATCAAGAATCATATTTGGAGAGTCTGAACCCCAATCGAGAATGTAGTGGGTATATTGCCAATATTCATCAAGTGTCTCACCTTTTTTTGCGTATACAGGAATTCCTTGATCTGCAATAGCCGCCGCCGCATGATCTTGAGTTGAAAAAATATTGCATGAAGCCCATTTCACTTCTGCACCAAGATCAACAAGAGTTTCTATTAAGACTGCTGTCTGAATAGTCATATGAAGACTTCCAGCTATTTTTGCACCTTTTAGTGGCTTTTCAGATTGATATTTATCTCTAAGTGCCATTAATCCAGGCATTTCCGTTTCAGCAATTTTAATTTCTTTACGGCCAAAATCTGATAAGCAGATATCAGCAATTACATAATTTGGTGTGGAGGAAATTAAATCCCCAATCAATTGTTTTATTACAGGGTCCAATTGGGGCTGGGAAAACTTCATTCGTACAAGGGATTGCTAAAGGCTTATCAATCTCTGAAGACATTACAAGCCCTACATTTGCTTTATCGCATCACTATAACTCCGGGAAAATTCCACTAATTCACCTTGATTTATACAGGTTAGAAAATGTTTCTTCAGCAAAAGAAGTGTTTTTTTCTGAAGAAGAAGAGGCAATACAAAGACAAGCTATTTTAGTTATTGAATGGCCAGAATTAATAGAACCAGTTATTGATAATTTCTGGAAAATAGAAATTAGTTACGCAAAAGATTATGGAAGAAACTACGAAATAAGAGATCCCAAAAATTTATTAACCTTTTCATAATATGGCTGTTGCTCGATGGCGCCTTCACCAAGACAAGTTAATAATCCACAAACACCTGCGAATTTAATGCAATCTTCTAT
>LUMT01001775.1_pt1 | contig 10999 bp, 9 predicted proteins | sample 729741 | NCBI WGS metagenome assembly LUMT01 (sample SAMN03860299, study PRJNA289734) | marine metagenome | biome: seawater column; feature: ocean; material: water; isolation source: Red Sea water column Station 192 - depth 50m | place: Saudi Arabia: Red Sea | collected 2011-10-15 | depth 50 m
GTTGGTATATTGGGTAATAATGGGCCTATTTTTCCAGATACAGCTGCTAAGGGTGGTCAATTTGTTCAGTTATGTAATCAAATAGACATACCCATTATCTTTCTACACAACATTACTGGTTTTGTTGTAGGAAAAGACTATGAACAAGCTGGTCAAATTAAAAGAGGAGCTCAATTTTTAAATTCTGTTTCGAATTCGACCGTTCCACATCTCACTATTATTTTAGGGGCCAGTTACGGGGCAGGAACTTATGCAATGTCGGGTAGAGCTTATGATAATAAATTTACTTTTTTATGGCCGACAGCAAAGGTTGCAGTAATGGGCCCTCAGCAAATCGCAGGAGTAATGTCGATAGTTCGTAGAGCTAGAGCTGCACGAACGGGAGAAAAATTTGACGAAAAAGAAGATGCCAAAATGGTTGCATTTGCTGAAAAGGCTCAAGAGGAAGGTTCACTTGCCCTAAGAGCAACTGGTGCGATTAGTGATGATGGGATTATTGATCCTAGAGATACACGAACAGTGCTGGGAATGTGTCTATCTTTGGTTAATGGAAGAAATATCGAGGGTTCACCTGGATATGGAGTATACAGACTATGACTTTTCATAAATTATTAATTGCCAATAGAGGCGAAATAGCTTGCAGAATTATTAAAACTGCTCATGAAATGGGCATTGCTTGTGTTGCTGTCTATACAGAGGCCGACACCTATTCGCCATTTGTTCGAATGGCAGATCAAGCCATAAAGTTAAGTGACTCTTACCTAAATGGTAACGAAATAATTAATGCTGCCAAACTAACTGGTGCTGAAGCAATTCATCCTGGTTATGGTTTTCTTTCGGAGAATGCAAAATTTGCCAGAGCCGTTCAAAAGGAAGGCTTGATTTGGGTAGGACCTAATTCAAGAGTGATAACCTCAATGGGAGATAAATTGAAGGCTAAAGATATAGCTGAAAAGGCTGGTGTCCCTACTCTGCCAATGACCACTGATCCTAAAAAAGCAAACTCTATTGGCTATCCAATTCTTATAAAAGCTGCCGCAGGCGGTGGTGGAAAAGGTATGCGTATAGTTGAAGATAAGAAAGATCTGAAAGAAGCTATTGCTGGACACCTCGGAGAAAGAGAATGCTCCATACAAAGAAGGCATCAAAAGATCATAGAAGAGTCTCCTTCTCCAAGAGTTAATCCAGAGATGAGAGCTGCGATGGGTGATGCAGCAATTAAGCTTGCTAAAAAGCTTAAATATGAGTCCGCAGGCACTGTTGAATTCTTAGTCGATGATAAGACTGGTGAGTTCTGGTTTTTAGAAGTCAATACCAGATTACAAGTTGAGCATCCTGTCACTGAAGAAGTTACAGGTAAGGACTTGGTCTATGAACAACTGCGCATTGCTAGGGGAGAAGAACTTGGCTATTCTCAAGATGATATTACTTGGACAGGTTCTTCTATAGAGGCCAGAATATATGCTGAAGATCCCTCTAATGACTTTTTACCTGCTACTGGAACTCTTATTGCTTATGAAAGTGACATCAATATAGAGGCAAGGTGGGATACAGGAATTGAACAAGGATCAGTAGTAGGTACAGATTTCGATCCAATGCTTGCAAAGGTCATAACTAAAGGCAAAACTAGAGTGGATGCCGCAAATAAACTTGCCTTAGCCCTGGAAAGCTTGCATATAGGTGGATTAACTACTAATAGAGATTTTTTAGTAGCTTCATTGAGATCAGAAGACTTTTTAAATGGAAAAACAACTTCGGACTTCATTGAAAAGACTAATCCTCAAAGAGCAGTAATTCTTGACGGCGAGTCTCTTGAAAATGCTTTATCAGCTGCTTCATTATGGATACAAGGTCAAAATAGAGAGAATGCAGCTATTTTAAGAGAAATACCTACTGGATGGAGGAATTCTCGACTTCCTGGACAAAAAATAACCTTTAATTATCGTGATCAAGATATTGAAATTACTTACAGATCAAATCGAGATGGTTCTTTTACAGTGAATAATGGAACAACTGCAAAAATAATTGAATGGACTCCTTCAGGTATCGATATTGAAGTCAATAATTCAAGATTCTTTTCGAAGATAACAAGAGACAGTGACAGTATTGTAGTCCATGGTCCTTGGGGAGATGCACTATTTAAAATCTTACCTAGATTTACTTTACCAGGCTCAGAGCAGCAAGCAGGAGGTTTAGTGGCTCCTATGCCAGGTAAAGTAAGTTAAAAAGGGAGATACCCTCGTGATTCTAGAGGCTATGAAAATGGAACATCAAGTTAAGGCTTCTGAGGATGGTAAGGTTACCAAGGTTTTAATTAAGAAGGACGATCAATTAGAGAATGGTGCTCTATTAATGGTCGTAGATAACTAAATAAATGGCAAGCTCTAAAGATAAAATAATTATAGGTAACTGTAGTGGTTTTTATGGAGATAGACTTTCAGCCGCAAAAGATATGGTTGAAGGTGGGCCTATAGATGTCCTCACAGGTGACTATCTGGCTGAACTAACTATGACAATCCTCTATAACCAAAAGATGAATAGAGGAGCAGATCAAGGATATGTAGGTACCTTTTTGAAGCAGTTCAAAGATGTAGCAGCGTCTTGCCAAGAAAAAAATATAAAAATAGTTACAAATGCTGGAGGCCTAAACCCCTCATCCATGGCCAACAAAATTGAAGAAATCATTCAAGAATTAAATTTAGATTTAAAAGTTGCTTATATTGACGGTGATGATCTTATTCCAAGGTTTGAAGAGCTAAAAAAAGCAAATGAGCCTCTAGCTAATATGGAAAAAGGTATTTCTCTTCACGATTACTCCAAAAAACCTCTGACAGCTAATGCATATTTCGGAGCCTGGGGCATCAAAGAAGCCTTAGACCATGGTGCTGATGTAGTGGTCTGTCCTAGAGTAACAGATGCTGCAGTTGTAATTGGTCCAGCAGCTTGGAAATATAATTGGTCTAGAGATAATTTTGATGCTTTAGCTGGTGCTTTAGCTGCAGGTCATATAATTGAGTGCGGAGCTCAAGCTACTGGAGGTAATTATTCTTTCTTTCATGAAGTCCCCTCTTTCTTCAATATCGGTTATCCAATTGCTGAGATATATGAAGATGGAAGTTTCACGATAACAAAACATCCTGGAACAGGTGGTTTAGTATCTGTTGGTACTGTCACTGCACAACTTTTATATGAAATTGGTTCACCTGCTTATATGAATCCTGATGTCATAGGACATTTTGACACTCTGAAGATGGAACAAGAGGCAGAAGACAGAGTTTTTGTAAGTGGATGCAGAGGGTCAAGTGCTCCAAAGACTCACAAAGTTTGCGTAAACCTTGCTGGCGGTTTTAGAAATGGAACAGAAATCCTATTAACAGGAATTGATATCGAAGATAAAGCTAAACTTGTTACAGATCTAATATTTGATAATGTTGGAGGCAGGGATCAATTTGATCATGTTGATATTCAACTTATAAGGACAGATCATGATAATCCGATTTCTAATGAAGAAGCACAAGCATCTCTAAGAATTTCTGTATTGTCACAAAATCCTGATCTTGTTGGACGACTTTTTAGTGCAAAGATAGTTGAATTAGGTTTGGCTAGCATACCCGGTTATACGGGAAGATCCGGAATGCCTTCAGGTCCTTACATTCAATATTGGCCTGCTCTTATCGATAGTAAATTTATAAAAGAAAATGTTCATTTTGAGGGAAAAATAATAGAAGTCGAACCAACTAGTCAAATGGATTTCGAAGAAACCTATTATCAAAAGCAACCTTATGAAAATGAAGTCCCATCTTACGAAAATGTTTCTAAAGCAAAATTTGGAAGCCTTTATGGAACTAGATCCGGAGATAAAGGTGGATGCGCTAATTTAGGTGTCTGGGCAAAAACTCAGGAGGCATATTCATATCTATATGAATTTCTCTCAGTAGAAAAGCTTAAGGAGCTATTACCAGATCTGAAACAATATGAAATAGATAGGTACGAACTGCCCAATATACTCTCACTGAACTTCTATGTTCATGACATCTTACAAGATGGGGTTTCCTCCTCGACTCGTCTAGACGGCCAAGCAAAATCTTTAGGTGAGTACTTGAGAGCGAAAGATATTGAAATACCCGATTTTTTAAAAAATTAATACGACTATGGAAAATAAACTATCTCTCGAAGGATTAATATTTCAAGCCACCAAAATAAAAGTAGAAAATAATGTACTCACCATTACCCTTAATAGGCCTGAAAAGAAAAATGCGCTTAATAATGTAATGATGAATGAAATTTGTTATGCATTGTCTTATGCAAAGCAAGAGAGGGAAATCAGAGTTGTAATAATCGCTGCCGAAGGAGATGTTTTTTGTGCGGGAGCCGATCTCAGACGAGAAAAGGCAGAATCAAATGTGCCCAAAATAGAGGGATCTGATGATATTAGTCTTCTCATTAGACATTTATACAAACCTGTAATTTGTAAGATACAAGGCTCAGTTCACGCAGGTGCCCTTTTAATGGTTACAAATTGCACACATGCTATTGCGACTGAAGAGGCTAAGTTCTCAGCTCCAGAGATTCTTAGAGGTGTCTGGCCTCATATGGTTATGGCCGGATTATTTAGAGTTATGCCAAAAAGAGCTGGATTAGATTTTTGTATGAGAGGTCAAGCAATTGACTCTAAGAAGGCTGAAGAATGGGGTTTAATTAATCAATCTGTACCTAGCGATCAATTAGATGAGGCTGTTGATAGACTAGCATCTGATCTTGCAAACTTAGCACCCGGAACAATGCAATTTGGTTTAGAAGCTTATGTTAATCAAGATGCTATGAATTTTGATGAAGCTCTTCCATATCTAGGTAAGAAGAGTGCTGAAACATTCGCCGGTCCTGATGCCCAAGAGGGTATAGCAGCTTTTCTTGAGAAAAGAGAACCTAAATGGGATTAGCTCATTCTCTTGAAGCTAAATAAATAGCAGCCAAAACTATTAATCCCCCGGCCATTTGTAACGGGCTCAATAACTCTTGCAGAAAAAACCATCCATAAAATGCAGCCGCCACAGGTTGCCTCAAAAGTACTAATGAAGATAAATGGGCGGAAACTTTTGAAATTCCTGAGGTAATTAAACCTTGAGCAAGAGTTTGAGAAAAAATAGCTTAAGAGATGAGTATAAAAAACTCTGATTTGCTTAGGATCAAGCTGTCCGCTTCAATCAAGCTAATGGGAAGCAAACAAAGAGTAGTTATTATTGTTACCAAAAAAAGAGTTCTTGCTGGTTGAAGTATATTGGTCAAATCTTTTATAGATAATATATATCCTGCATAAAAAACAGCAGCTAGGATTCCCAACGAATCCCCGAAAACCATTATTTGCTCTCCTGGCAAAATGACAAGAAATACTCCTATTAAGGCAAGCAATAAAGTAACTACAAAAAAGATTTCAATTTTATAGCCAAGAAATAAGACACCAAAGATAACAACAAAGACTGGCGCTATATTTGCCATGAGTGTTGCATTAGCAACCGACGTAAAAGTCAAAGACCAATTCCAAATTGACATGTCCAAAGCAAAACATAATCCGCCTAATACCAAAAAGAAAAATGTCCTTTTATCCCAAATTATCTTTGAAGAATCATTTCTTTCTTCAAATTTCATCCAGGCATATAAAAAAGGCAATGCAAAGAGGGATCTATAAAACGCTATCAACGAGGGTGATGAATCACTTAGTTTTACAAAAATTCCGGAACCTCCCAACATTGAAGCACCAATAAGTAATAAGAAAATACCTTTAACAAGATCTCTCGATATATTTTTTTCTTCGTTCAAAATCTTCAGTTATACTTTTGTAACATGAGCCAAGTTCCATCGAATAATCAAGAAATTATTTCGGTATCTGACATTAATAACCTTGCTAAAGGTTTATTAGAAAAGGATTTATCTAATGTTTGGATACAAGGCGAAATTTCTAGCTTCACAGCTCATGGATCAGGCCATTGGTACTTTACCATAAAAGATAAGAAGTCCTCTTTGAGTTGTGTCATGTTTAAATTTGAAAACCAAAGTGTTTTATTTGATCCTAAGATCGGGGATGAACTAATTCTAAATGGCAATATTAGTATTTACGCACCTTCAGGAAGATATCAATTTAATGTTAAACATATCGAGGTTTTTGGCGAAGGAGCATTATTAAAAGCATTTGAAGATCTAAAAATAAAGCTAGAAAATGATGGTCTCTTTGATCAAAGTAGAAAAAAATTGATTCCTAAACTTCCTTTGGCAGTTGCTGTAATAACTTCGGAAACGGGAGCGGTATTTCAAGACATCATAAACGTGCTTAGAAGAAGATCACCATTTCTTAAACTCACTTTGGTGGAATCTCAAGTTCAAGGAAGAACGGCAGATAAAGAAATTGTTAAAGCAATTAGGAGAGCCAATGAAGTAGAAGATTTTGATGTGATTATTTTAGCTAGAGGTGGCGGATCAATAGAAGACTTGTGGTGTTTTAATATGGAATCTGTTGCAAGAGAGATCTCAAAATCTCAAGTTCCTATAATTAGTGCTATTGGTCATGAAACTGACTTTACAATTAGCGATTTTGTTTCGGATTTAAGAGCACCAACGCCGTCTGCAGCCGCTGAAATAATAAGTCAGAATCATACTAATTTATTGGAATCCTTCTCAAGGAATAAAGACACTATTGTAAAGCGATTACTAAATAAAATTGAAGCCTTAAAAGAAGTGCTCGATTTTAAAATGGCTCTCATCAGACATCCCGGCGAAAAATTGAGGAAAAATAGATTAGAGAGAAATACCTCACAACTGAAGGCCTCTTCTCCAAAAATAGATATCAAATTTAAACAAACTAAAATAAACGAAAGTTATTTAAATCTTATTAACTCCATAAAATTGAATATAGAGAAAACCAAAAAAAGCTATCTTAAAAATATCAATACTTTAGAGGCGGTAAGCCCTTTGGCTGTATTGAGCAGGGGCTACTCAATTGTGACAGACGATACTAATAAAATTATTACCTCTTCTGAAGAGTTAAACATAAATCAAAAAATTACAGCAAGATTTCAAAAAGGAGAAATTCTTGCTCAAATACTTAATAAGACTGATGAAGACTAAGTCTTTAGTTTTATTGATATGTTTATCATCATCTTGTGCAAACCTTCCTACTCTTAACAAAATAGAAAGCTGTTCTTTTCCTATGGATAAGAATTATCCAGGAGGTTTAGTTAACTATTATCTGAAGTCAAATGATTCAGATTTAAAGAATAAGTTACAAATGGGCAATCTCAAATTTACGATTTGTAGAGATGATGATTTTAATGCGAACATTCTTGTTCCAATTCCACTTACGTATAGTAAGAATAAAATTGAAGTAATCCTCAATAATGAACTTATAGACTCGATAGGTATTGAGAATAAATTTTATAGGGAATCTAGGATACAGATACAGAATAAAGACTTAGTTAATCCTCCAAGTTCAATGCAAGAAAGAATCGAAAGAGAGTACCTACAAGGTTTGACCGCGAAAAATACCTTATCGTCCTCAAATCTCAAGCAAACAAAGATGGTTATACCCGTAATAGGTATAACTAGCAGTGAATTTGGTGTGAGAAGGTTTATAAATGGGAAGCCAAGAAATAGGCACATAGGTTTGGATATTGCTGCCAATGAGGGCGAACCTATTAGAACTCCTTTAGATGGTAAAGTAATTCTTATCGGTAATTTCTTTTATAAAGGAAATGTCGTTTACCTAGATCATGGAAATGGCTTAGTAAGTAGTTATTCTCATATGAGTAAAGAGGCTGTCGTTATGAACCAATCGTTGATTGCAGGAGAAGTACTTGGATATGTTGGTAGTACAGGAAGGGTCACGGGACCACATTTACATTGGGAGGTATATTTCCTGGGTATACCGATAAATCCAGAAATATTTATTAATTAGTTATTTTCAAAGCCCTATTAGAGCTTCGAGACTCTCCTGTGTTTGAGGTCCTATTAATGTGTGGATGAGCTTACCCTCGGGATCAAGAACATAGGTAGCTGGTAAGCTTGGTGGAGACTCCCATCCAAACAATGCTCCAGGATCATTTAAAATACTTGGGACATTAACACCAAATCTGATAATTTGATTTTCCAATTCTTCACCTTCAAGTCTATCGAAGTTATAAGTTAATACTAGAGCCTGTGCTTTATTATCATTATAAAAATTTTCAAGTTCAGGCATCTCTTTAATACAAGGTGGGCACCAATCTGCCCAATAATTTACGATTAACCACTTTCCTAAAAAGTCATCCACTTTCCCAGAACCGCCATCAACGAGCCTGTAATCTGGTTCTGAGCAAGCACTTAAAATAAAAATAAGATTTATAAGTAAAATATATTTTGTCTTGTAATATAGATCTTTTAATGTCATTTAATTTTTTATCCTATGAAGCATTTTACCATTTACCACAATCCAAGGTGTAGTAAATCCAGACAAACATTAGATTTATTAAAGCAGGAAGGTATCAATCCAAAAATCGTCCTATATCTTGAAGACCCACCGTCAGAATCTGATTTAACGAAAATTTTGGATTTTTTAGGAATTGAACCTAGAGAATTACTTCGAACCGGTGAAGTTGAATATAAAGAATTGAATTTGAAAGACAGAACTCTAGACAACTCAAAAATTATTAAACTTATGTCTGAAAATCCAAAATTAATTGAAAGACCAATTGTTGTTGTAATAAGTCCAATGGGTCCGATTGTTGAACAAATTACAGGGTCAAACGATCCTATTGATCAGCTGAGTGGGAATTTGCCAAGGGAGTTATACGTTGGAGACTTACTAGAAGTCCTTGAATCTGCTGCTCAAGATGAGAGAGTACAGAATGTACTATTAAGCCTTGATAACATAGATGGGACCGGTCAGGCTGTTTTATATGATGTAGGAGTTGCTTTACAAAAAATTCAAGACGCAGATAAGACCATAATTGCTGTCGGTGATTATTATTCTAGAAGTGGCTATTATCTCGCGTCATATGCCGATGAGATAATTATGAATAACGACGGATTGATTAGCATAGATGGGTTCGGACGAAGTAGATTATTCTTTAAATCTTTTCTTGATAAAATCAAGGTAGATTTTAATGTTTTCAGAGTAGGCACTAACAAATCTGCAGTGGAGCCTTATTTAGGTAATAAAATGTCTCGAGAAGCTAAAGAAGCTAATTTAGCTTACTTAAATGTTCTTTGGAATTCTTATAAAGATGAAGTTTCTAAGAATAGAGGGATTACATCTGATGAAATTCAGTACCTAGTTGATAATGCCGACAAAGTTTTGATAGATAAAAGCGGTTCAACATCTGAAGCTTTTCTAAATTATGGCTTGGTGGATAAGTTATTGCCCAGAACAAAGACAAGATCTTATCTTAAAGAATTATTTGGTGAATCTGAAGATAAGAAGTCTTTTGCTAGAATTTCTGGCTTTGAATATTTTCAACTTATACGTTCAGAGAAAACAAAGCAGCAAGGCAAAAATAAGATTGCCGTCATCGTAGCAAAAGGAACTATAGTTGATGGAGTGCAACCTCCTGGGACAATTGGAGGCGATTCAACTTCAAGACTTATTAGGGAAGCATATGAAGATGAAAATGTTAAAGCTATAGTACTTAGAGTCGATTCAGGTGGAGGTGGGGTATTTGCTTCTGAACAAATTAGGCAAGAGCTTCTAGAAGCGAAAGAAAAGGGTTTAAAAATAATTGCTTCCATGGGCAATGTTGCTGCTTCCGGCGGATACTGGATTTCAGCTAATGCGCATGAAATTTGGGCTTCACATAACACTATAACTGGATCAATAGGAATCTTTGGTCTGCTTACTGGATCAATAGGAATCTTTGGTCTGCTTCCTACATTTGATAGAGCACTTAACGAAATTGGTATAAACAGTGATGGTGTCAAAACCTCAAAGATCGATCTATCAGGAGACATCACTCAACCTCTAAGTGAAGGTCTGTCTAACATAATCCAAAGTGAAATAGAGTATGGCTATAAAAGATTCATAGGATTAGTAAGCGAAGCAAGAGATATTCCAATAGATCAAGTTGATAAAATTGCTCAAGGTAGAGTATGGGCTGGGTCTTCTGCAAAAGAACTAGGCTTAGTTGATGAAATAGGAAATCTAAAAATGGCCATTAGAAGAGCTGCTGAACTAGCAGAAATTACCGAATACTCAACCTACTATCCTCTCCAAGCTGTTGATTGGAGAGCTCAATTGGCAAAAAGATTTTCAGGTTACGTTCGTTGGGTGATCCCTACATACATAAAAGACAACTTCGTACTAAAAAATGTAGTAAATACCCTTAAAGACATAGATCAACTCAATGACCCAAAAGGAATCTACATTATTTGTGAGGATTGTCCGATCTAACTTTTAATAATTGTCTTATAAGTGATGGGGTAACTTTTTTCTTTTTCTTGAGTGAATACACATCTAAATCATTCAAGAACTGTAACAAATCGGATAAGCCTCTAGAGGTATTATTGATAATAAATTCTTTTGTTCTGGTGTCCAAATCAATACCCTTTCGGGCTGAAGACTGAGATAATGCATCTAATTTTTCTTCATTGCTAATTTCAGGTATTTCAATCGCAGTAAAATAAGACAATCTTGACTGTAAATCTTTGAGGCTTATTTGCAGTTCTTTTGAAACTTTACATGAAGAGAGATAAATTTTAATTTTGCTGGTAAGGGCATTATTAATGAGTGAAAAAACTTGAGTTTCCCATTCTTCATCTTTTGGAAGATTATCTATGTTCTCTATTAGTATCACATCTAAGGACTCTAAGTTTTGTAGAATTTCATGAGATGATGCTCTCTTATCATTAAGAGATAAATGAAAGGTCCTTTTATTTAGCTTTATAAACTCTCTGTTTAGGGCCTGCATAATGTAAGATTTTCCTACCCCTTCTCTGCCCCATATATAAAATAAGTTTGAAATAGAGTCTTCCTTTAGTG
>LUMT01000521.1_pt1 | contig 10990 bp, 12 predicted proteins | sample 729741 | NCBI WGS metagenome assembly LUMT01 (sample SAMN03860299, study PRJNA289734) | marine metagenome | biome: seawater column; feature: ocean; material: water; isolation source: Red Sea water column Station 192 - depth 50m | place: Saudi Arabia: Red Sea | collected 2011-10-15 | depth 50 m
CCTCTAAATGGAATAAATTTACCTGGAGTGAGAATGATCATGAATGAAATTCAAGTGTTTCCTTCTATTATGTATAGCTCAACAGACGGAGTGAGGGATTTTTCTGTTGCTGCAAAATTAATATCTCAAAATATTGAAATAGGGAAAACTATCATTTCGCATAGATTTCATCTGGAAGATGCACAACATGCTTTTCAAGTGGCTGATGATAAAAATTCTGGATCCATAAAAGTTGTTTTTAATAATTAGAAATAACCAATATTTTCTTTATGAATAAATTTTTATTTAATCTAATTTTTCTCTTTCTATTTATAAGTTGTTCTGGTGACGCAATTTTAGAAGGAGACAAACGGCTTAATTTAAATCAACTTAAATCGATTGATAATGTTTTTGAAGCAGGTTTAAAACTTATGAGGATGCCTAATGGTCTTCATGAATTAGAGCTTATTGATAAGAAGCAGAAAACTTTAGTTATCTCGGTTCATGGGAATAATAGTAGGGGATATGAATGGATTTATCCTCTGCAAGTTATTAATTCAGAGACAAACTTAATCACATTTTTTAGATGGGATGATAATTCTTGTGTTAATCCATCCATAAATTTATTAAATGAATTGATACAGGAAAAATTGAAGGAGAACAAGAATATCCAAAACGTAATTTTATTTGGTCACAGTTATGGTGGATTATTAGTAGCGTCTTTTATGGAAGAATGGACAGGTGAATTACCTATAGAGGTTCATACTATTGCAGCACCGCTTAAAGGCTTAGGAAGTCTCTCTCTCATATGCAACTATAAAACACCTGTTCAAGTGCCTAAAAAATCCTCTTTATTCGAATGGAGAACAATCAAAAAATTGGATGGTGCTTTTCAAAATTTAAATTATGATCCACAAAATGTTGAGATTATAGGTAGCAAAGTTACTAGACTTCCTGACACATATAACAATAATAAATTGGGACATAATTGGTCCATAAGCTGGGTTGCTGATAATTTAAATAAGGATATTCAGAGATGAATTTATTAGCTGGGTCTACAGGATTTTTGGGAAACAAAATTCTTGATGAATTAAGCCTTTCTCAAAATGAGACATTGGCTTTAAGTCGAAGGAAGATTAATACCTTACCCAAGAACACAGAACAACTTATTATAGATTTTAAAAAACTTTCGGAATTAGAACTTCCACAAATAGATCATGTTTTTCTTTCACTGGGTTTCCCACTTTTCTTTCACAACGTCATGGGGTTCAGCAGTTGGCGCCGATCCTCATTCTTGGAATTATTATTTAAAAACTAAGGGAATGGTTGAGAAAGAAATAATTAACATTGGAGTTGAATCTACAAATATATTTCAACCTGGACATTTAAGGGGGAATATACATCGATTTGATATTCTTTTAGCCGATATGGCTTCAATATTTGTAGATCCTTTTTTATACGGACCTTTAAAAAAATTCAGAAGCATCTCAGCCAAAGCAGTTGCAAAGCAAGTGGTTAACAATTCTTTCAATGTTAAATCTGGAATCAATTATTTTGATTTCAAAGATTTTGATCACTGGAGATGATATGCAAAAAAATATTTTTAATGAAGATATAGAAGAATGTTGCACAAATCCAATAACAGGTTTTTACAGAGATGGTTTTTGTAATACTGATCAATTAGATTTTGGAACGCATACTGTTTGCACGTTAATAACTAACGATTTTTTAGAATTTTCAAAAAGTATGGGAAATGATTTATCCACACCTAGACCAGAATTTGATTTCCCAGGATTAAAAGAGGGCGATAAGTGGTGTGTTTGCGCAAATAGATGGCTTGAAGCATACGAAAATGGAAAGGCACCTATGGTCTACTTAAGAAAAAGCCATCAAAAATCTACATCAATAATTGATATTGAGATTTTAAAAAAATACGCATTAGATTTAGAGTAGAAGTTAATGCGAGCCTTACAAGATATTTTTCAAAAAAACAGCATTAATTATGGTTGGGTTATGGTCGTTGTTGTTTTTACTTTAAGTGGGCTTGCTTTTGGATCTATGGCTTCAATTTCTGTGTTCTTAAAGCCAGTGTCTCTTGAATTTGATTGGTCTAGAGGACAAACCTCTTTTGCTTACACAGTGGCATCTTTTTCATCAGCAGCATTTGGAGTGTTCTGGGGTTACGTAGCAGATAAATATGGAACTAAATGGTTTGGTTTTTTAGGTGCGGCAAGCATGGGATTTATCCTGTTCTCATTAAGTTCGCTCGATTCAATTTATAAGTTTTACCTTTTATATTTCCTTTTTGGAGCTTTTGGATCAGCTCTTTTGTTTTCACCTTTGTATGCAAATGTTGGATTCTGGTTCAGAGAGAATCCTGGTCTTGCATTAGGTATAGCTGCATCTGGTGGTGCCGTTGGACAGGCTTTTGTTCCTCACATCAGCGGTATATTGATTGAAGCTTCAGGTTGGCGAGAAGCTTACGTTTATTTAGCTTTAATATACTTGGCAATATCTCTACCAATTGCTCTCCTAATTCAGGAATCACCTTGGAGAGAAGGAGCGAGACAAGATGCAGAAATAGAAGAAAGGGATTTTCCTTTATCTGAAAAAGCAGTCGTAGCATGGATAAGTTTTGCTGTTATTTTTTGTTGTGTATGCATGTCGGTACCAATTATGCATCTAGTGCCGTTATTAACCGATAAAGGTTTCTCATTAGAATTTTCTACATTTGTATTAATGCTTTTAATGATTTGTGGGGCTCTTGGAAGAATTTTTGGGGGTTTGCTTGGAGATTATATTGGAGCATTACCCGGATATATATTAATGTCATTGGGGCAAACTATTTTTGTGGTTTGGTTCCCGCATTTAGTTTCACCTCTCGGCATCTATTTAATTGCTGCCTTGTTTGGATTCACCTATTCTGGCGTCATGTCCAGCATTTTAGTCTGCACAAGAATGATGGTATCAGCAAAGTTTGGAGCCAGAGCCATGAGCATCACTTCATTTTTTGGTTGGATAGGAATGGGTCTGGGAGGTTTTCTGGGAGGGTATCTCTTTGATATTTACGGAGATTACACTTTAGCATTCACTATCGCAGGTATATCTGGAATTATAAATTTGATTATTCTTACAATTTTCTTTTTGCAAATCAGAAGAAACAGTAATCCATCTTTAGAATTTCAATCTTAGTAAGAAAATTATAATTGCTTCCTTTAAAATCTTTCATCGATCTGAAACTCATATAGAATAAGCAAACCAAAAAGGAGGGGTGGCAGAGTCTGGTTGAATGCACTGGTCTTGAAAACCAGCAGGTCAGAAATGGCCTCGTGGGTTCGAATCCCACCCCCTCCGCCATAAAAAAATGAATATTTGCGTCTTTCTAGGTTCATCAATTGGTAAGGATCCTCTCTATGCCGAAACAGCCTTTGAATTAGGTAAACAAATTGCTATCTCAAACCATAAACTTGTTTATGGAGGAGGAGGACTAGGATTAATGAATGAACTAGCAAACGGCTGCCTTTCTGCAGGTGGTGACGTATATGGTGTTATTACTGAAAGATTACTTGATATGGAAGCAGGCCATGAGGGTATTCAGGAATTAAAAATTGTTCAAACCATGCATGAAAGAAAAACACTCATGTGTGATGCTGCTGATTGTTTTATTTTGCTACCGGGAGGAGTTGGATCATATGAAGAGATCTTTGAAATCATGGCATGGAATCAACTTCAAATTATAGATAAACCAATTTTTATTCTAAACACGAACGGCTTTTATGATTTACTGAAAATATTTCTTGAGCATGCAAAAGATGAAGGTTTTTTTAATGAAAAAACATTCAATATGTTCAACTTATACGACTCAATTGAAGAAATCTTATCTATAATTGATTAAAAACTAACCAATTTGCTTTTTTATTTTATAAATAAATATAAAAAATTTTTTTAATAATTAATTAATCTTAAAAAGTGCATTTTGGGTATTGAATAGAACAGAAAAATCATTAGTATAGATATCAGTCTTTTAACAAAATTTAATTAACTCGAGACGATTAAACAGAAGTAAAAGATGAGAAGAAGAAGGGTGAGAAGAACTGAGGAAACTCAGCCACCTGCAGGGAGAAGGGTCAATCGCCTGCATCAGTAGAACCCACTGAACCCCTTCAACTTCGATAAAACACCACTTTTGTGGTGTTTTTTTTTATACTTACACTATGGATTCCTCTCTTACAGGTATTACAACTACTGGAACGCCTCATTTAGGTAATTACGTTGGAGCTATAAAACCTGCTATACAGCTAAGTAAGAAATTTAAATCCTATCTCTTTCTAGCCGACTATCATTCTTTGATAAAAGTTAATGATCCTAACGCAGTGAAAGAATCTTCCATGAAGATAGCTGCGACATGGTTAGCATGCGGACTTGATAGTAAAAACTCTCTTTTTTACAGACAATCAAAAGTTCCACAAATACTTGAATTAAATTGGATCTTATCCTGTATGGCTCCTAAAGGACTTCTTAATAGAGCGCATGCATACAAAGCTGCAGTTGATCTAAACAAAGATAATAAAAACGATGAAGACTATGGTATTACTCATGGTTTATTTAGTTATCCAGTGTTGATGTCAGCAGATATTTTGATGTTCAATCCTAAGTATGTTCCTGTAGGAAAAGACCAAAAACAGCATTTAGAAATTACTCGTGACATAGCAGATAAATTTAATAAAACTTATAAAAATTTTTTTCAATTACCTGAACCCATTATTGATGAATCTCTTGATTTATTGATTGGTACAGATGGGAGAAAGATGAGTAAAAGTTACAATAACTCAATTGATTTATTTTCATCTGAAAAAATTTTACAAAAATCTATCAATAAAATTAAAACCGATTCGAAGGAGCCTGGTGAAAAAAAAGAAACAAAAAATTCAATTATTTTTCAGTACTTCAATCACTTTTCTGATGAAGAAGAAATAAATGAGATAAAAAAAGAATTTGAAGACGGAATTGGCTGGGGAGATGCTAAGAAAAAGTTATTTACAAAAATTAATCAAAAAATATCTCCTCTTAGAGATAAATATTTTGAATTAATGGATAACCCTAAATTGATAGAAGATACGTTAGAGGCTGGTGAAACTAAAGCCAGAGATGAGGCTAATAAAAATTTAGAGCAAATAAAGGAAAAAATTGGAATTTGAAAAAAGTAAAAAATCTGCTTCTCATAAAAGTGAAGATTTACTTTTAAATGGTACTGACTATCTTAGATTAGGTACAAATTTCCAATGTTTAATTTCTTTTTTCTCTATAAATAATAATAAATCTCATTCATCTAAAAAATTATTAGAAATATACAAGGCTAGTCCTTTTTTTAATTTTCAATTAACTGGGAATTTTTTTAATTATCTCCCTAAATATCATGGGCCTTTTCTATCTAAAAATGTTCAAATAGAAAATTATCTTGAAATACCGCCCAACAATTCTTTCTTAAAATCGCTTGACTCAGTAGTTAGTGCAGAAACTAAATACAAGAATGTTATTAATAATGAGGCTTTAGGAAAATTTAATGAAAGAGTAAATAAAATTTATTCTGATTGTTATAAATTTGTATTTTTAGAAAATTCTGAGTCTTTTAAAGACATCAAGCCAATTAAATATGAGCATGAGTGGTCTCATGCACTAGTTTCTTATGATGAATTTATTTGCTTTACCCACAGCAAAAATTCTTTTTTCCTTATCTCTCTAGCTAGAGATTAATAATCCTATGCAATTGAATAATAGCGCACCTAGATCAATATGGTTGTTAGCAATAGCTTTGGCATTTGTTGGTGCAGGTCAATCAACGATGTTTATTTTAATTCCTCCTGAAGTCAGAAATTTAGGCTTTAATGAGTTCCAAGTAGGTTTAATTTTCTCTATTTCTGCTGTTGCCTGGATGATTTCCAGTCCATTTTGGGGTGATTTAAGCGATAAATTTGGCAGACACTGGATTTTTTTAATAGGAATGATTGGATTCGCAATCTCTCTTATTTTGATAACGACATTAATTGAATCTGCAAGACAATTAATAATCCCTCTTTATCTTGTACTTCCCTTATTAATTTTAACAAGATTAATAAATGGACTTTTTGGTAGCGCCGTTCGTCCAGCAGCAGGGGGCAGGATTGCAGATATTACAACACCTGAATTACGGACAGCTGGTTTCGCCCGTTTTGATGCAGGCTGGCAATTTGGTGTGATTGTTGGTCCAATTTTTGTTGGATTAGTGTTGTGGCTTAGTGATGGAGACTTCTCGCTTCCATTCTTAATCATTGGTCTTGCTGGTTTGATTGCTGGATATATGAATTTTAAATTAATGAAGAACTCACATGTTGATACAGAAGTCGATAAAACCGTTAAAAAAATAAATTATCTAGATGAAAGAATTTGGCCGTCGATGTTCGTTGCTGCTTTTATGGGTATGTCGAATGCTACCATGGTACTTACAGCATCTCTTTATTTTCAAGATTTAAGTCCTGAAATTGAGAATATATATCCTTACGTAGCATTTGGTTTTTCATTAATAGCAATATCTGGTCTTTTAACTCAATTATTTTTAGTTGATAGGTTAAGACTATCTCCTTATTTATTATTAAGAGCAGGACCTCTGATAATGTTAGTTTCATTTTTAGGAATTGCGTTTGCGCCGAGTATTTACGTTTTATTTCTGTATCTGACTTTACATGGGGTGGGCTCAGCCCTCACACGTTCTGGAAATGTAGCGCAACTGTCTTTATCGGTAAATAAAAATGAACAGGGTTTAATAAATGGGTTGTTAGGAGGCGTAATGCCATTGGGTCATCTTCTGACACCTATCATAACCATGCCTTTGTATATGATTGCGCCAAATTATCCTTTTATATTTATTGCCATTCTATCTGTACTCATTATCATGTTTATTAACTTGTCTAAAAAGTTTACTAACAAGCTTCATACGGGAGAAATTAATGTTTGATAAAAATGTATTAAAAGGAAAAAGAATCTTAGTAACCGGAGGAGGATCGGGTCTAGGTAAAGAAATGACTAGGCACTTCGTCAAGCACGGAGCGGAAGTTTACATTTGTGGTAGAAGGGAAAACGTTCTTAAGGATGCTGCTGATGAAATTATGTCTGAGCATGGTGGAAAAGTTAATTATTTCCCTCTTGATATTAGAGACGCAATGTCAATTGAAGAAAATATTGAAAATGTTTTTAATGAAGGACCGCTTGATGGATTAGTAAATAATGCCGCTGGAAATTTTATTTCAAGAACTAAAGATTTATCTCCAAATGGTTTTAATGCAATTGCATCAATTGTCTTCCACGGTACTTTCTATATTACTAATGCTGTTGGTAAAAGATGGTTAGAACTTGGTCATAAAGGAAGTATTGTCTCGATTCTAGCAACATGGGTTTGGACTGGATCACCATTTGTTGTTCCATCTGCTATGTCAAAGTCAGGTATTAATGCCATGACAAAGTCATTAGCAGTTGAGTGGGGACCTCACGGTATAAGATTAAACTCTATTGCTCCAGGTCCATTTCCAACAGAAGGAGCTTGGGCAAGGTTGATGCCTCAAACAGGGGACAAAAAATCTGATATTTCTGAGGATGCAGAAAGAAGTAATGTTCCGTTAGGAAGAGTAGGAAAAATGGATGAGCTTGGTAATTTAGCAACTTTCTTAATGGCAGATGGCTGTGAATACCTTACAGGTCAAACTATTGCTATTGATGGAGCACAATATATCACTGGTGGGGGTACTTTTTCGATGATGAGCTCTTTTAAGGATGAAGATTGGGAAGCCATCAAAAGCACAATAAAAGGCTCTAACGAGAAAGACAAAAAACAAAGAACTGTTTAGAATTGTAATGTACAGGAGGAAATATGACTGATTCTGTTTTTGATGAAATGAAGGAAGTTTTAGCTTTGCAAAAAAAGGCTCATATCGATGAAGGACCTGCAAGTTATGAATTACGTTTAGATAGATTAAATAGACTCTCTCAGATGTTAAAAAAATATTCTGATGAGATAGTAGATACAATTAGTGAAGATTACGGAACTAGAGATAAAAACAGTACTTTTTTATCAGAAGTTATGTCTAGCTTAGGAAGTGTTGATTATTCAATCAAAAATCTTAAGAAGTGGATGAAGTCTGAAACCAGACAATCAAATTCAAGTCAGCCCTTTGTAGCAAGATTAATGATGCGTTTATTGGGTGCTAAGACGGAAATTCAATATCAACCTCTTGGAACCATTGGAATGATTAAACCATGGAATTTTCCAATAAATTTAATTATTTCCCCGATAGCACAAGCATTTGCTGCCGGAAATAGAGTAATGATTAAACCCTCTGAAATAACTCCGAAAACATCAGATCTAACTAAAAAGATGTTTAATGAATTTTACGACAAAGCAGAAGTTGAAGTTTTTCTAGGCGGTCCTGATGTGGCAGAGGCTTTTGGAAATTTAGACTTTGATCACTTACTTTTTACTGGATCAACTAACAACGGTAGAAAAGTTATGCAATCCGCCGCGGGAAACCTTGTTCCAGTTACACTGGAGCTAGGAGGCAAATCTCCAGTAATTATGGATGATACTGCTGATGTTTCTTTATCCGCTACAAGATTGATGCGTGGTAAAACCATGAATGCAGGTCAAATCTGCATTGCTCCTGACTACATGATGATGCCTAAAGGTAAAGTTGACGAATTTATAGATGAGAGCACTAAAGCTGTTTCTGAAATGTATCCAGATATGAAATACAACGAACACTACACTTCAATTGTTAATCAAAGACATTTTGAGAGGATTAATAGTCTTATCGAAGATGCAAAAGAAAAGGGCGCTGAAATTAAAACAATTAATCCTGCAAATGAAGATTTTGAGCAACAAGAAGGACATAAGATTCCTCCAACTTTTGTCTTAAATCCTACTGATGATATGAAAATCATGCAGGAAGAGATCTTTGGGCCTGTTATGCCTATTAAAGAATATGAGGATATTGATGAAACCATAAGCTACGTCAATTCAAAACCTAGACCTTTAGCTCTGTATTATTTTGGTAAAAATAAAGATACCCAAAATAAAATTCTTAATAGAACCACATCTGGTGGAGCAACTATTAATGATGTTGTGTGGCACTACGGTCAGGAAGATATGCCTTTTGGTGGAGTTGGAGACAGTGGTATTGGTTCCTATCATGGTCATGAAGGTTTTAAGAGATTCAGTCATCAAAAATCAGTTCTAACTCAATTTAGTTCTGACTTATTGAAAAACATGATGCCTCCTTACAAAGGCAAAATGTTTGAATCAGCCAAAAAGAACGCTCTTAAATAAAATCTATTGAGACAAAACCTTCCTTTTTTTATTGCTCTAAGATATTTCAATTCTAAAAAGGAAGGATTCTTATCCTTTGTTTCTAAGTTATCCTTGGGTTCAGTATCTTTGGGTGTAGCTGTTCTCATAATTGTTTCCTCGGTATTTAATGGATTTGAAAAAGAGTTAAAGGAGAAAATATTAAATTCAATTCCTCACGGAAACATTTACGGTTACTCATCAATTTCTAATCCAATCGAACTTATTGATTCGTTATCTGATATGGATAGACTTAAAGGAGCAGCACCATATGTAGAGACTCAGTCACTTGTTGGCTCTAAATCAAAATTAAAGGGAACTCTTATTTATGGAGTTGATCCTTCTTATGAATCGAACGTTTCTAATGTTCCAAACAATATGTTTGTTGGATCATTTGATGATTTAAGCGAAGGAAGTTTTAACCTAATTTTAGGTGATTTATTAGCAAGACAGCTATCTGTTTCTATTGGAGATAAAGTAACTTTATTATTACCAAATCCCAAAGTTTCTCTAACCGGAATTTATCCAAAAATGAAAGTTTTTTCTATTTCTGGAATTTATAGCATGGGATCTAATGATCTAGATTCAAATTATGCTTTCATAAATATTAATGATGCCTCAAAACTTCTTTCACTATCAGGAAATGTGACAGGCATAAGACTTAAATTTGATGATCTTTTTGATGCTCCAGATTTAACTTACGATGCTTTAATAAAAGCTCAGAATTATTCTAAACAACCTCTAAGAGTTAATGATTGGAGTTCTCAGTTTGGGACTCTTTGGAGAGCTGTTGGCATGGAAAGAAGTTTAGTTTTCCTGCTAACTAGTTTAATCATAGTTATCGCAGCCTTTAATGTAGTTGCAATGTTAATGATGATGCTTAATGAAAAAAAGGAACAAATTGCAATCCTAAAAACAGTAGGCATGAGTGATATGAAAATTATTCAAATATTTTTATATCTTGGTTTGATAATCTCTTTTTGGGGAATATCTATTGGAACCCTTTTAGGTTTGTTTATGTCATTTTTTATAGCCTCATCATATTTTGATGTCATTATTTCTGGTTATTTGCAGTGGTATTTCATAAGTTATCTTCCTACAGACTTAAGAATTGAGTGGATTATTTCAATTATATTAGGATCATTATTGATAACATCATTTGCAAGTATTTATCCCGCAAGATCAGCTTCAAAAATTATCCCAGCTAAGATATTAAGATAATGAGCTTAGTTAAATTACAAGACATTGGAAAAGATTATCAAACTGGAGACAATGTCATTTCTCCTCTTATTAACCTTAACCTTGAAATCAATGTTAACGACAGAATAATTATTTATGGAAAGTCAGGTTCTGGAAAAACTACTCTCTTAAATATTTTAAGTACTCTAGAGATTCCTTCTAATGGTTCAATGATTTTTGCAGACAAACTTATAGAATCTTTATCTGATAAAGAGCTCTCAAATTTAAGGCTAAATGATATTGGTGTAGTTTTTCAATCTCATCATCTCTTAGAAGAATTTTCTCTTCATGAAAACATCATTCTCCCAGGATCTATAACGCATAATCTTGATAAAGATTTTGCAAATTTTCTTATTGAGAAATTAAAGATTTCTCACAGAAAAGATCATTTACCCGATCAAC
>LUMT01000655.1_pt1 | contig 10956 bp, 20 predicted proteins | sample 729741 | NCBI WGS metagenome assembly LUMT01 (sample SAMN03860299, study PRJNA289734) | marine metagenome | biome: seawater column; feature: ocean; material: water; isolation source: Red Sea water column Station 192 - depth 50m | place: Saudi Arabia: Red Sea | collected 2011-10-15 | depth 50 m
ATCTGAAGGAGATATAGAAAGAGCAAAAAAATTAATTAATATGAAAAAAGGTGGATTAGCTAAAAAGAAAAAGAAATTTCCTGATATGTCTGGAGATGGTAAAGTAACTATGAAAGATGTATTAATGGCAAGAGGTGTAATACCTAAAAAGAAAAAAACTAAGAAGAAGGTAATCTAATGACTAAACTATGTCCTAGAGGTAAAGCCGCAGCAAAGCGAAAATTTAAAGTTTATCCCAGTGCATATGCTAATGCATACGCTAGCAAAATTTGTGCTGGTAAAATCAAAGACCCTAGTGGTGTAAAGAGAAAAGATTTCAAAGGACGTAAACCAGCTATGGGTGGTGGCATGATGAAACGTGCATCTTATATGGGTGGTGGTTTAACTGAAGCAACTGCTAGATTAAAAAGACAAGGTTTAAAAGCTGGCTCTGTAGCTAGAGGATGTGGTGCTATCATGAAAGATCGTAAAAAGAAAACGAGGATGGTATAATGATAGATAAAGTTAAAGATATTGTAACAAAGGGTGTAGAAATTGCCTCTCCTGTACCATTACCAACTAGAGAAAATAGAAGAAAAATAAAATCAATAACCCGTAAAACCAATAAATTTTTAGAAAAAAAATTTCCTGAAGCAACTAAAAAGTTAATAGAATTTGACAAAAAGGTAAAAGAAAAATCAGATAAATTTAATGAGAAAGCAGATGTTTACATGGAAAAAAATTTTCCAAAAACAAAAAAATTTATTGAAAAAGGTATTAAAAATATAAAAAGAACTCTTAACTCAAGTGGTGGAAGAGTTGAATATAAATCTGGCACAAGAGGTTGTAAGTTAGCCAAAAGAGGTAAAGGAAGAGCTTACGGAAAGAATTCGTAATGGCAGGACTAAAAGAATGGTTCAAGCAAGATTGGGTAGACATTGGAGCCAAGAAAAAAGGCGGAGGTTTTAAAAAATGTGGAAGAAAATCTGCAAGTGGATCAAAAAGAAAATACCCCAAATGCGTGCCTGCTGCAAAAGCCGCCCAAATGACAGAATCGCAAAGGCGTTCTGCGGTTGCGAGAAAAAGAAGTAAAGCTCAAGGTGTAGGTGGAAAACCTACCAACGTTCCAACATTTGCAAAAAGAAAAAAAGCTATGGGTGGTGGTTTCATGGCAAGGAGAGCATCATATGTCTAGAAATGATTTCGGTTTAAGATTTGGTGAAGCTAAACAATTTTTTGGTAATGTGCCTGATGGCAGACAAGCATTAGCTGATGGTGGTAGAGCAAGAGACAAACAACCACCAAAAACTAAAAAGTATTTCAGATCTACAAAGTCTGGAGCAGGGATGACAAAAGCTGGGGTCGCCCGATATAGAAGAGATGGAAATGTTAAGGAGAATAATATGCCAGGAAGAAAAGGAACACCTTCACCAACTAGAGCAATGATTGATGATCAAAAAAAAGCTAAAATAAAAAGAGCTTTTAGATCAGATGATGCATACAGGGTAGAAGCTAAAAAAGGCGGAAAGATGAATGCAGGTTTAAAAGCATTTCTTGCCAAAAAGAAAAAAGCCAAAATGAAAAAGAAAGCATAATGGTTAAAAAAATAAAAAAAGTTGCAAAAGCATTAAAGAAAGCTTCTGCTTTACATAAGAAACAAAGTAAAGTTATAGAGAAGCATATAAAGGAAATGAAACGTGGCGGATCCAAAAAAAGGTACGGGTAAAAAACCAAAAGGATCTGGACGAAGACTTTATACGGATGAGAATCCTAGAGATACCGTTCGTATAAAATTTGCAACACCATCAGATGCGAGAGCAACTGTTGCAAAAGTCAAACGTGTAAACAAACCGTTTGCAAGAAAAATACAAATACTAACAGTTATGGAGCAAAGGGCTAAAGTCATGGGTAAAAGTCAAGTTGCTTCAATTGCTAAGAAAGGAAAAGATGCAATTAGAAAACGTCATAACAAAACTAATTAAATTTTTAAATGCCCGACTGGAAGCACTATCGGTTACGATTACATCTGGAGGTGTTGACAGTATGGAAAATTATAAGTATATAATAGGGCAAATCAACGGCTTAGAAGCCACGAAACAGGAACTCTCTAACCTGCTAAACGATAAGGAGCAAAATGAAGGAACAGTCATCGATATTAAAACCAAACAATGATTTGATTGGTGTAAAGCCGTCCAAAAAAGAAGAACCAAAATTACCAAAACCAACCGGTTGGAGACTTTTAGTTTTACCTTTCAAGATGAAAGAAACAACTAAAGGTGGATTAGTATTAGCTGAAACAACTTTAGAAAGGCAACAAGTTGCATCTCAAGTGGGATTAGTTATGGCCATGGGTTCACAATGTTATAAGGATAAGGAGAGATATCCCGAAGGTCCATGGTGCAAGGAGAAAGATTGGGTTATGTTTGCACGATATGCAGGTAGCCGAATCAAAATAGATGGTGGGGAAATGCGTCTGCTAAACGACGATGAAGTGTTAGCAACAATTGATAGTCCAGAGGACATCTTGCATGAGTTCATGAGTTTTAACATAGGAGGATAACTATGCCAGACGATAAAGAAAAAACAGTACCCATCGATACATCAGGACCTGATGCTACGGTTGATATTGAAGAAGTAAAAGACGAGTCGGTTGTAGAAACCGAAGCGCCGAAAGAAGAAACAAGTGCCACGGAACAAGAACCAATAAAACAAGAAACAGAAGAAAAGAAACAAGATGAAAATTTAGAAGACTACAGTAAAGGTGTACAAGCTCGTATTGCGAAACTAACTCGTAAGATGAGAGAAGCAGAAAGAAGAGAACAAGCTGCTTTAGATTATGCCAAAGGTGTAGAAGAATCTAGAAAAAAATTAGAATCAAAATTTAAAAAAACAGATTCTGATTATGTTAAAAAATTTGAGTCAAGTATTCAAACAGGACTAGAAGCTGCACAAAAAGAATTAGCTGCTGCTATTGATGCTGGAGATTCTAAAGCTCAAGTTGAAGCTAACAAAAGAATTGCAACGCTAGCCTTTGAGAATGCAAAACTTGAACAAATAAAACAAGGGCAAGAGGAGATAGTTGAAGAGGATAAACCAATAAAACCATCTCAAGTGCAAAATGTACCTAATGTTTCACAACAAACGGATAATCCTGACCCTAGAGCAGAAGCTTGGGCGTCTAAAAATCCTTGGTTTGGAACAGATAGGGCAATGACTTATACTGCATTTGAGATCCATAAGGATCTTACTGAAAAAGAAGGGTACGATCCTAGCTCAGACGAGTATTATGCGGAAGTTGATAAAAGAATACGAGTTGACTTTCCACATAAATTTGGTAATACTGATAAAACTACGACAACACCCGTTCAGACGGTTGCTTCTGCTTCTAGAAGCGTAAAACCAGGTCGCAAAACTGTGAGACTCACTTCCTCACAAGTAGCAATAGCTAAAAAATTAGGAGTGCCACTCGAAGAGTACGCAAAACAACTAAAAAACACGGAAGGAGCGTAACATGGAAAAAGAAAACAAAACTTCTCGTGCGAACCAAACACGGTCTAAATCTGAAAGACCAAAAGTGTGGGTTCCACCATCTTCTCTAGATGCACCCCCTGCACCTGATGGATTTAGGTACAGATGGATAAGAGCAGAGAGCGTTGGCTTTCAAGACACTAAAAACATAACTGGACGAATTAGAGAAGGTTATGAATTAGTTAGAGCTGAAGAAGTCGAAAATGCATCTGATTATCCTGTTCTCGAAGACGGGAAATACAAGGGAGTGATTGGGGTCGGTGGCCTTCTACTTGCGAAGGTACCCGAAGAGATTGCGAAGCAACGTCAAGAGTATATGACTAATCGTCATAAGCAAAGAGATGAAGCAGTACAAAACGATCTTATGAAGGAGCAAGACCAGAGGATGCCGATCAATGTTGAACGGCAGTCTCGTGTAACCTTCGGTGGTACAAAGAAGTAATTTTATTTCTCGGGATAACAACCAATTCCCTATCATCGAATAAATTAACATTGGAATAGGAGAAAACTATGGCTAATAGAAACACACAAGGTTTTGGACTTATCCCAGCTGGAAGATTAGGTGGAGGACCATCTATCCAAGGTCAAGGTAAATACAAAATCGATGCTGGCCACAGCACAACTATATACAATGGCGAAGCTGTTAAATTATCTAGCGGTTATGTAGTAGGCGGACAAGGTTCTGCTGCAGATATCATAGGTGTTTTGAACGGAATATTCTACAACGATGCTTCTACTTTGAAGCCAACGTTCGCGAACTTCTACAAAGCAACTATCACACCAGCTAATAGTGAAGACACAACTGCCTTTGTAATAGACGACCCATTCCAGCTTTACGTGGTTGCAGCGGATGCGGCGACTGGAGTTGCAACATTTCTAGAAACATATGACATGAACACTACAAGTGGTGACGACACTACTGGTAAGTCAGATGCTACTCTAGACATTGGAACGACTTCACAAGACGGTAAGCAGTTCAGAATGTTAAGATCAGCAGAAGATCCTGAAAATGAGGATGCTACTGCGGTTAGACATTCAGTAATTGTTGTATCAAACCTAAATTCGTTCAACGGCCACAATTAATAGGAGTATATAGACTATGGCAATATCACGATCACAACTAGTCAAAGAACTAGAGCCAGGCCTAAATGCACTATTTGGGCTGGAATACAAAAGGTATGAAAATCAGCATGCTGAGATTTATACTAACGAAAACAGTGACAGAGCTTTTGAAGAAGAAGTTATGTTATCTGGATTCGGAAACGCACAAGTAAAAGGTGAAGGTTCAGGTGTATCATTTGATGAAGCACAAGAAACTTTCACAGCTCGTTACACTCACGAGACCGTAGCTTTAGCGTTCGCGATCACTGAAGAAGCGATCGAGGATAACTTGTATGATAGACTTGCGTCTAGATATACAAAAGCTTTAGCTAGATCTATGAGCAATGCTAAACAAGTAAAAGCAGTAGAACCTTTGATAAATGGTTTGCCTTCAACAGCAACATTTAAATCTGGTGACACTGTTGCTTTATTCAGCACAGCTCACCCTACAGTATCAGGTACTTTTAAAAATACTCTGACTACTCAGGCGGATCTTAACGAAACATCATTAGAGCAATCGATGATTGACATCGCTGCTATGACTGATGAAAGAGGTCTTAGAATTGCAGCAAGAGGAGTAAAAATGATTATTCCTTCTGAGCTTCAGTTTACAGCTGAGAGACTTATGAAGTCTCAAGGTAGAACTGGAACAGCTGACAATGATATAAACGCAATCGTATCTATGGGTATGATTCCGCAAGGATACAGAGTCAATAATGACTTAACTGACACTGACGCGTTCTACATCATTACAGACGTACCTAACGGTATGAAAATGTTCACAAGAGCTCCATTAACAACTGCAATGGAAGGTGATTTCGACACTGGCAATGTAAGATACAAAGCTAGAGAAAGATACTCATTTGGTGTATCTGACCCTAGAGGTATCTTTGGCGTTGAGGGTGCGTAATTAACTCTTTTTATGGGGCCGCCTTAAAACGGCCCCATTTATTAATAAACTGGTGAGACACATGAAGAAATTTTTAGTTAACATTTGGGCGTACAATCATCACGCAAAATTTGAAGTGGAGTCAGAAGATAATCCACAATCTCTAGAAAATGCTATCCTTGACAAACTTGGAGAAAACAGTATAAAGTGGGAAGATCTTGGAGTTAGTTATGACGACAAGACTAATAGAATAACCTATGAGGAGGTTATAGATGATACAAGACCTATACAAACAAAAAAGGTCCTTGGAGTTGAAGTGGGAACAGGAGCATCTATCTGAGGGTAGGTACACTCTTGAAATGGTCAGAATTGATGACAAAGTTAGAGAAGTCATCACAAAGATCAAGCTGGAAGAAGCAGCTATTGCCCACAGACAGAATACTGTTGAAGGTGCAGCTCCACAAGTTTCAGTAGCTACTTAATAAAAAGCTACATCGTTGAATAAATTCAATTCACATTACAGGCTCTCTTGCGCTCTACTAAAATCTAGTATATACATTACTTAAATAAATTGGTTATCGTAAAAAGTAACTGGCGTTAAGGAGGCGCTGATATTATGACAACACACTTTACTTCAGGAGTCACAAACGTAGCTACTGGTGGAACTGGTGAAAAATTAAAATTACCTGATCCGATTAAGTACCACGTTTATCATGAGGACTTCGATAAATACACAGCTAGTGACTGGGTTATCACAACAACTGAAGGCGGTGGCGGAGACGCAACTGAAGCTTTAGGAGATGGTGATGGCGGTTTATTAGTTGTAACAAACGATGCGGCAGACAATGACTCTGATGAGTTTCAATGGGCTGGCGGTTCAGGCGGCGTAATTGAATCTTTCAAATACGAAGCTGCAAAAGGTCTATACTTTAAAACTAGATTTAAAGTAAGTGACGCAACTCAATCTGACTTTGCAGTTGGTTTAATCATCACTGACACAGCGTTTATTGATGGTACAACTGACGGTATCTTTTTCAGAAAAGCTGATGGTTCTACTTCTATGGAATTAGTAATAGAAAAAGACAGCACAGAAACAACTGTTTCTTGCGGAACTGCAGCTGATGATACTTTCATGACTTTAGGATTTTATTATGATCCAAAAGATAGAAAGTTCCACGTGTACAAAGATAATGTTAAAGTTGGAACTGGTTTGAATACAAATGCTCCAGACAATGAAGATTTGGCTGTTTCATTTGGAATTCAAAACGGCGAAGCTGCTGCTAAAGTAATGACTATGGATTACATTTCAGCAGGTAAAGAGAGAACAGCTAACACTGAACTTTAATAATTAATTTAGTGTGGGCTTCGGCCCACACGAATTTTAAGGAGAACAATTATGGGATACATGGGTGATGTAAAAACTAAAACTTTCATCGATGACAATGCGTCTTCCGCTACATTTGTTGCGGCTGCAGCTAGACCCACTTCTACGTTTACACTTGCTGCCTCTTCTTTTGGTACAAACACTGGGAGAAAAATTACGGCTACAACTGCTGGAACAGGTGATAATGGTAAAACAGTTACTATTGTTGGAACAGATGTAAATGGTGATGCTTTAACTGAGGTAATTACTTTACCTGGTTCAGCCACTACAACTTCTGGAACTACAGCATTTTTTCAGACAATCACATCTGCAACTGTAAGTGCACAGCCAGCGGCTAACGTATCTTTAGGTATGACAGCTGATGTAGCAGGTGGAGTTTTTGCTGGAAGAACAAGGGTTAGACAAGCTAACGTAGGTTCTGGTGGAGCAATCGGAAATGTTGATTTTAGAAATTCAGGCACTGCAGGAACTTCTTTATTAACTTTAAGAACTCAATCAACAGCAGGTGATATTAGCACAGTTAACATTCCACAAGATGGAGTTTTATTTGACAGTGGTGCTTATATAACTTTTACTGAAACAAGTTGTAACGCGGTAACTGTATATTTTGACGGCTAGGAGGTTAAATGGCTAACACTACCTCTGGAACAGCGACATTTGATAAAACTTTTTCTATTGATGAAATTATAGAAGAGGCTTTCGAACGTATTGGTTTAAATTCTGTAGCTGGTTATCAAATGAAATCAGCTAGACGATCTCTTAATATATTATTTCAAGAGTGGGGTAATAGAGGTATTCATTATTGGGAAATAGCAGAAACCAATATTGACATGATTGAGGGTCAGGCAGAGTATAAATTTTTTAGAGAAAGTGCTGATGGAACTTCTGCAACTACTACGCCTACAAATGGAATATACGGAATGTCCGATGTTCTTGAGGCACATTTAAGATCTAATAGAACTCAAACTACACAATCAGATTCACCGATGACCAAAGTTGATAGATCAACTTATGGAGGTTTTTCAAACAAACTTTCTAAAGGAACACCTAATCAATATTTTGTGCAAAGGTTTATTGATCATGTAAGTATTCAAGTTTATCCAACACCAGACTCTACAAATGCATCTAAAGATATGCATATTTATTATATTAAAAGAATTCAAGATATTGGAGATTACACAAATGCAACTGATGTGCCATTTAGATTTGTACCTTGTATGGTGTCAGGACTTGCATATTATTTAGCACAAAAATATCAACCACAATTAATTCAACCTATGAAACTTGCTTACGAAGATGAATTTGCAAGAGCATTAGCAGAAGATGGTTCTGCTTCTAGCACACACATAACACCTAAAACTTATTACCCGGGAACATAATGGCAAAGTACGCAACAGGTAAATACGCAAAAGCAATATCAGATAGATCTGGTATGGAATTTCCATATAGAGAAATGCTTAGAGAATGGAATGGATCATTGGTCCATGTTTCAGAATACGAGGCTAAACAACCACAGTTAGAACCTAAACCACATGGTGCAGATGGTATTGCATTAAGAAATGTTAGAACAGATAGAGTAGAGCCAGCTGTTGCAGTGTTGTTAGGAAACAATCCTTTTTCTACTACAGCATCATCAACAACAGTAACTGTAACAGAAAACAATCATGGAAGAACTTCAGGAGATACAGTAAGATTTAGAAACGTACAAGGGAGCCCTGGAGGTGTAGCTTTTACAGCTTACGAGGACTCTTCGGGTTTTAGTATAACAGTAACTACAACAAATAAATATACGTTTACACTAGGGTCAACTCCTAGTATAACAGAAGAATCAGGAGGACCAACTGTGACCGCAGGTCCAGTTACTATAACACCATGATAAGTAATATTTGGAATTGGATAAAACACATATTTAAACTAGAAAAACAAGATCCTCATCTTGTTTTGTATGAAGAAGTACAAAAACCTAAACCAGAACACTGTGCAACACATTTAAGATTTAAAAAAAGTTGTCCAGATTGTAGGGAGATAATTAAATAATGGCTGGATTAAGTGCATCAGGATTAAAGACACAAATTAGAAGTTATACGGAAACAGATTCTAATGTCTTATCAGATTCTGTTTTAGAGAATATAATTTTAAATGCGCAATATAGAATTTTTAGAGATGTTCCTATTGATGCCGATAGAAAACAACAAACAGGTAATTTAGTTGTAGGTCAAGAAACAATTAATGCTCCAGCAGGAGCAGTTTTTATTAGAGCTTTACAAGTTTACGATTCCACTTCTGCTACTACAGGAGCAAACGTATTTTTAGAGAAAAAAGATATTTCATATTTACAAGAATATGTTCCATCAACTGAATCAGCTAAAAGAGGACAACCTAAATACTACGCTATGTTTGGTGGTGCAACAGGAGAGTCTGACACTACTTCTGGAAGAATAATGTTCGCTCCCGTCCCTGATGCTACCTATTCATTTAGAGTTCATTACAATGCAGCACCAGCGTTATTAGAGAGTGACGGCACTAATTATATTAGTATGAATTTTCCAAATGGTCTATTATATTGCTGTCTATCAGAAGCATATGGATTTTTAAAAGGTCCAATAGATATGTTGACTTTGTATGAAAATAAATATAAACAAGAAGTACAGAAGTTTGCTAACGAGCAAGTTGGTAGAAGACGAAGAGATGACTATACTGATGGCGCTGTTCGTATTCCAATAACTTCAGCAAACCCGTAGGAGAAAAATTATGGCTATATCATCAGCAATTTGTACGAGTTTTAAACAAGAAATTTTAGTGGGTACACACAATTTTACTGCATCTAGTGGTAATACTTTTAAAATAGCTTTATACACAAGTTCTGCGTCTTTAGGTGCAGCAACAACTGCTTTCTCAACTGACAACGAAATTTCAAACACATCAGGATCTGCATATAGTTCAGGTGGTGCAACTTTAACAAGTGTTACACCAACAACATCTGGAACAACTGCATTCTGTGATTTTGCAGACGTAAGTTTTACTTCAGCATCTTTCACAGCTAATGGTGCATTAATTTATAACTCTTCTCAGTCTAATAAAGCTGTCGCTGTTATCGCTTTTGGTGGTGACAAAACAGTTTCTAGCGGAACATTTACAATCCAATTTCCAACAGCAGACGCAAGTAACGCAATCATTCGTATAGCGTAAGGAGGAACTCCTTATGGCATCTACCTGGGGTAATAACACTTGGGGATCAAACGAGTGGCAAGATGACGTTATATTAATTTCTCCAACAGGACTTTCAACAACAGCATCATTAGGAACCGTTGAAGCCTTTAATACTAAAGGTTGGGGTAGAGATGATTTTGGTAACGGTGCATGGGGTGTTGAATATTCTGTAGCATTATCTGGTCAACAAGCAGATACCACTTTAGGAACAGCTGTTCATGGTATTGGTGTTCCTTTGGAGATGATTCCAAATCCACCAACAGGAGATCAACTTCTCAAAATAATGAGAGGTCAAGTTGGTGAGATTACGATAGGTATAGGTCAAGTATTAGATGGACAACAAGCAGACTTTGCAACACCAACTTTATCTTACGCAGGAACTTTAGTTGGTTGGGGTAGAGATGCATGGGGGGATAATTCTTGGGGCGAATCTCCTAATCAAGTTATACCTGCGGTAGGTTTAGCCGCAACTGCAAGTGTTGGTGCAATAGCTCCAGCAGATGTAGTTGGTGTATCAGGGCAAGAATCAACTACCACTTTAGGAACTACAACTTTACAAATTGATTCAACACCAGATATCACAGGTCAAGCAGCCACAGCAAATTTAGGCACACTAGGTTTAGAGTTTGGTCCAGCGGCTATATCAGGAGTATCAGCTTCATTTAACGTAGGCACACTAGGTTTAGAGTTTGGTCCAGCAGATATTACAGGTGTTTCATCGACAGTTAGTGTAGGTGAATTAACAATTGATGATGCACAAATAATTGATGTAACAGGTGTTGAAGCTACATCTGCCATTGGTTCTGTAACTGTGGATGACATGTCAGTTGGTTTATCAGGTCAGGCTGGAACATCAGCTATAGGA
>LUMT01000638.1_pt1 | contig 10938 bp, 12 predicted proteins | sample 729741 | NCBI WGS metagenome assembly LUMT01 (sample SAMN03860299, study PRJNA289734) | marine metagenome | biome: seawater column; feature: ocean; material: water; isolation source: Red Sea water column Station 192 - depth 50m | place: Saudi Arabia: Red Sea | collected 2011-10-15 | depth 50 m
TCTCAAGTAAGTAGTAAAATTTCTGAAGGAGAATTTTTGCAACTCACTCATGAGAATAATATTCATATTTCTGAGAGCAAATATATAGAGATTATATCTTTAAAAACTGCAGAATTATTTGCTGCATCAATGAAAATTCCTGCCATTTTATCCGGTAAAAATTTAAAAATAATTTCAAGTTTGAACAAATTGGGATTGTATTTTGGAATTATATTTCAAATCATGGACGATTACCTTGATTATTTTGGAAATAGTGTGACAGGTAAAAAGAATGGTAAGGATTTTTATGAAGGAAAAATTACTCTACCAATTATATTACTTTTAAAAAAGTCAAATAATACTGAAGTTAATTTTATAAAAAAAACATTCAACAAACGTAAAAGATTAAAAAATGATTACACTAAAATAATGAATTTAATGAATAAATATAGAATTAACGATGATGTGAAAATATTCTGTAATAAATATAATAAAAAATCTTTGAAAATATTAAAACTATTTAAGGGTTATCAAAAAGATCTTTTTATAAATCTTCTAATAAGCTCAATTAATAGAACTTATTAGTCATATCTATATTTTTTATTCGGAAATTTATTTTTATTCACTTCTTTAGAGAATTTTTTAACAGCAATTTTGATATTTTTGGATAAATCATCGTATCTTTTAACAAATTTTGGATGATTATTTCCATACATACCAAGCATATCCTCTGATACTAATATTTGACCGTCACAATACTCGGATGCACCAATTCCAATTGTAGGTATTGATAATATTGTAGTAACTTGCTTTGCAATTTTCGTTAACATTCCCTCCAATAGTATCGATACAGCACCTGCCTTTTCTAAACATAATGAGTCCGAAATAATTTTATTTAAATCCTCTTTCTTTTTTCCATATATCTTAAACTTTTTTGTAGAACTAAATTTCTGTGGTTGTAATCCTAAATGCGCCATAACAGGAACTTTTTTTTTCTTTAAATACTTTATTACATCTTCTAATTCAGTATTACCTTCGATTTTGACACCATCACAAGAAGTTTTTTTCATAATATATAAAACTCTTTTTACAGTATTGGATTCACTGAAATCTTTATTGTAAGGCAAATCAAAAAAAACTAGTGATTTCTCTGCTGCTTTTTTTACTGCAGTAGCATGATTAATCATTATTTGGTCGTCAATAGTTCTTGTAGAATCCATACCATACAGCACGTTACTCATTGAGTCACCAACTAGCACAACATCAACGAGACCATCAATAATTTTTGTATAATTATAACTATAAGATGTAAGACAAATAATTTTTTTTTTGTTTTTTCTATTAAATACTGATTTAATTGATTTTCTCATGAATAATGATTTAAAAAGTATTCGAATTATAAAAGACTTTCCAAAAAAAGGTATCGCTTTTTATGATATCTCGACAATATTATCAAATCCAAAAATTTTTAACAGAGTTGTTAATTCAATGTCAAAAGAGGTAGTTAAATTAAATGCTAATACTGTAGTTGGGATCGACTCAAGAGGATTTATTTTTGCTTCAGCTATTGCTTACAAATTAAAAAAAAAGTTAGTTATGATTAGGAAAAAAGGGAAATTACCAGGCAAGACCTTTAATACAAGTTACAAACTTGAGTACGGCTCTAATCAGTTAGAAATTCAAAGTGATATGATAAGAAATTCTGACAAAGTTGTGATAATTGACGACATTTTTGCAACAAGTGGAACAATACGTGCATCAATGAAATTAATTAAAAAAACAAAAGCTAAAATTAAAGGTATTGTAGTGCTCTTAGAATTAAGTTTTCTTGGTGGAAGGTCAAAAATTAAAAATAAACTTGTGAGTTTAAATAAAGTTAATACTTAGAATATTCTTTTTCTTCTGTTATCTTCGAGTCAGATAAAAGATTAATCTCTTTTTTTATAGATGCCCTGATATCATTTTTAAAATGTACATCTCTTGATATTTTTATAAAAGTATCTCCAAATTCTTTATTAGCCTCACATTCCCTTTTTGTATTCTCTATATCCCATAGTTCTTCATTTATATCTTGCAGTTTTTGAATATATTCTTTCAATATTTCATTATCTTTTAAAATTATTTTGTTACTTTGTTCTGACAAAGCGTCTAGCTCGATTTTAATATTCTTTAATTTGTTAGGATCATTAATTTTTTTTAATTTTATATTTAATATAGTAATTTTATCGTAAAGTTCTCCAACAGAAATTTCAGCTAATATTTTCAATTTTTTCTTCCATAAATATCTGAATATCTTTTTATATCTGACTCTAAAAATTTACTTCCTGTTTGAACTTCAATTAAAACTAATTTTTTTTTTGAACTTTCATTTAAGACCCTATGTTTTGCTTTTTTAGGTATGAATATATTTTCATTTTCTGATCTATAATATGTACGATTATTAATAATCACAGTTGCTTTACCCTCAATAATTATCCAGTGTTCTGATCTAAAATTATGTGACTGATAAGATAAAACACCTTCTGGTTTTACAACGATTTTTTTAATTAAAAAATCTTTTGATTTGTTTAGAATAATATTATGACATAAACGGCAACGCAACTCCAACTACTGGTAAAATACCAACAGTCATAGATATATTTATCAGAAATTCAAAAAAAATTTTAAAAGAAAGTACAAATAAGATTATTTTATTAAAAACTTGTGTCAGTTTGTATGTTTTAAAAACAGGAATTAAAAACAAGACCAAGAAAAGTGAAATCAATAATATAGATCCTGTAAAACCAAACTGTTCAGAAAAAATTGCAAAAACAAAATCTGTCTCTTTTTCTGGAAGAAAATCTAAGCTACTTTGGGAGCCCTCAAGAAAACCATTGCCTTGAAGTCCACCAGAACCTATTGCAATCTTGGATTGAATAATATGATATCCTTTTCCAAGCGGGTCTAGGTCAGGGTTTAAAAAAATTTGTATTCTATTTTGTTGGTAAGGCTTTAAAAATGTCCATAAAATTGGGCTTATAGACAAGATAATGCCTAATGCTAATAAAGGATATATTAGTTTGATGCCTGCGTAAAAAATAACAACCAGACCTAAAACTAAAATAATTACAGCAGTTCCTAAATCTGGTTGAATAGCAACTAAGATGAAAAATATTATTGATACAGCAAGAGGTATTATTGATTTAAACAAGCCTATTGTTTTTTCTGCATTGAGTTTGTGAAAGTATTTTGCCATAAATATGACTAAGGCTATTTTTGTAAATTCTGATACTTGTAAATTGAATCCAGCAATTCTTATCCATCTTGTGGCACCCATACCTGTATAACCAAAAATTAATGTTGTTATTAGTCCAATCAAAACTAAAATTAAGAATATCTCTGCAAAATTATAAATAAACTTTGGCTCCAACATTGTTACTAAAAAAAACAAAGGTAGAAAAAATAAAAATCTTATTAATTGATTTGATGCCCATGGATCAAGAGAGCCTCCAGCAGCTGAGTAAAGATTGATCTCTCCTATCCAAAAAATTATCAAAAAGATAGAAAAGTAAATCCAATTTAAATTATATATACTTTTAAATTCTCTAAACATTTTTTTTGTATGCAAAATCTAAGACCTTATGGGCAATTGGTGCTGCTACCGCTGATCCAGATCCGCCATTCTCTATAATCACTGAAGCTATATATTTTGGATTATCATAGGGGGCATATCCTACAAATACTGAGTGGTCTTTAAATCTCTCTTCTACTTCCTTTGATTTATACTGATCATCTTCTCTTTCGCTCTCTTGAATTCTAATTACTTGAGAAGTTCCTGTTTTACCTCCTATTTTTACATATTCCGGATTAGAAATACTCAATTTGTATGCAGTTCCTCTTGGCTCTTGAACAACAGCATTTAAGGCATTAATGATAATTTTTTTATGCTCATTATTTATTAATTTACCTGTGAATCTTGTAGGGGTATTTTTATCGAGCTTAGGTATTGGATATTTTCCTCCATTTAAGATAGCAGAATAAAGTATTGCAAGCTGTAATGGAGATGTCTGATTGTACCCTTGTCCGATACATGTAATTAAAGTCTCACCTTGATACCAACTTTCGTCTAAAAACGCTTTTTTCCATTTTTTACTAGGAACAAGTCCTTTTCCCATGTTTGATAAACCAATGTCGTGCTCTTTATTCAAACCTAAATTACTAGATAAGCTAGCAATATCGTCAATATTTGTTTTTTTCGCTAATTCATAAAAATATACATCACAAGACTCTTTTATAGCTTTTTTAAGATTAACTTTTCCATGTCCCTCTTTTTTCCAACAATAATAATTCCTATCAGCAAGAGAAGAGTGGCCTTTGCAAAACACTTCTTTTTGGGGATCAATTAAATTACGTTGAAGACCCACTAAAGCAGAGATAGGTTTAAAGACAGAACCTGGCGGATAAAAACCAGAAAAAGCACGATTAAAAAGTGGTTTCTGATCATCATTAAGTAAATCTTTAATTTTAGTATTTTCTCTATCCTCAAAGATTTGTGCATCAAAAGTAGGATTGGAGTTCATAGATAAGATTGATCCGTCTGAAATACTGATAACAACAATGGAACCTTTTTTATCTGTCGGAAGCTGAGATTGAGCATAATTTTGAAGAGTTAAATCTAATGTTAAGTCTAAATCATTGCCTTTAATGGATTTTTCAATAGAGATTTCTCTAATAGTTTTACCTTTAGCGTTTACTTCGCTAAATATTTTACCTGGTGTACCCCTTAAATGATTTTCATAACTTCTTTCTAAATGAAATACACCTTTAGAGTAAAGTTCGGAAGATTGAGTTGATTGTCCCATATAGCCAATAATTTGTGAAAAATTTTGATATGGATAATATCTTTTTTTAGACTCAATAATTTTTATAGAATTAAATAAAAATTTGTTTTTTTCAAATTCTACAATCTGTTCCCATGAGGCCCTACTTAGACTAAATCCACTATATTCATTATATTTTTTTAATTGTTTTGATATTTTGCCAAAATTCAAATTAAGTTTTATAAGACTATCAAGTTTTTTAATCTCATTAAGGTGATCTTTGCTTAAGTTTTTAAAAACTACAAATTCATATAATGAGGAGCTCCCAGCTAGTAAATTTTTTTTGGAGTCATAAATATCTCCTCTTAATGGAGGAGTTAGCTTTATAGAAAGTTTATTTTCAACTGATTTTTTTTTATAAAAATTAAAGTTTATGACTTGTAGTGAAAATAATCTTAAAGAAACAAGCAAAGACAAAATGGCACCAAATATAATTATGATGAATGATCTTCTATTTAATATTTTTATACTATCTTCACTTGTCTTATTCTTTTCCATATTTTGAGAGTCCTAAAAATATTAAAATTAAAATAAATATAGTTATAAAATATTGTAAATTTAACAATCTGAATACTAATGTTTGATCAAATATACAGAAAGCAATAAAACTTAGTAAAAAAATAATTGATGATTTTATAAATAATGCAAAATTATAATTATTTATAAAATAATTTAATAAAATAAGTGGTATAAACAAAATTACAATGCCAATTAATATTGGCAATCCTACAAAAACCTCTACAACGAAAGTTGATAAGATGAATATGAGGACATCAATAATTTTAATATTTTTTTCCTTAAGAACTGTATAAAAAGCTATATTTATCAATGAAAAAATAACAATATCATTTATAACAGAACTAAAATTTCCGTAAATTAAAAATAATATTGTTATAAAAAGTATTCTAATCATTTGTAACTGCCCTCAAATTTTCAAAATTTGTTATATCAGGTGTTAATAAGATGGGTTGATTATTGTCATAAGAAACTATGCCAAGTCTTAGTTTAATATCATTAAGATGTACAACAGCGATATCGCCTGCTTGAAAATCTGGTATTTCAGTGCTTTCTTTTTGTCTTAAAAAACTTAGATAATTATTATTCGTTCCACTAACAATATAAGACTTTCCATTAATAAAAACTTCATCACCATAGTTAATGCTTTTGACAGTAACGACTTCAGATGTATTAAAGTTTATACTAACAATCCTACCAACTATGTTTAGTCCGTCAATAATGTAGTCACCTATTACAAGGCCATTATTTGAGCCCTTATTTATAATGAAGTTTTTATTATAAACTAAATTCCTATCACCTAGAATATGAACACCTACTGAGATTGGTAATTTTACAGAAGACTGATGAAAAATTTTATTTTGATCTGAATATTTAGAGGTTAATGTTAATAAATATTTATTAATTGATTGAAGATAATTATTTTCGTCCTCTAATTTTTTTATAGTGTCAGCATAATCGAAATTAAGATTAAAAACCAAAAATAAATCTCTTACTTCGTTACCAACAAAAATAAATGGAGATTCTACTTTGTCTTTTAAAAAATATGTGAAGAGTTTAGTTTTAGAATTGTAATTTGGAAATAATAATAATGTTAAGAATAAAAAAAAACAGACTATATATATTAAGAAAACTTTTTTGTTATTAATCACTTAAGAAAACATCTTGATGGTTATGGTTCTCTTCTAAAGCCATACCAGTTCCTCTGGCTACACAAGTTAAAGGATCGTCAGCAATAGAAACAGGTAGTCCAGTAGTGACTCTAATTGCTTCATCAAGACGTTGAAGTAAAGCCCCTCCACCTGTAAGCATAATGCCCTTATCAACTATATCTGCAGCTAATTCTGGAGGAACAACCTCAAGTGCTCTTTTTAAAGCTGTAATGATTTGAGATAATGAGTCAGATAAGGCCTCAGCTACTTGTCTTTCAGATATTACAACCTCTCTTGGAAGGCCATTAATAAGATCTCTTCCCTTAACTGTAAGGGTCTTGCCATCTCCATTATCAGGAATGCCTGCGCACCCTATTTCAGTCTTTATTCTCTCTGCGGTTGACTCACCTATTGCTAATTTATGGACACTTCTCATAAAATTTACTATTGCATCGTCCATAGTATCACCACCTACTTTTATACTGCTGGCATGCACAACTCCCCCTAAAGACAAAACTGCTATTTCAGTTGTACCGCCACCAATATCTACCACCATAGAACCAGAGGGTTCAGAAATAGGTAGACCAGCTCCAATAGCAGCAGCAACAGGCTCTTCAATTAAATAAACTTTTTTAGCTCCTGCAGTTTCAGCAGACTCTTTGATAGCTCTTCTTTCAACATTCGTAGCACCTGATGGAACACAAATAACAATATTTGGATTAGCAAAAAAACTTTTTTTATGAACTTTTTTTATGAAATGTTTAATCATAGCTTCAGCTATATCAAAATCTGCTATTACTCCGTCTTTCATTGGTCTAATTGCTTCTATTCTTCCGGGGGTTCGTCCAAGCATTGATTTTGCCTCACTTCCGACAGCTAAAACTGATTTATTATTCCTGTTATCTGTTGCAATTGCTACAACTGACGGTTCATTTAATATAATTCCCTTTCCTTTTACATATACAAGTGTATTTGCAGTCCCAAGATCCAATCCCATATCTTCACTTAAAAAAGAGTTGAAAGACTTTAACATTTATATTCCCTTTATATTTGAGATACTAATCTCAGAAACTCCCTCTTGCATATTAGAGTTTTTTTCAAAGTTTAATATTTTATTGCATGCATTGATATAAGATTTTGCAGAGGCAACTATAATATCTATATCAGATGCCTTACCAATGAATTCTTTATTAAAATATCCAAGTTTAACAGTCACTTCTCCTTGTGCATCAGAGTCAGGAGTAATTGCATTTATGTGATACAAAACTAATTTTGGAGAAAAACCGACTACTTTCGAAATACAGTTAAATACAGCATCAATGGGTCCATTTCCAGATCCACTTACCTCTTTCAGTTCCTCTTTGAAATTTAACTCTAGAGAAGCAACATGCTTAGAGTTGGTGCCTGACATTATGCTTAAATTTTTAAGTTTTAAAGTATTTGATTTATTAAAATGAGTATCATCTACCAGAGCTATTATATCTTCATCGTAAACATCTTTCTTCTTATCAGCTAAAAGCTTGAATTTTTCAAAAATCTCATTGATATAATTATCACCTACTTCATATCCTAAAATTTTTAATTTTTCTTTGAATGCATGCTTTCCTGAATGTTTACCAAGCACCAAACTTGATTTCTTTAAACCAATCGTTTCCGGTGACATAATTTCATAAGTTTGAACATTTTTTAAGACTCCATCTTGATGAATTCCTGACTCATGAGCAAAAGCATTAGCACCAACAATTGCTTTATTAGGCTGAACAGGGAAACCTGTAATTGATGAAACAAGTTTTGATGTTTTTGAAATGGCACTAGTATTGACATTAGATTGAACATTTAAAAGATCTGATCTGACTTTCATAGCCATTACTACTTCTTCTAGTGCAGCATTACCCGCTCTTTCTCCTAATCCATTTATAGTACATTCAATTTGTCTTGCACCGTTTTCAACTGCATTGAGAGAATTTGCAACCGCTAATCCCAAATCATTATGACAATGAACAGAAATTATTGCTTTATCAATATTAGGAACATTATTTTTAACTTTTTTTATAATCTCTCCGAATTCAAATGGTAAGGTATAACCGACTGTGTCTGGGATATTTATTGTAGATGCACCACTTTCAATAGCTAACTCTATACATCTATAGAGAAAATCAATTGAGGATCTCCCACCATCCTCACAGCTCCACTCAATATTAGGACACAAGTTCCTAGCAAATGAGACACTATCTTTAATTTTTTCTAAGACCTCCTCTTCGGTTAACTTAAGTTTAAACTTCATATGAATTGGACTTGTGGCAATAAAAGTGTGAATTCTTGGATTTTTAGCTTTTTTTACAGCATTCCAAGCTGTTTCAATATCCTCATGTTTTGCCCTAGCTAATCCGGCTATCTGGCAGTCCTTAATTTCACTTGCAATTGCTTGAACTGAATTAAAATCACCTTTAGAAGCTATTGGGAAACCAGCCTCAATTATATCAACCTTTAACTCTTCTAATAGTCTAGCAATAGAGAGTTTTTCTTCTTGATTCATCGAAGCCCCAGGTGACTGCTCTCCGTCTCTAAGAGTAGTATCAAATATTAGTACTTTATCAGGCAATATTAGATATCCTTTACAAGTTTATTTGATGCTATCCATGGCATCATAGACCTTAATTTAGCTCCTACCTCTTCAATTTGGTGTTTTGCACCTTGGTCTCTCATTTGTTTAAACTTAATTTGCCCTGACTTATGTTCAGCCATCCATTCTTTTGTGAAAGTACCATCTTGTATTTCACTAAGAACTTTTTTCATTTCAGCTTTAGTAGCTTCGTTTGGAACTACTCTAGGGCCTCTGGTATAATCACCGTATTCAGCTGTATTAGATATAGAATACCTCATATTAGCCATGCCACCTTCATACATTAGATCAACAATTAATTTTACTTCATGTAAACATTCGAAATAGGCCATTTCAGGTGCATAACCAGCCTCAACAAGAGTTTCAAAACCATTTCTTACAAGAGACATTAACCCTCCACAAAGAACTGTTTGCTCACCAAATAAATCTGTTTCACATTCCTCTTTAAATGTCGTTTCAATTATACCTGATTTACCTCCACCCAGAGCAGAAGCATACGCAAGACCAATTTCTTTTGCATTGCCGCTTACATTTTTGTCTACTGCAAGTAAACATGGTACTCCTCCACCTTTAAGATACTCACCTCTTACAGTATGACCTGGGCCTTTTGGAGCGACCATAAAAACGTCTAAATCTTCTCTAGCTGTAATGAGTTGAAAATGAATATTTAAACCATGAGCAAATGCTAAAGCAGCACCATTTTTTATATTGTCGTGGATTTGAGTTTGATAGATTTCTTGCTGATTTTCATCAGGGGCTAAGAACATTACGATATCTGCATCCTTTACTGCATCTGCTGGTGTTTGAGTTTTTAGGCCCACATTTTTTGCTTTTTCAATTGATGAAGAGCCTTCTCTCAATCCCACAACTACATTAGAAGCACCAGAGTCTTTTAAATTTAATGCATGAGCATGACCTTGCGATCCAAAACCTATTATTACAATTTTTTTGTCTTTTATTATGTTAAAATCAGCATCTTGTTCGTAATAAACCTTCATATTACCCCCTAAAAACGTTATATTCCGAGCCCTATAGGCCCACTTCGAACTAATTCGACTTTTATACCACCGATTGTGTCTAAGTCATCTAAAAATTTGTTTATTCGCTCGCTTGTGCCTGATATTTCATAAACAACAATATTTTGTCTTTTTTGAACAGTTCTTGAACGATAAATATCTGCAAAATTGAGTATTTTTTGATCTTGTTCCTCATTTTCAAATTCGATTTTAATTAGGCAAATTTCTGCTTCATAGGACTCACTTAAGTTTGCTAAATTAGTGGCGCTATGAACAGGAACAAGTTTTTCTAATTGAGCTATAATTTGACTAATTACTTTTTCTTCTCCTAAGGTTTCTATAGTAATTCGAGAAAGATTTGTCTTAACGTCTACAACTGTTACATTTAATGCTTCAATATTATAACCTCTTCCTGAAAATAAACCTACTATACGTGCAAGAATACCAGGTTCGTTATCTACAATAATAGAAAGAACACTTCTTTTGGACTGTTTAAAAGCGTTTATAGGTGTAGGATAAACTGAAGTGGAAGACATTATGAAAAAAATTTTTAAACTAGTACTTTTCCCTTTTCCTGATTTTCAGGATTTTCTTTATCGTATTTAGATAGTAGCATTTCGTGATGCGCAGCTCCACTTGGTATCATAGGAAAACAATTTTCTTTTTTATCAACCCAAATATCGGCTATAACAGGTCTGTCAATTGAAATCATTTCATTAATTGTATCATCTAATTCAGAAATATTTTTTGCCCTAACTCCAACAGCATTGAAACTCTCTGCTAATTTTTTAAAA
>LUMT01001706.1_pt1 | contig 10922 bp, 11 predicted proteins | sample 729741 | NCBI WGS metagenome assembly LUMT01 (sample SAMN03860299, study PRJNA289734) | marine metagenome | biome: seawater column; feature: ocean; material: water; isolation source: Red Sea water column Station 192 - depth 50m | place: Saudi Arabia: Red Sea | collected 2011-10-15 | depth 50 m
AGAAATAAGGGAGAGATTGATATTACTCAAATCAATCAACTAAAAGATTAATGTTAAGTTATAAATTACTTTTTTTTCTTCCTCTAATTTCAACCATTTTTACATATCCTTTTGGAGTGTTATTAGGTGAAAAAACTGCCCAATATTTCTCTTCTACTCTAATATCTATAGCAGCTATTTTAAGTTGGTTCTTATTTATTAGTTTTTCTAGTTCTTCATCATCAGAAATTATAATTCCTGTCTTAGAGTGGTTTTTTGTTTCTGGTCAGTTCTTTAATTGGGGAATTTCTGTTAATTCTCTTACTCTTTTGATGTTAACACTTGTTCTCACAGTTTCTGCATTGGTTCATATTTATTCAATTGAGTACATGTCTCATGATAACTCAAAAGTAAGGTTCATGACTTATTTGAGTCTATTTACCTTTTGTATGGTTGCATTAGTTGTAAGCGATAATTTAATTCAATTATTTTTTGGATGGGAGGGTGTTGGTCTAGCTTCTTATTTATTGATAGGTTTCTGGCATCATAAGAAGTCTGCAAATTTAGCTGCAATGAAAGCTTTTTTAGTAAACAGAGTTGCAGATTTTGGATTTCTCATCGGTATTGCAACTCTCTATATATTTTTAGACACATTATCTATTAATGAAATAATTGTAGGGAAAGAGAAATTATCTAGCTATCAAATTAATTTTCTAGGATTTGAAATTAATGCTTTAATTTTTTCTTGTTTTTTCCTTTTCATAGGTGCTATGGGAAAATCTGCCCAGTTTGGCTTTCATACATGGTTACCTGATGCTATGGAGGGACCCACACCTGTCTCAGCATTAATTCATGCAGCAACAATGGTAACAGCTGGTGTTTTCTTGACTGTAAGATTTTCAGAATTAATGGTCATGTCTGACTTCATAATGACTTTTGTTTTAATAATAGGTCTATTAACAGCATTCTTCGCTGCATCAGTGGGCTTTTTTCAAAAAGATATAAAAAAGGTAATAGCTTATTCAACTTGTAGTCAGTTGGGTTTCATGTTTGTGGCTTGTGGTTTAGGCGCATTTAATATCGCAATTTTTCATTTAATAACACATGGTTATTTTAAGGCATTACTCTTTTTATCTTCAGGATCTGTTATTCATGGTGTTCACGATGAGCAAGACATGGATAAAATGGGAAATCTTTTTTCTAAGATGAAAATCACTGCAGTAATGATGTGGATAGGTACACTAGCTATTATAGGTTTTCCATATTCTTCAGGTTACTTTTCAAAAGATCTAATTTTAAGTTCATCATTTAACTTAATTAGTTTAGGCCCATTGGTTTATGTAATTTTAGCTATAGTCTCTGCCATGACCGCATTTTACTCGTTCAGGCTCATATTTAAGGTGTTTCATGGGAATTATAATGGATCTTATGATTATGAAAAAATTCATGAATCCGGTCCTTTTATGTTAGTTCCATTATTATTACTTTCAGTAGGAGCAATTCTAACAGGCTTCTTTCTAAATGATTTATTAGCGGGATATAATTCAAAAAATTTCTGGAACGGAATAATATTTTTGAGTCAAGATAAGCAATATTACTCTTCTTTTTATCCAATTTTATCAAAATCTTTGGTAGCTTTTGGTATAGGGCTGGCAGTTTATTATTATGGTTATAATTTAAATAAACTTGCTGACTTAAAAAAACGCTTTTACTCAATCTATAATTTTATTTTGAACAAATGGTATTTTGATGAACTTTATAATAAAATTTTTGTTTTACCACTTTACAATTTAGGCAAGTTTTTATGGACTAAAATAGACCAAGGTATAATCGATAAGTATTTACCAAATGGAAGTGCCTCGATAGTTTCTACAATTTCAAAAGCATTTAAAAGGATACAAACAGGGTATATTTTCGATTACACTTTTATAATAATTTCTGGCTTCACACTCTTTATAACTATCATTTTTTATATATCCATAACCTAAGATGAGTTTCCCAATATTATCACTGTTAATCCTAACGCCTATTATAGGAGCATTAACACTAACAACAGGTGAATTTCTTCTTAGTTTGTTATTGCCAATTTTTTATGATAAATCCAAAAATGGTTATCAATTTATTGAGTTTCATACTTGGTTTGATAAGTTTGATATAAATTACTATGTCGGAGTTGATGGTGTTTCAATACCACTTATATTACTGACTACCTTCTTAGTCCCTATTTGTTTATTGTGTTCTATTAACTCTATTCAAAATAGAGCCAAAGAATTTGTTATTTATTTTTTATTGCTTGAGAGTTTTATTATAGGAGTATTTGTTAGTATCGATCTTGTAATTTTTTACGTTTTCTTTGAAGCTGTTTTAATCCCGATGTTTTTGATTATTGGAATTTGGGGAGGAGAAAATAGACTTTATGCTACTTTCAAATTCTTTCTCTACACACTAGCAGGATCTGTTTTAATGTTACTTGCGATTATTTATATTATTTCTAAAGTGAAATCAGGCAATATTGAGTTAATTTCTGACTTTACATTTGATCAGCAAATAGAGTTGGTTCTCTTTTTATGTTTTTTTGCTTCTTTTGCAGTAAAAGTACCGATGTTTCCTTTTCATACATGGTTACCTGATGCACACGTTCAAGCACCCACGAGTGGTTCAGTAATTTTAGCTGGTGTGCTTCTAAAATTAGGTGCATACGGTTTTATAAGACTATCCTTACCTTTTTTTGAGTATGCCTCAATTTATTTTCAACCAATGATTTTTGCACTAAGTTGTGTAGCTATTGTTTACACTTCAATCGTAGCTCTAAGACAACTAGATATGAAAAAAATGATTGCCTATTCCTCTGTTGCTCATATGGGTTTTGTCACCATTGGCATTTTCACTTTAACTCAAGATGGAATTAATGGTGCGTATTTTCAGATGATAAGTCATGGAATTGTTTCTGCAGCATTATTTTTAATAGTTGGTGTGGTATACGAAAGACATCACACCAGAATGATATCTGATTATAGTGGTGTAACAAATGTAATGCCTAAATATTCATTCTTTTTTATGGTTTTTATGCTCTCATCTGTGGGTCTTCCTGGAACTAGTGGTTTTGTTGGGGAGTTCTTAGTTATAATGTCAACTATAAGTGTTAGTGTTTATCTTACTTTTTTTACCGCTATTGGAGTAATCTTAGGAGCTTCATACATGCTCTTATTGTACAAAAATATTAATTTCGGAGATTTAAAATCAGATATTAAGCAATTAGCTGATTTAACAAATATTGAAATTTTCTACTTCTCCTGTTTAGCATTTCTCACAATGCTTTTAGGAATTTATCCAAAACTTTTATTTGAAATGATAAATAAGAGTATTTCCTTAAGCATTATATAATGATTAATTTATTTCAATTCATACCAGAAATTTTTATCTTATCTTTGATTTTAATAACTTTATGTTTTGGATTATTTAATAAGGACAGGGCTATATCTTTAAATACTTTAGGTTTCATTTTGTTGAGTATTTTGCTTTTAAATTATGGAAAAGATTTTTATAGCTCCACACAAATATCACTTAATACGATTAATTTATTTGTTTTATCTAAGATTATTTTATCTATTGGCTCAATCGTATTCATTTTACTGTTAAAAAGACCCTTGAAGAATGAAAATTTATATAGATACGAATATGTGTTATTTATACTCTTCGCTATTCTTGGCTCATTTGTTCTTATATCTAGTAATAATTTTTTAACAGCTTTTATTGGTTTAGAGCTACAATCTTTATCCTTGTACTTGATGGCTGCTTTTAATACTAAAAATTTATCCTCAAATGAAGCAGGTATAAAATATTTTTCTCTTGGTGCTTTATCTTCAGGATTTCTTTTATTTGGTATTTCAATGATTTATTACGATACTGGGTCTTTTAATATACAAAACCTAGATAATTTCACTGCAATAAGCGAAATAGGATTATCATTAGTTCTTATTTCTTTATTTTTTAAAGTTTCCGCTGCTCCATTTCATATTTGGACACCTGATGTGTACGAAGGATCTCCAACTATATCTACACTCTTTTTTGCAACTTTACCTAAATTTGCATCATTAATATTTTTATTCAGAGTTTATCAAGAACTTAACATTTCTGATATCAAATCTCTTAATTACATTTTTCAAATGGTATGTGCTATTTCATTATTAGTAGGTGTATATGGAGCCATTACACAAAAAGTTATAAAAAGACTTCTAGCCTTCAGCTCTATCAACCACATTGGTTTTATGCTTCTCGGAATAATGAGTTATCAATTTATGTCTGAGGGTACATTATTTTTTTACTTGATTATTTATCTGATTACTACGTTTGGTATTTTTGCTGTTTTACTGAACTTGAGAACTGTAGATGGGGAATTTACAAAAATATCCCAACTCAAAGGTTTAAGATTTACCTCAAATTCAAAATCCATAAGCATGTTGGTGTTTTTCTTTTCTCTCGCGGGAATACCACCTTTTGCAGGGTTCTTCGCAAAGTTCTTCATTCTTTCAGCTTCTATAAACGATGGATTTATTTTATTATCAATTATTGCTGTTTTAAGTTCAGTAATTGCCGCATTCTATTACTTAACAATTATTAAGAATATGTTTTTCAATAAATCAGAAATAGAGTTACTAGATGATAATAACAAAACAGGCAAAGTAATATTTATAGCATCTGGATTAATTATAACTTTATTTTTCATCTATCCAGACCCTTTAATTAATTTAGTAGATAATCTTTTCAAATAAAAATTGTATAAAGTTATCTTTGACTCGATTAATTCTACACAAGATGAAATTATTGACTTTAATTATTATAAAAAAATTTTAAAAAATAATAATTTATATATTCAATCTTTTAGGCAAATTAAAGGCTCTGGAAGGGGTAAAAAAAAATGGCTAAGCCCTAAAGGTAATATTTATTTAACAATCAATCAAAAATTAAAAGCATCATACGCTTTAAGAAATAACTTTTATATTTGTTACATAATCCACAAATTTTTTAAAATTAATTTTAATATTAACCTAGACTACAAATGGCCAAATGATTTATTTTATAAAAATAAAAAAATAGTTGGTGTTGTTGTCAAATCAACCATCTTATGTAAAAAATCATATCTAAAAACGGGTATAGGAATAAATATAAACAATTCTCCAATAGTCGACTCAGTTTCTTTATTCAGCATAATCAATGAAAAATCAAATATTCTCGATTTATCAAATATGATTATTGATTTTATTGAACATAATTTAACAAAAAAAATATCTAATAAGAAATTAGTGAGATATCTTAACAAACATATGCTAAGGGACTTTAAATTAAATCATCCAATTTTTGGAAAAAATATTATTAAAATATTAACAGTAAATGAAGATTTATCTTTAAAGATAAAGATAGATGACGCAACTAAAAATATTTTTTTTGGAGAACTAGTTTGAATTTATTAGTTGATATTGGAAATACATCTATAAAATTTTCATCATTTGTTGATAACAATTTAAAAAAAATCTCTCAAATTAGATATTCAAAGAAAGATTTGAAATCAATCACTCTTTTTTTTAAGAATAAACTTAAAACTCATACTAAAATTTATATTTGCTCTGTTGTTTCAGAAGTTGACAAAGTTATTATTAAAAATTTAAAGTCCTATCGAAATCGTTTATTTTTCATTAATAAAAAAAAATTATCTTTTTTAGTTCATAAAACAGTTAATTTACGCCAACTAGGTAATGATAGGATTATTAATGTTTTATCCGCAATTAATATTTATCCAAAATCTAAATTCTTTATCATTGTTGATTTAGGTACTGCTACTACATTAGATATCATTATAAATAAAAAATATTACGGAGGTGTAATATTACCCGGTCTCACCACCTCTTATGAAAATCTAATTTCTTTAGCTTCTGGTATAAATAACATGAAACTTTCTAATAAACCTACCATCATAGGTAAAAATACTAATCAAGCTCTAATGTCTGGTTTTAATGTGGGTTACAAAATAATGATAGAGTCTTACATAAAATTAATTAAAACTACCTATAAAAGAAATTTTAAAGTGATTTTTACTGGTGGATATGCTACCTCTATCGACTATAAAAAAACTAATTTTATTTATAGAGAAGATTTAACTCTTTTAGGTATTTTTTTTTATCATATTTTTTTAAATGAAAAACTTAGAATTATTAAATAATAAAAAAAACAATTATTTTTTGCCCATTGGAGGAATAGGTGAAATAGGGGGTAATAACTATTTATACTCTTTTAAAGGAGAACAAATAATAGTTGATGGTGGTATATCATTTGCTGATGATAGTCTCCCAGGTGTAGATATAACTATCCCTGATCCGTATATTTTTTTGAATACATCTATTAAACCTAAAGCAATGATACTAACTCACGCGCATGAAGATCATGTTGGAGGACTAGAGTATTACTTTGACAAGATTGATTTTCCAATCTATTGCAATCAATTTACTTTTTCCTATATAAAACATAAGTTCAATAAAATTAATGATTTTGAGAAAAAATTTGTAATAGTTGAGGACTTTCAAGAAGTAGAGTTTGAGAATTTTTCATTTCAATTAATTCCGACAACTCACTCTATACCCGATCCCACAGGTATATTTTTTAAAACATTGGAAGGAAATATTTATCATACAGGTGATTGGAAAATAGATAAAAATCCAGTTACTGGCTCACCTACTTGTTTTTCCTCAAATATTGCGAGACTTAAAACCATTATTTCAAATGCAATTAAGCATGATAAAAAAATATTTGTTGTAGGAAGAAGTATAAAAAGAGCTATTAATACTGCTATAGAAGAAAAGTTAATTGAAAATTTTGAAATACTTAACGAAAAAAAATTTCAGGATTATAATAAAGATAAAGTTCTTTTAATTTGCACAGGTAGCCAAGGTGAAAAAAACTCTGCTCTTTGGAAGATTGCGAATAATACACATAATCAAATTAAATTAAGTGCAAAAGATAATATAATTTTTTCATCAAAAGAAATTCCTGGTAACGAAAAATCAATTTCATATTTAAAAAATTCTTTTAGTTACTTAGGCTTAAATATTATCTCTGATGAAGAGGAATTTGTTCATGTTTCAGGACATCCTGGAAAAAATGAAATAAAAGAATTTTACTCCTTTATTCAACCTAAGTCTTTAATTCCTATGCATGGAGAATATCTTCATTTAAAAAAACATTTAGAAATAGCTAAAAGCTTAAAAATTGAAAAAACCAATCTTCTTTTAAGTGGAGATTTGTGCCAATTAGATTTAGTAAATAAAAATCATAAGTTAATTGAACAATTTGTTATAAAAAAACTACCTGTTGTTCAAAATCTAATTATTGAAGAGGATAGTTTTATAAATGAAAGGGGAAAAATTCTTCATAATGGTGTAGTTAGTATTAATTTAATTCTAAACAAACAATTTGATATTATTAAATTTCAAATATCTGATAAGGGTTTCCCTTTTTCCTACAATAAAGAAATTATTCAAGATGAAATTAAAGATATCTTGCTAAATAAAATATTGTTTATTAAGGAGGAGATAAATGAAAATATACTAATTGAGTTAGTAGATGAAGTTTCAAGAAAAACTTATAATAGAAATTTTTCATTAAAGCCTGAATTATTAATACACATATCTTTGATATGAAGTTTTTATTCTTACTCTTTATTATTTGGTGGGTTATTTTTATGACAATATTACCAATTAAAAGATCAGATTTTGAGGAGGGTATGCCAAAAAAGTCTTATTTAGGAATAAAATTTTTAGTTTCATTTGCCCTATCAATGATCGTATCTTTTTTTATAATAAAATATGAGAATAATATATTCGAATACTTTAAATGAAACTCTCTAACCTTTTATTTAACTCATTAAAAGAGTCACCAAAAGAAGCTAAAATTATTTCCCATCAATTAATGTTGCGTTCATCAATGATTAGGCAACACACCTCGGGAATATACACATGGCTACCTTTAGGATTTAAAGTCCTGAAAAATATTGAAAATATAATCCGAACTAATCAAGACGAAATAGGTTGTAATGAAATGTTAATGTCTACTATTCAATCTTCAGAATTATGGAAAAAAAGTGGTAGATATGCAGACTATGGAAAAGAGATGCTAAGAATTACTGACAGACATGAAAATGATTTATTATATGGACCAACGAATGAAGAGGTCATTACAGATTTATTTTCAGATTATGTTAATTCTTATAAAGGTCTTCCTAAATATCTTTACCATATTCAATGGAAATTTAGAGATGAAATTAGACCTAGGTTTGGCGTAATGCGAGGAAGAGAATTCTTAATGAAAGATGCCTATAGCTGCTTTTGAAACTTATAAAAAATTTTTTAGAAGTTATTTAAAAACTTTTCTAGATTTAGGATTACAACCGATTCCTGTAAAAGCTGCGACGGGTGCTATTGGTGGAGATTTGTCTCATGAGTTTCAAATATTAGCTAACACCGGTGAAAGTGAACTTGCTTACGACTCTAAATTAGTTGACTCCAACTTATATGAAAAAAGTTATGAAGAAATTACAGCAATGTATTCTGCATCTGACGAAATGATCAATAAATCAAAATCTGACATGATAATTGGAAGAGGTATTGAAGTAGGCCATATATTTAATTTTGGCACAAAATATACAAAGCCATTGGAATGCTTTGTGTTAAATCAAGACGGAAAAAGAATAACACCATATATGGGATCCTATGGAATAGGTGTTTCCAGATTAACAGCAGCAATAATTGAGGCATTCCACGATGATAAAGGTATCAAATGGCCTATTAATATTTCACCATTTAAGATAAACATCATAATCCAACCAAACTCTGACAATATTACAGATGTGGAGAGTATTTATAATCTGCTTATCACTAAATATGATAATGTTAGTTTAGACGATAGAGATTTAAGTATTGGAAGAAAAATTAAAGACTCTGAATTGATTGGTATACCTTGGACAATGATTATCGGGAATAATTTTAAAGAAAAAGGTCAAATTGAACTGATTAGTAGATCTAACAGTGATAAGATATTCTTAAGTAAACAAGAAATTGAGAATTTTGAATTTGAACAATACACTCCATAAATTATCTTTCTCCTACATATTTAATTTTAAAAAAGATAAAGCATTCTCAGTATCAACAATTTTATCATCACTGGCATTAATTTTGGGTATTTCAATTTTAATTACTGTAATGTCTGTAATGAATGGTTTTCGAGAACAACTAGTTGATTCTTTAAGTGGTGTGAATGGAGATATTACTATTTACAATGCCAACAAGGATAAAATAAAAAAAATTCAAAAAAAAAATCCCTCAATGTCATTTGTTGAAAATATTCAAAGCAGAGTGATCACAAGTAATGAAAATGGTATAGAAGGTCTTTTAATGAAATCTCTTAATAAAGATGATATTTATAAAATACCTAAAATTAATCAAAATATATTTGAAATTGAAAAAAATATCGATAATTGGGTTTTCATTGGAGTTGAACTAGCAAGATCTTTAAATTTAAAAGTAGGGATGCCTCTGCAAATTAATATTCCTGGAAATTCTATGACTATTTTGGGTCCTGTTTTAAATTCAAGACAATTAACAATTAAAGGGATATTTAATACAGGTGTATATGACTTTGATAAATATTTTATTTTTAGCAATATCGATCAGTTTAAAAATAACATAAGCAATAAAGTTATAGATGTTTATTTAAATAATAAAGACTTTGATTACAGTGATTTAGATGGCCTAAATTATTCAACATGGGAGGACCAAAATCAAACTTTAGCTCAAGCATTATCTACTGAAAAAAACGTTATGTTTATTATTCTTTTTTTTATTATTGTAATTTCATCCTTCACAATAATTTCAAATCAAATATTTTTTATTAAAGAAAAATATAAAGATATTGTTTTGTTAAAAGCATTGGGTATCAAGCAATCAAAAATTTGTTTTTTATTTTTTTTAAATTCTTTCTTCATATCATTTTTCTCTATTGTTATTGGGACTTGTTTAGGTTTATTGCTATCGATAAATATTGACTCAGTTGAAAACTTTTTATCATATTTGTTAAATTTTGAACTTTGGAATAATGAAATAAGATATTTAGCATCAATGCCATATAGTATTAAATTAAACGATATATTATTTATTGTAAGTATTTCTCTTTTTTCAAGTTTAATCGCTTCTTACATCCCGATATTGAGAATATTTAGAATTAAACCAAATTTAATATTAAGATGAGTTTACTAGAATTAAAAAATATTTCTAAATCATACCTATCTAAGGTTGGAAATTTTCAAGTAATCAATAAATTAAATTTATCAGTAAATCATAATCAAAATATCTTTCTATTTGGTCCATCAGGCTGTGGTAAGTCGACTTTATTAAACATAATATCAGGATTAGATAACTCAGACTCTGGTGATATTTACTTTGATGGGAAATTAGTAAAAAACCATTTTGACTTACTTAAAGATGACATTGGTATTATATTTCAGGACCACTATCTAATATCTGAATTGAATATTTTCGATAACATTAAACTAAAAAGCAACGATACACGAAAAATTGAAAAAACCTTATCATATTTAAATTTGAGTAAATTTAAATTTAAATACCCCAATCAGTTATCAAATGGACAAAAACAGCGAGTTTGTGTTGCAAGATCACTAGTAAATAGTCCTAAACTTTTAATAGCTGATGAACCAACAAGCTATTTAGATAAAGAAAATGCAAAGTTGGTAATAGATCTAATATTAAATAGTTCTAAAAAATTTAATTTATCAACAATAATAGCCAGTCATGATATTTCATTTCGTCCACTTTTTGATAAGTCTTATACAATTGAAGATAAATCAATAAAAGAATGCTAATACCTCTAAGAAATTACTC
>LUMT01001471.1_pt1 | contig 10911 bp, 11 predicted proteins | sample 729741 | NCBI WGS metagenome assembly LUMT01 (sample SAMN03860299, study PRJNA289734) | marine metagenome | biome: seawater column; feature: ocean; material: water; isolation source: Red Sea water column Station 192 - depth 50m | place: Saudi Arabia: Red Sea | collected 2011-10-15 | depth 50 m
GAATTGTTGATCTATTTCTTTTTTTATTTTGTATGTGCTAAGTTCACTTTGATCATCTAGTACTCTTTTTTGTTGTTCATCAAAAAGTCTTCTTTCTCTATCTTTTTCTGATAATGCTTGTTTTAACGCTAATGATTGTAGACCTTGATTATATTTAGATCTATCATCTGTTTCTTGGTATAGTTTTTCTAGTGGATCACCAGACAGAGCACGAGATATTCTTTGTAAAACTGTTCCACCTTGGTTACTTTGTGTACCCAATTGCCCAGCAGCTCGAGATAAATATCTTAAAAGTCTACCATCTTTTGGTTGAGGCATGACGCCTTTTAACATTTCAAGTTGAGTTTGAACATCTTCGGCAGTGATTCCTTTATTAACACTACCGTTTGCATAATTCATTCTTGATGTAGCTATACCTTCGTCTAACACCTCACCGCCTCTTCTAAACATTGGTCTTTTTAATACTCTATTCATTAACTTATCGCGTCGTAGATTCCTCCAAGACTTCCTCCTAATTTTAGAGCTGTCTCAAGAGGGGTTAGTTGTGGAGCTGTCATTGCACCTCCGCCAATTTGTTGTGAAGGCATTCCACTCGCTAGAGAACCTAAACCTGTACCAAAGAAAGATGTTCTTTCGTATGGTTCAAAAGCTTTTAGTCTTTCAGCCTGTCTTGCTGAATCTGCAACAGCTTGTCTGAATGCAAGATCCGAGCCACCCGCTGCTTGTAAACCAGCTAAAGTTTGTCCAGCTAACGCCGGTTGTAATGTTGCTAAATTAGTCTGCTGACCAAATGCTTGATTAGCTAATTGACTAGCTTGATTAAATCCTGAAGCTTGGAGTTGTGCTAGTAACGCTGCTCTGTTCTGATCACTCTTTGCTTTATATTGTGCTCTCTCTACACCTTCTCTGCCACCACCGAAAGCTCCTGATCTTATTGCTCTATCAGCAATGTTTTTCATTCCCTGTTGTGACTGAAGATCGTATTCTTGTAAAGTTGTATCAATTACATCTTGTTGATACGGAGACATAAATTGTTGATATGCCTGTGGGCCTGAAAAAGATGCAGCTGTTCTAAGAAAAGGTTCGTAGGATGCAATTCCTGTTCCCGGTCCAATACTTCTTACACCGCCTTGAGCATCAAAAGTTATTGCGCCAAGACCAGCTTGTCTTGCTAATTCTTGTTGTGCAGCTTGTGCAAATTGTGATTGTTGCTGTACTTGAGGTGCAAATTTAGACGTATCAATAGGTTGTTGAACTAAATTAGTTAAACCACCTAAATAAGATTTTTGACCTGCTTCTAAAAATGCTGGTTGTACTGACATTATGCTTGTGCCTCCAAATTCTTCATCATTTGATACATACGTTGTGCGCCTTTATCTACACTCCCGCCGCCCGCTGCTCGAACCGCGTCTGCTGTAAATACAAATTCATTATTAGATAACATTGCAGGAATGTCATCTGCTTTTTCTTTTACTCCAACTGGAGGTATAAATCCACCTTCTTCTCTCATATCTAATTCCATGATACCTTTAGGATTTATATTAATATCTAGTCCCTCGATACCTGCTGCTTGTCTTACTTTATCATCAGATCCCATAGCATATTCTACTCTACCACCGTCTTGATAGCCCATTGTTTTACTTAAAACATCTAAAACATCTTTAAGAGTTATTATTCCCATTTCTCTATCAGAACCGTATTTTTCAGGAGAACCTGGATCATAACCTTCTTGTTCTAATAATCTTTTTTCAAATTGATCAAAAATATCATCAGCTCCTCCACCCATATCAAACCCAACTCTACCACCTCCTGCAAGATTAGGTAAGTTTCTATACTCTACTATGTTATCAGCTACAAACTTATCTCTTTCTGCTTGCGTGTATGGATTTTTATTAGGGTCTCTTAACGGATCATACGGTCCATATTGTGCTAAATATGCTGCAACGTCATCACCTCTTTTACCCATAGCAACATTGTATGGATTATCTTGTTTTTCACCAGGGAAAAATTTTTCTTTGATGTAAGTTGTGAGCATAGCTAGAGGTATAGTTTTTTTAGGATCAGTTAAAATATCCATTCCAACATCTAAAATACCTCTAGATTTTTTCTCTTTTTCGTCTTCTTTTTCTTTATTTCCTTTGAAAATGTTAGTGACTTTTGACGCTTTGTCTAATATTTTTTTTAATTCCAAGGGCAAAAGTTCCTAAACCTTGTTTTAAAGCATCACTAACACTTCCTCTTTGATCAAACCTTCCAATACCACGCATTGCAGCTGCAATACCTGGTTGAAAAGGTGCAACGAACGGAGCAGCTTTGACTGCTATATCCGCTACTTCATTAGGAATAATGTTTCGAAGTTGTTTTTTAAACTCTTCTCCACTTGTAAGTTCCTTAGGAATAATGTCGTCTACTATCTTATCTTTTATTTTACTTAAAATTCCCATTAATTAGCTGTTGCTCCTTTAGGTTTTTCTTTTTGTTCTTTTAAACTTTGTCTATATGCATCCACATAATCTTTATAGAAAGCACCGAAGTCACCAAAAAATACTTTTGTACCAACATGACCACAAGTCATTTTAGTATGTAAGTAACACTTGCCACCTTCATCTCTCCATTTTTTACATAGAGTAGCATCTTCACCCAATAGATCACCATTTTCATCTATTGTATATTCAAAATACATTTTATTGGCTCTTTCTTTAGAAGGACCATTGTAATATTCTTTTGAAGATTTACCTATTTTTTCCAAAACTTTTTTAGAAACTTTTAAAAAACCAGTTCCTACAGTTTCTACTTCCATAATCTCGGGATGGTCTTTTGCATATGTTGGATTCAAAAGATCTCCTTTAATTTTGATAGCGTAATCTATGTTGTCGTCGCTTTTCTTTCTTGCAGTTCCACCTACAAAATCTAAGCCAGACTCTAACAGTTCAATAACCCATTCAGGATTCCACAGCATGTCAGCATCGATAAAAACTACTTCATCGAATTTTCCTTCAAGACCAGCTTTGACTAAATCATTTCTAGCTCTTGGTAACATGCTATCGTATCCTACAAATAGATGTGCAATATCATAACCTTTAACAGAACCTAAAGCGAGTGTTCTGACTAAAGAATCTACATAATAAGCTTCTAGCCTACCATCCATTGTGGGAGTTGCGATTAATACTTTTGTTTTTGATTTTTCTTTTGATTTTTTCATATAACCTCTTTTTGAATTTATATTAACATATCCTATAAAAATCCTATCTTCAACTCCTATTTATTATGCATCAGCTGGTAAATTAGCTAAATGTTCAGCATAAGCATCTTTAACTTCTTGCGTCCAAACCGCATTACAGACTGCCTGCACCTCAGAGTGTTCTGAAGTAATATCAGCGTCTGGAGCTAAAACATGTCTATGATGACTTATTGATAGCTGATTACCATCTTCTAGCACAACTGTATCAGTTCTTACTTGAACGTGCTTGTATTCTCCAACCACTTCAATTTTACCGATCTTTGTTTCTTTTGTTAATGCCATAGTTTATCCTCCTTTATTTTAAGTTGTTTGATATGTATAGTTAAGAGCTATATCTCCACCACTTCTTGGAGCAGAACCATTAACTTGTTGACATCTTATAAAAATTGAACTTGTAGCGTTTAAATAAACTGCAAAAATTCCATTATTGGAATTATATCTATAAACAGAGCAACTACTTGCTTCTGTATTAGCTGCTGTAAAAGGTATTCCTGTTACTGTAACATTATCTTCAAGTGCTAAATTTCCTGAAGAATTACCCATTTGAAAATAAGCTTGAACAGTAACTATGCTACCTATTTTTATATATTTTGCATTTGCGGTACTAGTTATTCCTGTGCTAAATCCATTTGCAGTATTAACCACTGGTGTCCAAGTTCCTGTTTCGTAATCGTTTAAAAGATTATCTGATCCTGTTCCTCCTAAATAAACTCCCATAATATTAAGCCGCAAAGTAAGTAAAAGAAAATCTTGCACCATTTCCTAATTCAGTTCCTACATAATTAACTCTACCATTTGAGCTACCTCCTCTGTAAAATATTATTCTTCCTGTATTAGAATTAGTTCTAGCAATACCAACTTTACCTCCATCACTTTCCATTGTTCCTTGCATATAAAGTGATGTAGATGCAGGAGTAAATGGTAAACCATTGAATTGTAAATGAGACGAGCTTTTTGTTCCAAAGGTATTAACTTCAGCATAAACAGTAACTACTCTACCAACTTTTGTGTAAGTGCTTTGTGAACCATTTACAGCCAAAGTAGAAGTACCAGCATAAGCTGTAGGTGTCCAAGTTCCTTCTTCGTAATCATCTAAAAGATTTGCGGAAGTAGTGCCGCCTACGTAGAGACCCATCTTATATCTCCTCTAATTTAAACTTGTATTTCTTTCCGTTCTTATTGTTTACGATGTATAAAGAATCGTTACCTTCTTGAATTGTCCAGTTACCAGTTGTACCATCTACATTGTTTCCACCTTCTTGACCTTCGTTAGATAAATGAAGGTCCCCTGTAAATATATTAGCCCATCTTAAACTTGCTGATCCAAGATTTTTTGAATTATCAACAAATGGTAAAATATCTCCCGCTGTTCTAAGAGTAGTAATATTACCATCTCCTATTGTAGCTTCATTACTTGTAGTAGTTGTGCTTGGTTCTGCGTTTGCACCTATTACAATACAATTGTCTCCTTGAGTAGAATCATGCATTGCTTCATAACCAATTGCTACGTTGTTACTTCCTGTAACATTATTTTCTAGTACAGCGTTTCCCAGCGCAGTATTACGAATACCAGTGGTATTTGAATATAGTGCGTTAAGTCCTATTGCAACATGTTCTTTTCCAGTTGTGTTAGTATCTAAAGCAGAGTTACCAATTGCTACAGTTCCAGAAGCTGTAGTGTTATTACGTAAAGCAAATCTTCCGATAGCAATATTAAATCTTCCTGTTGTATTATCTTTTAAGGCAGAACTTCCTATAGCTACGTTATAGCTTCCTGTTGTATTAGCACGTAGTGCTTCCATTCCTATAGCTACACATTCAGTTGCTTCTGTAGATAAATACAAAGCTCTAAAACCCATAGCTACATTCTGTTCTCCAGATGTAAGAGTTTGGCCGGCGTTATAACCTACTCCAACATTATATCTTGCTGTTGTAAGAGAGAATAAAGCACTTGTACCAATAGCAATATTAAATTGCCCCGTAGTGTTTGCTAGTAAAGCTTGATAACCTATACCAACATTTTTTCCTCCAGTTGAATTTTTTAAAACTTCATTACCTATACCTACACTAAACTCACCAGTTTGGTTTGATTGTAAAACTGTTTTACCTATAGCAACATTAAATTTTCCTGAAGTATTGGATTCTAAAGATTGACTTCCAATTGCAACGTTTGAATGCCCTGTAGTATTACCCTCCAAACATTGAAAGCCCATGGCTACGTTTTCATATCCAATAGTATTTGTTAACAAACAATCTTTACCTACTGCAACATTTCTATAACCTGTTGTATTGTTTGCTAATGCATCTCTTCCTATTGCAACATTAGAAGATCCTGTCGTATTATCTTCCAAAGCTTGAAAACCTATGGCAACGTTATTTTCTCCTGTGGTATTAGAGTACATAGTTTCAAAACCTATGGCTACGTTATTAGCTCCAGTTGTACTTGTGTACATAGCATTTGTTCCCATCGCTACATTGTTCTCACCTACTGTGTTATTAAACAACGCCTGTAAACCTATACCTATATTGTTATCTCCACTAATATTTGAATACAAGGCTCTACGACCTATGGCTACCGTATTAGTTCCTGTTGTATTGGTGAATAAAGCTTCATCACCCATTCCAACATTACTATCTCCAAATGTATTATTATTTAAAACTGCATAACCTACAGCTACATTTTTAAATCCAGTAGTATTTTCTCTTAAAGCATCATAACCTACTCCAACATTTTGTGTACCAGTAGTATTTTCTCTTACTGCTCTATATCCAATTCCAACATTGTATTGACCAGTAGTATTTTTTTCCAAAGCAAAATAACCCATAGCTACGTTAAAATCTGCTGTGGTATTACTATATAAAGCTTGATATCCAATCGCTACGTTTTGATCTCCGTTTGTGTTGCTGTACATAGCTTTATAGCCCACAGCAACGTTAGCTTGACCAGTTACACTTGAGTTTAAAGCTTGAAATCCTACGCCAACATTATATTGACCAGTTGTATTGGCATTACATGCATAAGATCCGATTGCAACGTTATTAGAACCTGTAGTGTTTACATATAAACTTTGTTGTCCTACAGCAACATTACTTTGTCCAATTGTGTTTACAAATAAACTTTGATAACCTATTCCGGTATTAAATTGTCCACTAGTGTTTGAGTATAAAGTTTGGTGACCCATAGCAACATTGTATCGACCTGTTGTATTTTCTTCCAAAGCTTCGTAACCTATACCAACATTTCTTTCTCCAGTAGTGTTAGCTTTTAAAGCCCTGTAACCTACACCAACGTTATAAGAACCTATTGTGTTATTTTCTAAAACCGCAAAACCTATTCCTACGTTAGCTACAGCCGTAGTATTTTCGTATAAAGTTCTATAACCTATTCCAACATTGTATTGACCAGTTGTATTATCTTTTAAAGCTTCGTAACCAAGAGCAACATTGTATTGACCAGTAGTGTTAAATTGTAAAGATTCTTGACCGATACCGATGTTGTAGCTTCCTGTTACATTTGAATATAATGTTCTACGTCCAATTGCTATGTTTCTTACTCCAGTTGTGTTTCCTCTCATAGCCTCATGACCAATAGCAATATGATAATCACCCGTCGTGTTTTGATACATCGCGTGATAACCTATACCTATGTTGTATTGCCCTGTAGTATTTTCATACATGGCGCTAGATCCTAACGCTACATTATAACTTCCTGTTGTGTTTCTCTGTGCCGCTTTATATCCAACTGCAACATTATCAGTTGAGGTTGTAGTATTAACCATTGAAGAATAACCAATAGCAACATTGTTAGTTGCAACAGTAGAATTTGGTAAATTATTAAAACCTACTGCGGTATTGAATTGTCCAGTTGTATTGCTTCTTAAACATTCATAACCAACTGCAACATTGTAACCTGCCGTTGTATTATCTCTCAAAGCTCTTGTCCCTATACCAACATTATATCGTCCAACTGTATTTGCTCCTAAAGTTCCTGTTCCTACAGCGACATTATCAGTACCAGTTGTATTGTTGTATAGAACCGCACTACCAACAGCAACATTATCGTTACCATAAGAATTTAGCGTCATAACATCATTTCAGCATAACCAACAGCAGTGTTTTCTTTTCCAGTTGTGTTTTCTCTTAAACATCCATAACCAACTGCAACATTATATTGACCAGTTGTATTGTCTTCTAAAGCTTGATAGCCCACTCCAACATTAAAGCTGGCAGTTGTATTGTGGTACAAAGCGTGATAGCCAATACCTACATTGTACTGTCCTACTGTATTATCTTCTAAAACTTGGTAACCCATTCCTACGTTATAATTCCCTGTAGTGTTTGAATTTAAAGTATTATAACCTATACCTATGTTGTATCGACCAGTGGTGTTAAATTTTAAAGTTCCATATCCAAGACCTATATTATATTGACCCGTAGTATTAGTGTATAAACTTTCATAACCTAAACCTATGTTATAAGAAGCATTAGTATTATTGTATAAAGCATAACTACCCATAGCAACGTTATCTTGACCGCGAGTGTTGGTATACATAGCAGCATTACCAATAGCAATGTTATCTTTACCAGATACATTTGCTCTTAATGTTGTAAAACCTATAGAAACGTTTCTTTGACCAGTAGTGTTTGAGTTTAATGTTTCCATACCTACTGCTATATTAGCTTGTCCTGATGTATTACCCTGTAAAGCAGATAAACCTATAGCTACGTTTCTTTGCCCTGTTACATTTGAAAATAAAGCTGAAGTACCAACAGCAACATTATTAGATCCAGTAGTGTTGGTATATAAAGCTTGATAACCAACAGCTACGTTTCGAATACCAGTAGTGTTAGCAAATAAAGCTTGATACCCTAAAGCAGTATTAAAAGAAGCGTTAGTACTATTATAAAGTACGTCATAACCTAATCCGACATTAAACTCTCCTGTTGTATTTGATCTTAAAGTGTTCATACCAATAGCAACGTTTCTTTGTCCGGTTGTATTAGCTCTCATTGCTTGATAACCAATGGCGATGTTTTCATCTCCAGCAGTATTATTCTCTAAAACTTGATGACCAATTGCTACGTTATAAGCACCTGTTGTAGTTTGTTTTGCAGCTTGATATCCAATAGCAGTGTTAAAGCTTGTTTTGTTATCTTGTAAAGCTTCATATCCCATTGCTACGTTGAAACTTCCACTTACATTATTTTCTAAACAGTAAGCACCCATACCTGTATTGTAGTTACCAGTTGTATTTTCAAACAAAGATTTATAACCACCGGCAACTTGACCAAAACCACTTGTGTTGCTGTATAAAGAATTGTGACCTAGAGCTACGTTTTGCTCTCCAGTTGTATTAGCTCTTAAACTATCTGTACCAATCGCAGCGTTGTACTCACCTGTAGTGTTTGAATACATTGAATGATAACCAATCGCTGTATTTTTTTCACCAGTTGTTGTGTTGTAAAGTGCTTGATAACCATGAGCTGTATTGTAAGAACCTAAATTACTTGTAATGTTATATCCAGCTTGATAACCCATTGCAGTGTTAAAGTTACCAGATACATTTGAATACATTGCTTCATAACCAACAGCAATATTACCTGCACCAGATGTATTACTATACATCGCATTGTAACCAATTGCAGTTAGGTTGTGTGTAGTTACATTAGAATATAATGATCCATTACCAATCGCTATATTTCTTAATGCTCCGTTAGCTGCTTGTAATGCATTTTTACCAATTGAAAAGTTGTCGTTACCTATAACACCACCTGCTCCATTTCCTATAACAACGACGTTTTCATTCGCGTTCAAATTAGTCAACGAAGCATTTTTTAATTCATGGTATTTACTCATAATTTTTCCTAATTTTATTGATTGTAAGCAGGCGTTTCGTCCTGAAATTTGATAGTTGTATTATCTCAAATATAACACAAATATCAAGTTTAATTTTATACCGAACCTGTCGGCGTTGTCTCCTGATCCTCTCTGTTTACCTGCATTGCAGCGATAGTTCCTTCTACTCTACCGGTCGTATTTGACGTAAAAACTAAAGAATCTCCACCCTCTAAAACAAGTGGCCCTGTTAATAAATTTAAATACTGTCCTCCATCTAATGTAGTTGTAAATACGTTTGTACTGTTTGCTACATAGTTTCTAGATCCATCGGTTGTTACTTTTACCTCTATTGTAATTGTTACACCTCCGTTATTAAAATTACCTACGTAAAAAGAATTTATAATTGCGTGAGAATCTGAAGGAACACCATACACACTTTTTTCAAAAGTGCTCACATCGTAAGGCATATTTTTAAAACTTGTAGCCATAATCTATACAAAAAACGCTGTCTTCCACCAGCTTGTTGTGTTAACGTCCCAAACCAAAGTTACACTTTCTCCTACTCCAAATAATGAAATACCAAATGGAGCACCTTGAATATTGGATCCTGGTGCAGGATTGACTTGAATAAATTAAGCTCCACCGGTGTGTAAAAAACCAACTTTGAAACCAGTTTTGCTAGGAGCCGGTAAATTAAATGTAACAGGATCTGGAAGACCTGTTGTATCAACTATGTAACCTCTGTTGTCTGTTACTGCTGGAACTAGAAAACCAACAACATTTTCCCATGCAAGTCCCCCGCCGCCCGTATCTGGTCCACTAGAAGTAGAAGGCGCGTATCCTAAAAAATATGAAAGTTGTTCTATCTCTGCAAAGGTATCACCCTCAGGTTTATACTGAGCATTAATTTGTCCTATTGCAGTGTTAACTGCTCTAACAATTTGTCTTTGATTACCTACATCGTATTGTTCACTTGGATCTGGTACTCTAATTGTAATAGCCATTATCTTCTCCCATCTGGTTGTATATCAATACGTAATGTTCCGTATCTCCAATTTTGACCTGCTGCATCATTTTGTATTTTAATACTTAAAAACCTTCCTCTTGCTCTTGTATCTACTTTATCAGTTGTTGAAGTAACTGTAAATGGGCTTAAACTAGATGCCGTAGAGCTATCTGAAGGGTATCTTTTTAAGTTTAAAGTTACTTTTGCATTGCCTACAAGTGTCTTAAAATCAGGTATAAATCTTCTCATAGCTAGAAAAAACTCACCATTTCCAAGCTGTGGACTTGTAATATCAAAATCAAATGACTCAAGATTAGATGTAATTGCTGTGGTAGATCCATTAGCGTTTACTTGATCAGTCCCTGTTTCATGTTCAAATAAAGTTGTGTTACCATATCCATTAGGTGCCGCTGCTTCACCACTTACAACCGGGAATGCTCCGTTGGTAGACGGTGTAAATGAAGTTCCAAAAGGTTTACTAAATACATTTGCATCAGTCCAAGAAGTTCTTGCAGTACTACCTGTATACCAAACACCACCAGGGACAGAAGCAGACTCGGCAAAATTAAATATCACGTATCTATTATTATAATCTGCAGATGCCGTCGGATAATCCCATCTAACTTCCGTATATAAATTATTAACTCCAGCGTATATTTGTTGCCCTTGACTTAAATCAATGTCATCAAATACATAATCTTCCACCATACAGTCTAAAGTTTTTACAGATCCGTCGTATTTAAAAAATCCTTTATCACTCATCCAATAAGCAACACCATCAATTTCTATTGCTGCATTTTTACCAATCAATCCACAGTTTGTACC
>LUMT01000707.1_pt1 | contig 10869 bp, 10 predicted proteins | sample 729741 | NCBI WGS metagenome assembly LUMT01 (sample SAMN03860299, study PRJNA289734) | marine metagenome | biome: seawater column; feature: ocean; material: water; isolation source: Red Sea water column Station 192 - depth 50m | place: Saudi Arabia: Red Sea | collected 2011-10-15 | depth 50 m
TGATTAAATGGTTTTGGTATAATAAATTTATCCCAAGTATTCAGTACCCATTTTTTTTTAAAACCTATTCCTACAGGAAGTATTGATGAATTACTCAGACGGGAGATGCTCAGGATGCCGTCGCTGACCTTGTGGCGTGGTCCTTTAGGACCGTCAGGCGAGATTCCAATTGAAATACCGTTTTTAAGAGATTTTATCATTTGGCGCGCTGATGTCAGCCCACCTTTATTCTTAGTTTTGCCAGATTTATGGGTAGATCCTCTAATAGCCTTAAATCCAAGTTTTGATATTAATCTAGCGATTATATCGCCGTCTCTGTGTTTAGAGATTAATACTTTTATTTCAAATTCACTTTGCCATGTAAGAGGGCAAATTAATAGTTGATCATGCCAAAATGCATAAATGAAAGATTCTTTTTTTTTAAATAACCTATCAATATTTTTTCTATTCTTTAAATCAATCGTAGATGTCTTATAAACAAATAATACGTACAGTGATCCAAGCAAGGATATTAATAATTGGGTTAATTTAAATCCAGCAATGTATTTTACCATCAGCTTTTAAAATTCACGCTCATATAATTTTTTATAAACGCCATCTTTATTTAATAATTCTTCATGAGTACCAGTTTCTACAACCTTACCTGAGTCTAAAACAATTATTTGATCTGAATTTATAATCGTACTAAGTCTATGAGCGATTACGAGAGTAGTTCTATCCTTCATAAGAATACTTATCGCTTTTTGTACAAGATGTTCAGACTCTGTATCAAGACTTGAAGTAGCCTCATCAAGTAAAAGTATTGGTGCGTCTTTAAGAAAGGCTCTTGCAATTGAAATCCTCTGTTTTTGCCCACCTGATAAACTATAACCTTTTTCACCTACTACAGTTTTATATTTATCTGGAAGCTCATTAATAAATTCGTCTGCCGCAGCTGCTTTTGCAGCTTTTATGACTTCATTATCGGGAGAGTCTGGTTTACCATATAGAATATTATCGTGAATAGACATATCGAATAAAATTGGCTCTTGACTAACTAATGCGATTGAAGATCTTACCGATGCAATTGATAATTCTTTTATATCTTGGTTATCAATTTTAACACTTCCTGTATCAGGGTCATAAAACCTTGGTATAAGATTTAGAATTGATGATTTGCCTGATCCGCTTGGGCCAACTAAAGCGGTTGTTTTACCGTGCGGGACCTTTAAGCTAATTTCTTTCAAAGCTGAGTTTTTTTGCCCTTCATAGGATAAAGTTACATTTTCAAAAGATATATCTGATTTACTGAGAGATAGATTAGATGCGCTGGGCTTCTCATTAATATAGCTTTTTTGGTCAAGTAATCCAAACACTCTAATTGCTGCTGCAAATCCCTCTTGTAAAGTTGCATTTATTTGAGCTAAGCGTCTTAGAGGTTGAAAAGCGAGCATCATTGCTCCCAAAAATGATACAAATTCGTTTAAAGCCAATTCACCTTGTAGTCCTCTTAAACCTGCATAGTAGAGTGCGCCAGCGATACCGAAACCTGCTAGAAATTCTGCAAATGGGGATGCAGCACCTCTTGCATTAATACCTTTCAAAATTTTTTGCATTCTTCGAAATACGGATTTACTAAGCTTCTCTATTTCCTGCGTTTCCTGTTGATAGGCTTTTACAATTCTTGTTCCATCTAGATTTTCAGACAATATAGAAGCAAGGACACCAGTTTCCTCTTGTGTTTCTGTTGAGGCTTTTTTTATTCTTTTTCCTAAACGTCTAGTGAGTACCCCGACCAACGGAAAAGCAATTATTGAGATTGTTGCTAGCTGCCAATCTTGATAATACATTACACCAACCAGACAAATCAATGTGAGTATATCTTTTACTCCATTTGCTAAACTACTACTTACAGAATCTTGTAACAATGTAACATCGTATAAGAAATTTGATATTATTTTGGCTGAATGAATTTTATGCAACCAGGCAAGATCTGCATTAATAATTTTCTTAAAAAGTTTTATTTGTGTATCAGCAATAATATTCTGAGCAACTCCATTCAATAATATTATTTGTATGTAAGTTGCTACACTCTTAATAAATAGTGTTAATATTATTGCAATCGGAATTAATAAGAGCATTGACTCATCTTTATCCAGAAAAATTTTATCAATTGCAGGATCCAAAAGCCAAGCAGTCGCTCCAGTTGCAAGCGCGATGATGACCATAAAAAATAGAGAACTAAAAAGTCTAACTGTATAGGGTTTAATACTATCCTTAAACAGCCTGATTAGTATTTGCGATCCTGTCATGAAGAGGTATTCATAATACTATTATCAAAAATTTAAATCTAAATATTGATAAATGGCTAAAACTCTTATTTTCCAGCTAAAGTCATGCTCTCGATGAGCACTGTTGGGGCATTGGTACGGTATTTGAATTCTAAATCATTTGCTGCTGATAAATTCATAAATATTTCTTTTAGATTTGAAGCAATCGTTACTTCGCTTACTGCATGCGTTATTTCGCCTTTTTCAATAAGCATACCGCTCGCCCCCATGCTGTAATCGCCAGTGACTAAATTAACTCCCATACCAATTAATTCAGTCGCATAAAAACCATAACTTATAGAGGATAAAATATCATCGTAACTTTTTAATCCGTTTGTCATGTATAAATTAGAGGTAGATACACCTGGTGGAGAACTAACTGATCTTGATGCGTTTCCAGTAGTTTTTAATCCTAATTTTTTTGCAGTTGATGTATTTAAGATCCAAGTATTGAGTTTGCCGTTTGTAACTAACTCTCTTTTCTTAACTTTAATACCCTCACCATCAAATGGTTTTGATCCAAGTCCTCTATTAATCGCTGGATCATCTATAATTGTTACGTCTTTATTAAATATTTGTTTTCCTAAACTATCTTTTAGAAAACTTGTACCTCTAGCTATTGAAGTGCCCGATATTGAACTTGCTAGATAGCCCAATAAGTCATTACTTATACGTTTATCAAATACAACAGGCAATTTTGTTGAACTAATTTTTTTGGCATTAAGCCTTTTTAGGGTTTTTTTTGCTGCAGATAATCCAATTCCCTTTGCACTTGGCAAATCAGTTGAGTGTCTTTTCACAGCATATTCGTAATCTCTTTCCATGTCCTGACCCTGTCCAGCGAGAACCGAACAAGATATCGAACTGCTTGAAGATTGATATCCACCTTGAAAGCCATTACTTGTAGCAAGATAAAACTCTCCCTTGGAAGTAGAAGCCCCAGCTCCCTCTGAATTTGTAATACCTTTTACCGACAAAGCTGCATCTTCACATTCTTTTACAGCATCAATAAGTTTTTCAGTATCTACTTCGTCTTTCTCAAATAAATCTAAATCAATTGCATCGTGTTCAAACATCGAGCTGTCTCCAAGTACAGCAGTGTCATCAATTGGAGCCAATTTTGCCATTTCAACACATTTTGAAACAAGTTTATCAATATTGTCAGATTCAATATCTGACGATGAAACAAATGCTTGGCGTTGATCAACTAATGCTCTAATGCCTATTGTTTTTTCATTAGACTCATCTAAGTCTTCTATCTTTTGAAATCTACAACTTATTGACTTACCATAGGATTTAGCAAGAACAACATCACAATCTGATGCGCCTGCTTTGAGAGTTAAATCTATTATATTTTGAGCAGTTTCTTCAAAATTCATTTCTATAAAATACCTATAAATAAAGTCAGGACAACCATCAAACCTAAGTATTGGTTACTTTTAAAAATACTTAAACATTTGTCTTTATTTTCTATATCTAGTCTCTTTATCTGGGAAAACAAATGGGCACTAACGAATATCAATAAAATAAAATAGTAAATATTTTGATCATGCAATAAACCAAATAATATCAAGCATAATACCATCAAGCTATAGAAAATAATGATCCATTGTTTCGTATTATTTCCAAATAAAATTGCAGTCGATTTTATTCCAATATTTAAGTCATCCTCACGATCCTGATGAGCATATATTGTGTCATAACCTAAAGTCCAAAAAATACCAGAGAGATATAATATTATAATTTGAAAATTTAATTGATTTTCAATTGCAGCATATCCTATCAAACAGCCAATATTAAAAGTTATACCTAAAAAAAGTTGAGGCCAATAAGTTATTCTTTTCATTAAAGGATAAAAAATAAATAACACAAAAGAAATTAAACCAATAATAATGGCGAGCAAATTTAGAGATAGTAATATAGCCAGACCAATCAAATTAAGTATTGAAAAAATTATGAAGGCTTCAAAAAAAGAAATTGCACCACTAGCAAGTGGTCTCTGAGATGTTCTTGATACATGTTTGTCTAGATCTTTATCAAAAAAATCATTTATGATACATCCAGCCGATCTCATGACAATTGATCCGATTGCAAAAATAAGAAATAAGTAACTATTGCTCCATAAGTGTTGGTAGGAATTTGAGGCAGCGAGCACACCCCAAAAACACGGCAACATTAGCAGAAAAAAACCAACGGGCTGCTCTAGACGCAATAATTGTGAATATTTTTTCAACTTATCTTTATAAAATAAATAATGTTATAACCAATATATATATGAAAAAAATTAAAAACAGAATTTTTGTAGATAAAAAAATAAATTCAAACGATCAAATTATTCTTGATGCTAACCAGATACACTATTTAAAGAGTGTTTTGAGAACAAAAAAAAGTGACTATGTTACAGTTTTCAATCGTGAGTTTCTTTGTTTAACAAAAGTTATTAATATTACAAAAAATACATGTGAATTAGAAATAATTGATCAAAAAAAAATCGAAAGTGAAGATCATAATATAACTCTATTTTTTTCCCCTATAAAACGTACACCTCTAGAAATCATGATACAAAAGTGCTCAGAAATTGGAATTTCAATTTTTCAACCAGTAATTATGGAAAGAACTAATATGAAGAATGTGAATTTTGAAAGACTGAGACTTATTGCTGTTGAAGCGTGTGAGCAGTCTAATCGAAATAAGATACCGGAAATTAATAAACCTATATCATTTGCAACAATGATTAATGATAACTCTTTAGCAGGTTATTTATATTGCTCGTTAGATAATAATGAAGAAAAAATAAAGAATAGAAAACTTACTAAAAATGAAGCAATTGGTATAATCATAGGACCTGAAGGAGATTTTTCAGCTAAAGAGTATGAAAGTTTAAAATCAAAGAAAAAATCTATAGGCGTTACACTTGGGCCAAATATTTTAAAATCAGAAACTGCTGCAATTACTGCGACTTCAATTATTATGGACAAAATTTATAATGCTTAAAAAAAGTGATCTAATAAAATATTTTGAAAACGGTATTAAGAATACATCTGAAATTAAAATAGGTACCGAACATGAGAAATTTATTTATCACAAAAGTGATCTTAGTTTAGTTCCCTATAGCGGCGATGTAAGTATTAACTCAATTTTTGACGACTTTATAAATGATGGCTGGACACCAATAAAAGAGAATGAAAATATTATTGCGCTCAATAAAGATAGGGCAAGTATAACACTTGAACCTGGCGGTCAATTTGAATTATCTGGAGCACCTCTTAAAACGATCCACGAAACTTGTAAGGAAATAAATAATCACCTCGCATTTACAAAAAAATTAGAAGAAAAATATAATATTGGCTTTTTAGGACTCGGCTTCTTTCCAATTGGTGAGCTAAAAGATGTACCAATGGTTCCAAAGAAAAGATATTCAGAGATTATGACTCCTTATATGAAATCGCTTTCTGGTTTAGGTCTAGAAATGATGTATCAGTCAGCAACAGTTCAAGCAAATTTCGACTATATTTCAGAAAGTGATATGCAAAGAAAAATTAATGTATCAGCATTCATTCAGCCAATAGTGACAGGTTTATTTTCAAACTCCCCATTCAAAAATTCAAAGCTTTCGGGCTATGAAACTTATAGAGGTTATGTTTGGACAAAAACTGATACAGAGAGAACTGGTATTCCGAAGTTTCTGACTGAAAAAACTTTGAGTTTTGAGGAATACATTGATTATGCCTTACAAGTTCCCGTATACGCAATTATCAGAGATAATAATTATCATAATTGTACTAAATATACATTCCAAGACCTGTTAGATGGAAAAAATAATCAATTTGCACCTGATGATATTTTAATTGAAGATTGGATAAATCATATCTCGACCATCTTTACTGAGGTGAGGTTAAAAACTTTTATTGAAATGAGAGGTGCTGATGCAGGAAGTTACGACACACTCTGCGCTTTACCAGCTTTTTGGTCGGGCATTTTATATCAAGAAGAAGCATTAGAAGAAACTATCAAATTGATTAGTGAATTTGAATATGATGATTTAATTAAATTTAGAAGTGATGTCCTATCAAACGGACTTAATTCTTTGTACAAAAATAAAACGGGCTGGCAATTAGCAGAGAAACTTATAAACATCTCATTTGAGGGACTCAAAAAACGGAGTAAGAAAAATTTATACGGAGATGATGAAACCGTACACTTAGATTATTTGTTTGAAGTGATCGACAAAAAAGAAACTGCATCAGAAAAAGCTAAAAAACTGTATTTTCAAAATAATGAATTGAATATCCAGAAACTCTTTGAGGGCGAGTCTTTTTAATTTTTTTCGATATAAATTGATTGAGAAGGAAAAGCAAAGCCAGCGCCATTTTTCTCGACAATTTCTTTTATTTCTAAAGCTAATTTTTCTTTGATCTCTAACCACTCACCCCAATTTGTAGTTGTTGCAAAACAGTAAATTAACAAATCAATTGAGCTATCTGAAAATTTTTCAATTCTTACAAACAATGGCTGTTCGGAAGATTTAACAAAATTACCATCGCTTGTGATGTAGTCATCTATCTCGTCTCTAATTTTTCTTAACTGGTCACGTGTAGTCCTATATTCTAAGCCAATATTCCAATATATACGCCTACTTTTCATATTGCTAAAATTTGTGACAGCATTTTCTGCAAAATTAAAATTTGGAACCATAACAGGTGAAGAATCAAATCTTCTAACTAATGTTGATCGAAAACCTATTTTTTCTACTACCCCTTCAACAATGTTTTCAACTTTAATCCAATCTCCATTTTGAAATCGTTTCTCTAATAAAATTAAAATTCCTGATATCAGATTTTTAAATAAATCTTGGGCACCCAAAGCCACAGCCACACTGAGAAGTCCCAGTCCAGCTAGAATTGGTCCAACCTTGATTCCCCATATTTCTAAAACCGCAGCTGCCCCAATTACAAATATGAAGAATTTTAAAATTCTCACTCCCCAATCTATAAGATCATTAGTTAGCAACTCGCCTAATTTGTGAACAAATGAGGAAATCGGATCAATAATTTTGTATAAAAACCAAAATATTTGAATTGTTATGAGTGAACGATTTAAATTTGCAGCAAACAGTTCAAGAGTTGTATTTAAATTTAAATACTGAGTGCTAATGTAAACACCGATCACTACAGGAAAAAATCTAAGTGGGCCATCAAAAGCCTCAAGCATCGCATCATCTATCTTAGTCTTAGATTTTTTTACAAGAACTTTTAATCTACCAATCACAATTTTTGAAAAAACTGATCTTAAAATTATAAAAATTAAGAGTATTACTATTGCAACTAAAATATTGTTTAGATCGATACCAAAAACCCCTTGGCTCCATACAGATAGCACTAAATTTACAAAATTTTCCATTTGCTAAACATACCTTATTTGTTTTGTTAAGAACAGTTTTAGTTAGGTAAGAAAATTATTAATTTCACTTGCAACATCCTCAGTTTTTTCAAGTGGAAGCATATGCGATGTTTCATCAATAAAACAAATCTCAGTTTGAGGATTTAATTTTTTAATTCTATTTTGACTTGTCACATTACAGACAACACTGTTAGGTGTGAGTATAATCTTAATTGGAATATTAATTTTCTTTAAATCAAACCAAACCTCGTGCGAGGTAAGCTTAAAGCAAGCCGACTCCCAGCGTGGGTCACATTTTAAAACATATTTATTTTGTTCATTTTTTTTAAGTCCATATTGTACATAGTCTTTGATCTTTTCACTGATATTTTTAAAAAGAGGCTTACTAGAAAAATATTTATGAGCTTCATCTTCGCTATTCCACAAATTTCGTCTAATCAAAGCATTCTTTGAAAGAGGACTTGCTAAATGAGCAAGATTAACAATCTGCAAAAGTTTGTATGAAATGATATAACGCAATGGCAGTATGACTGGATCTATGAGGATAAGTTTCTTTACTAATTTAGGTTTTGATAGAGCGAGCAGCAAACTTGCAGTGCCTCCCATTGAATGCCCAGATAAAGTCACTGGCTCATTATGTTTTTTAACTAATTGCTCTAAATCATCTCTGAAAGTATACCATGATTTTAGTTTATTAGAGTCTGCCATCAAATCAGTTTCGCCATGACCACGCATATCATATGTTATAACCTCGTATGAATTATCAATTTTATTTAAGAGATCAGTATATGCCTGCCCACAGAAACCATTAGCATGAGAAAAATATAGTATATTGTTTGTTTTTTTTGATCTTCTGTACGTTACGATATTACCAGTGTCAATTTTGACATTTTCTTTAATCATTATTTTAATGACATGACTCGTTATATTTTTTGAGTCTGTAATAATTATATGGAAGCGGGGTAATAAAACCCACAAGCAGCATAAAAGGAATTATTGTAATAGTAAGAACTCCGCCAGCAAATATTAAGTCTGTGGCATTCATAGCTATTTCCATACTGATCATGCTGATGAAACTCATTTTAAATGCAATACTAATTGCTTCAGCAAAAATAAATGTTTTCATTAGAATTATGGTTTCTAATATAATGCTTGTAATCAAGCCATTTAGTATTGCGAGCAACATCACCACATATATAGATAAAGAGTGATCAATGATTTGAAAGTAATAAATTGTTCCAAAGTCACCAATACTGCAGCCTATCAAACACCACATTGTATTATAGCTTGCTTTTTGCCAAGTATGTTTACACGTCCAGCTAATATCAAACATGATTTTTCAAAAATTCTTTTTTTCTTTCTTTAGTATCTTCTATTACTAACTGCTTTTCAGAGTTACTCATTTTTACCCAATTAGTTATTTCAAACTGTTCCCTAAAACAACCAATGCAAACATTCCCATCCATGAAGTCTTTTTTATACTTACAAATTTTTACACATGGACTACCGATATATTCAGTGTTTTCTTTAAATTGGGCCATTTGCTTAATAAATTAAACTTTCAGCTTGATTTATTTATATATTTCAATAAAAAGCAACATCAATTCCAAATATTCTTATGGCACGAATTACTGTTGAAGATTGTATAAAGTTGGTGAATAACCAATACGATTTAGTCATATTAGCTAAAGAAAGAGCTGTTCAATTAGGTAGAGGAGCTACTCCAGCTGTTGATCCTGAAAATGATAAAAAACCTGTTATTGCTCTTCGAGAAATTGGAGAGTCAAAAATAACTGCTGAAGAATTAAAGGAAAGTATTGTTTCGAAGCTTAGACAAATACCTGATTATGAAGAAGAGGAAGAGCTAGAAGAAGTTGATAATGATACTTTCAGACAAATGTATCAAGGTGGTTTATCAAAGTCAGAAATGGAAAAATCGGCTACGAGAAAATTTACTGCCCGTTCACCAAGAGTAGAGTCTAGAGCAAAGCCAATTGAAGAAGTTATTCAACCACAACCATCCTCTGATGAAATAGTTCCAAGCGATGACGAACTTGAAAAAATTGAACAAGAAAATTCTGAAATTGATATGATGAATGATGTAGAAAGTTCAGAGTCAACAGAAGAGCCTACATCACCAAGTGAGTCCATGAATGTATCTGAGGTTGAGGAAACTGAAGTGAACAGCATTGAAGCAGAAGAGGTTTCAGAAAGTATCGATATAGCTCCTGAAACTGAGACAGTAGCTCAAGAAGAAAACGATACAAAAGATTAGTAGCTATCATGAATTTTGATTTTTCAGATGATCAAAAACTTCTACGTGATCAAGCTAGAAAATTTTTATTTGATAAGTGTGATCGTAAATCAGTAAGAACAATTCTTGATGACGATCAACTGCATTATCATAAAGAACTATGGTCACAAATATCTGAAATGGGTTGGACTGGAACTGCAATTCCAGAGGAATATGGTGGACTTGGTCTCGGTATGTTGGAACTATGCGTCATAGCAGAAGAATTGGGAAGATCTCTAGCACCCACACCATTCTCATCCTCAATATATTTATTTGCAGAATTTATTAAAAACTATGGATCTGAAGATCAAAAGAAAAAATTCTTACCTTTGATTGCATCAGGTGAAAAAATAGGTACGTTTGCCCTATCCGAAACAAATGGGACGCCAAAACCATCAAATGTAAAAACAGAATATTCATCAGAAAAAATTAATGGCTACAAATCACCTGTAAGTGATGGAGAGACCGCTGATTATCTAATAATTGCTGCCAACAGCGATAATAAAGGAAATAGAAATTCACTTTCATTATACATAGTTGATTTACATCAAGATGGAGTAAGCAAAACAAGCCTTGAAACAATTGATCCGACGCGACCTGCGTGCAGTATTAAATTTGAAAATGTAAAAGCCGAATTGCTCGGTGAGCAAGGTATGGCATGGGATATGACAGAAAACATATTCAACAGAGCGGCAGTTTTGTATTCTTTTGAGCAAGTTGGAGGAGCGCAGGTTTCTCTGGATGAAGCAAAAAAGTATTCAATGGAAAGATTTGCTTTTGGAAGACAAATTGGTTCATTTCAGGCTTTAAAGCATAAAATGGCAGATATGTATGTTAAAATCGAATTAGCTAGATCTAATGCATACT
>LUMT01000822.1_pt1 | contig 10820 bp, 12 predicted proteins | sample 729741 | NCBI WGS metagenome assembly LUMT01 (sample SAMN03860299, study PRJNA289734) | marine metagenome | biome: seawater column; feature: ocean; material: water; isolation source: Red Sea water column Station 192 - depth 50m | place: Saudi Arabia: Red Sea | collected 2011-10-15 | depth 50 m
AGGTATAATTAGCGGCGTATATGGGAGTCAAAGAATTTTAAACGGTAAACCTAGATGGCCACATTATGGAATTGATATAGCAGCAAAACAAGGGACAATGATTAAATCATCTGGCTCAGGAAAAGTTACAATGGCTGAAGATGATTTATATTATACCGGTGGTACAGTAATTATGGATCACGGTCATGGTATATCAACTATATATTCACACTTAGAAAATGTTTTAGTTTCTGTTGGAGATTTAATTAATCAAGGAGATATTATTGGAACAGTCGGATCGACAGGAAGATCAACTGGACCTCATCTTGATTTTAGAGTTAATTGGTTTCAAACTAGATTGGACCCAATGTCTGTTTTAGAAAATTAATAAAAAAACATCCAAATACCAACAAGAATTAATATAAATCCACCAATTTTATTTAAAACTTTTAAATATTGTGATGCTATGAATTCTCTAAACTTGCCAAATACAAATGCATATGAGCTATCAAATATTGTAGCTACAATTATAAAGATAATTCCAAAATAAATTATCTGATAGCTAACAGGTTCATTTATATTAATAAATTGAGGAATAAATGCACCAAGGAACAAAAATATTTTTGGATTAGTTAAAATCACTATTAATCCTTGGAGAAAATATTTTTTTTCAAATTTAGTTACTTGAGTTTTGTTTAAATCAATATCTGACTTAATTGTAATTACTCCAAGTGAAATTAAATAAATTGAACCTAGAATTCTTACATAATTAATGATCATTTCTAGAAAAGGAGAAACTATCTCAAATCCAAGTGCTAATAAAAATAACAAAATTAAAACACCAACTTGGGTACCAAAAACATTTAATAATCCTGCTTTTACACCAGATCTTAAAGAATTAGCAATTATCAGACTAACAGTGGGGCCAGGCACTATCACTATTAAAAAACTTGCTATAACAAAATATAGTAATACAAAATCCATGGCAGTCTGAATTAATCAATAACAACTTGAAATAAAATTAAAACAAAAAAAATGAAATTTAAATCAAGAGAAACGCTAGGAATTATTTTTGCAATAATTGCTTACTTTTCATTTTCAATCCTTGATGCAATTCAGAAAACTGCAGTTATTCATTACTCTATATTTCAATTACTATTTATAAAATATACTTTTGTGCTTTTGCTAGGCTTGATAGAAGCAAAGAGAGCTAACAATAATAATTTTTATAGATCAAATAATTTAAAACTTCAAATTACAAGAAGTCTACTATCTATTTTAGAATCTGGTTTTTTTGTTTTATCTTTTAAACACCTGTCTTTAGCTAACGCTCATAGCATAGGTGCACTAGCACCTATAATTATAGTTGCCTTATCTGTATTTATTTTAAATGAGAGAGTATCAATCAAAACTTGGATAGCAATCTTTATAGGTTTTATTGGAGTTTTGATAATTATTAGACCTGCATCTGATGTATTTAGTGTAAATTCTTTTATTCCATTGCTAGCAGCTTTTTTTCTGGGTCTTTATCAAATCGCAACAAAAAAAATAACTGAATATGATGCTCCTGAAGTATCCTTGTTCTACTCTTCTTTAGTTGGGATTGTTATAACCTCAATAATGGCATTTATTTTTTGGCAACCTGTTAATTTTAATTCTTTCTATTTCTTTGTGCCAATTGGTTTATTTTTTTCATTAGGTATATACTTCCAAATATTAGCACTTAAAAATGCAAGAGCTAGCATAATACAACCATTTCATTATACTTTAATTTTTTGGGCAATAATTTTTGGATTTTTCTTCTATGATGATGTTCCAGATTTATTTACTATTATAGGTGCAATAATAATTACAACTTCAGGAATATTTGTTATTAATCAAACATCAAAAAAATAAATTAAAAATTCTTATGACAAAAACACTTAAAGATAAAATTTCAGATAAATTAGTTAATGCTTTTCTTAATAATAAAATTATCTCTCCTATACCTAGTAGATTTACAAAAAAACTTACTGAGGCGGACAAATTTAGAAAATTATGTGAAAGCAAAATAAAAGATCCAATTATAGGTTTTAAAGCTGGTGGAACTGGCATTCCGTTAATGAAAAAATTAAAAGAAAAAGAGCCTTTTATTGCATCAGTTTTCAAAAAAAACTTAATAAAAAGTGGAAAGAAAGTAAAAATAAATAAATATGCTTTAGGGATTGAACTTGAAGTTTGTTATTTAATCAAAAAAACTTTTTTCACTTCAAAAGGTAAGCTGACAAATAGTAACGTCACTAAATATATTTCACACATGGCACCGTGTATAGAAGTAGTTGGATATAGGCAAAAAAGAAAAGGTATTACTTCTTTTGGTGATTTAAGTAGTGATTTTGGTGGAAATATTAAATTTTTAATAGGGCAAAAGAAAAAATTTAAAAAAATTAATATAGGAAATTTAAAAACGAATATTTCAAATAAAAAAGCTAAGCAAAGTGTAGATGGAAACACTAATGCTGTTTACGTAAATCCAATAAATTCATTAAGATTTGTTTTAAATAAAGTTAAAAAAGATAAAATTAATTTAGACAAAGATTTTTATGTTTTTACAGGATCTACAGTTGGAGTTGTTCCAATAATTAAAAAAGGAATATATTCTGCTAAGATTGATAAACTTGGATCTGTAAAAGCGAATATAGTTTAAATTTCAGATCTTGCTCTTAAACGTTCGTAAATAAGTCTTGATTTAACTCCCAAGCTTAAAAATGGTTCAGGAGGTAACCAAGTTGGTTTATTTCTTTTTTCGATAGTCTCTATTTCTAAACTATTTTCACCAATTGCTTTAATTGCGATTTGTTCACCAAATAAAGATCCTACACCAATACCTGAACCGTTGTAACAACCAGCAGCAAATATATTGCTATCAATTTTTTCGAATATTTGAGAACTATTCCTTGTTCTTGATACAATCCCAGACCAAGATGATTCAATTATATCATTAGGTAATTGTGGAAATCTTTTTTGTATTCCAATTTTCTGATTTATAGATCTTTTTTGAAGGTTATGGTTTGACATACCTAATGGATTGTGGACTTCTGCAGTGTTTCTTATTAAAATTCTTCTATCTTTTGTCATTCTAATTGTTGCACCCATTGGCCTCACTGGTAAAACACCCCATTCTTTTGGTTCACCAATAGATTTAAATTCTTCATCAGATAATCTTCTTGTCATGCTCGCAGTTAATGTAATAGGAAAATTATAATTTGATTTTATCCCTAGTGATTTTAAGAAACCATTCGTAGCAAAAATAATATTTTTTGATTTAATTTTTCCATTTTTGAAATTACAAAAAGAAAGCTGATATTTATTCATTAGGAATAGATGTAGTAAAAAAATTTATTAAAGAACATCAAGTAGATTGTGATTGGAATGAATGTGGTAAATATNATATTTACCACATTCATTCCAATCACAATCTACTTGATGTTCTTTAATAAATTTTTTTACTACATCTATTCCTAATGAATAAATATCAGCTTTCTTTTTATAATTTTGCAGTTCTTTATTTGATGTAAAACCATCATTCAAAGTTGTATCAACCAAATAACCAGAATTTCTTCCACTAGCACCCTCACCTGCTAGTTGGGCATCTGCTAGTATAATTTTTAAATTTGAATTTATTTGAGCTAATTTTCTTGCAGCAGACAGACCTGTGTAACCGGCACCTATTATTAACCAATCACACTCATCGTTTGATAGAAGAGACTTGATGTTTGTTCTTGGATTAAGGTCATTAATCCAACTACAGCTATTATCGTTAGTCACTTCCATGAAGTGACTTTACGATAATTGATAAATTTTTAAAAGATTTTAAGAGTTTAATGAAGGTTGTTTTTTCATATCTGCTTTGTTGATACCAGCAACTCTTACCGGTTTCTTCATCGCATCTCTTCTAAATGGTTCTCCAAGTTCTTGGTTTAGAATTACTTCTATAAATGTTGTAATTCCTTTCTTTTGATCTTCACAAGATTGCTTGATTGCATTTGTTGTTTCTTCCATTGTTCTAACGGTTACACCTTTTAAACCACATGCATCAGCAACTTTAGCGTAACTTAATTCAGGGTCTAACTCAGTTCCAACAAAATTATTATCAAACCATAGAGTAGTATTTCTTTTTTCTGCACCCCATTGATAATTTCTGAAAATTACCATTGTAATTGCAGGCCATTCTTCTCTTGCACATGAGCTCATTTCGTTCATGCTAATTCCAAAAGCGCCATCTCCCGCAAAACCAATTACTGGAGTATCAGGGCAACCAATTTTTGCACCTAGTATAGATGGAAATCCATAACCACAAGGTCCGAATAAACCTGGGGCTAAATATTTTCTTGGTTTTTCAAAAGTTGGGTAAGCATTACCAATGGCGCAGTTATTACCAATATCACTTGAAATAATTACATCATCAGGCATACCAGATTGAATTGCTCTCCAAGCTTGTCTTGGTGACATTCTGTCTGCATCTCTTTCTCTAGCTTCTTTATTCCAAACTGTTCCTTCATCATCATCTTCATGATCTAAACTTGAAAGTTTTTGTAACCATGCAGATTTTGTTTGGTGAATTAAATCTTTTCTAGCTTGTCTATCAGTATCTCCAGCGTTTGAAGATAGTTTTGCTAAAATTTGCTCTGCAACTAATTTTGCATCACCACTAATTCCAACTGTTACTTTTTTAGTTAAACCAATTCTATCAGGATTAATATCTACCTGAATGATGTTTGCATTTTTTGGCCAATAATCAATTCCATATCCTGGTAAAGTTGAAAATGGATTTAATCTTGTACCTAGTGCTAAAACAACATCAGCTTTTGAAATTAATTCCATTGCAGCTTTAGAACCATTATAACCTAAAGGTCCTACTGCTAGTGGGTGACTTCCTGGAAAACTATCGTTATGTTGATAACCAGAACATACTGGTGCATCTAATTTTTCAGCAAGATTTTTAGTAGCATCAATAGCTCCACCAATAACAACACCAGCACCTGAAAGTATTACTGGAAATTTTGCATTAGATAATAAATCAGCAGCTTTAGAAACAGCTTCGTTACCTCCACCTTGTCTTTCTAATCTTACAATTGGTGGTAAATCAATATCAATAACCTGGCACCAATAATCTCTTGGAACGTTTATTTGTGCAGGGGCTGAGCCTCTTATAGCTTTTTCAATTACTCTGTTTAGAACTTCTGCCATTCTTGATGGGTCTCTAACTTCTTCTTGATAACAAACCATGTCTTTAAACAGGTTCATTTGTTCTACTTCTTGAAAACCACCTTGGCCCATAGTTTTATTTGCAGCTTGTGGTGTTACTAATAATAGAGGTGTGTGATTCCAATATGCAGTTTTAATTGGAGTTACTAGTCCTGTTATTCCTGGTCCGTTTTGTGCAATGACCATAGACATTTTACCTGTAGCTCTTGTGTAACCATCAGCAATTAAACCACCATTTGTTTCATGGGCTACATCCCAAAAAGTAATTCCTGCATCAGGAAAAATATCTGATATTGGCATGAAAGCAGAACCGATAATTCCAAAAGCGTGCTCAATGCCGTGCATTTGTAAAACTTTTACAAAAGCTTCTTCTGTTGTCATTTTTGTCATAAGACTAGAACCCCTCTAAAGTATAATTATTAAGAATTTATAAAATTCGTTTGTCAATTTTCGCGATTAATATATAAGATTTCCTAAATTTCAAACAAACAATTCGACACAACATTATGGCTACAGACATCATTATACACGACGAAAAAGACAACGTAGGAGTAGTTGTTATTGAAAAAATCACTCCAAAACAGGACTGCTCTTGCTGGATTATGGAAAATGACAAGACAGTTAACATTCAATCTGAAGATGAAATCCCTCTAGGACACAAAATTGCAATGAATGATTTAAATGAAGGTGACACTATTATTAAATACGGTCATGATATTGGTAAAGTAGTCAAATCAATCAAAAAAGGTGAACACGTACATGTTCACAACGTTAAAACAAAGAAGTGGTAGTAATATGGAAATCCCAAAAAGTTTTTTAGGTTATAAAAGAGAAAATGGCAGAGCTGGAACAAGAAATCATGTAATCATTTTGCCTGTTGATGATATTTCAAATGCTTGTGCAGAAGCTGTCGCAAACAATATTAAAGGCACAATTGCGTTACCTCACTCGTATGGAAGATTACAGTTTGGTGCTGATTTAGAGTTACATTTTAGAACAATGATAGGTACAGCAAAAAACCCAAATGTTGCTGCTGCTATAATTATTGGCATTGAGCCTAAATGGACTAAGAGAATTGTTGATGAAGTAGCAAAAACTGGAAAACCTGTTGAAGGTTTTAGTATTGAGGGTGCTGGTGACATTGAAACAATCATGAAAGCTTCAAAAAAAGCTCAAGAATTTTCAATGTGGGCTTCTGAAAAACAAAGAGAAGAATGTCCAATAAGTGATCTTTGGATTTCGGTAAAATGTGGTGAGTCTGACACTACTTCAGGTCTTGCATCTAATCCAACAGTTGGAAATTTAATGGATAAATTAGAGCCATTAGGAGTTCATTTATGTTTTGGTGAAACTTCAGAACTTACAGGTGCTGAAACAGTTTGTGAAAAAAGAGGTAAAACTCCAGAAGCACAAGAGAAGTTTAAAAAAACTTGGAATGAATACAATGATTTCATTTTAAAAGAAGCAACAGATGATTTATCAGAAAGTCAACCTACTGCGGGAAATATAGCTGGAGGACTTACTACGATTGAAGAAAAAGCATTTGGAAATTTTCAAAAAATAGGATCAAGACAATTCGTAGATGTTTTAACACCTGCCGAAGAACCACAAAAAGGTCCAGGATTATATTTTATGGATACTTCTTCAGCTGCAGCAGAATGTGTTACTTTGCAAGCCGCTGGTGGTTTTAATATTCACTTATTCCCAACAGGACAAGGAAATATTATTGGAAATCCAATTGAACCAGTTGTGAAATTAACGGCCAATCCATTAACAGCAGTCAGCATGAAAGAACATATCGACTGCGATGTTTCTAAAATACTTTCTAGAGAAATGAATTTGGATCAAGCTGGTGATGAACTAATTAAAGCAACTATTAGAACAGCTAATGGAAGGTTAACTTGTGCTGAAGCTTTAGGTCATAGAGAATTTGTAATGACTAAGCTTTACAGAAGTGCTTAATAAACAATCCTAGTTTATGTCTAAAAATAAGTACCTGGTACTATTACCTGGTATCATACTTGCGTTTGTTCTTTATACGCTATCGCAAGGTTTTAATAATATTATAGGCACAGAGTTACTAGGATATGAAAAAAGTCCTATATCCACTGCAATGATAGCAATCCTTTTAGGAATGTTCTTTGGAAATATTTTTAAAATAAGAGAAAGTTTCATAAGAGGTTTGGATTTTACTCAAAAAAATATTTTAAAACTTGGAATAATTTGCTTAGGTATTCAATTAAAGCCTTTTGAGTTTCTTGAATTTGGCGCAATTGCTATTCCTTTAATAGTAATTTGCATCGTAAGTGTATTGGTGGTCATTAAACTTTTGATCAACAAATTAAAAATTCCTCGAAATATGGCTTATTTAATTTCTATCGGAAGCACAGTATGTGGAACAACAGCCATCATGGCAACAGCTCCTGTTATTGGTGCCAAAAAAAATGAGATATCTTATGCAATTGCGAACATCACTTTGTTTGGAATTCTCTCAATGTTGATCTATCCATACTTTGCAAATTTTTATTTTAATGGTGAACCACTTCTAATCGGTTTGTTTTTAGGAACTTCTATACATGAAACAGCGCAAGTAGCAGCTGCTGGATTGATCTATGATCAGCAATTCAATAGTCCAGAGACTTTAAATGTAGCAACAGTTACTAAACTAATCAGAAATACTTTTTTAATTATTATGATACCCTTATTCGCGTATCTTTATAACAGAGGCCAATCTAAAGAAAAAAAATACTCAATAATTGATATTTTTCCCTATTTTGTACTTGGATTTGTTGCAATGATTATTGCTCGAAATGTTGGTGATCAAATTTTTATTACAAACAATAGTGAAATTTGGCTTAGCACTGTAGATGGTATTAAATCTTTATCAAAAATATTCCTAACAATGGCAATGGCAGCAATTGGTATGTCTACTAATTTAAGAGATATAAAAAATATGGGATACAAACCTTTTGTGGTTGGATTTATTGGAATGGCTACTGTTGGAATTGTTTCTTTAGGGACTATTGAATTATATCTTTACTTATTTAATTAAGATTTCATCAACATTTGTTTTATAAACTTCGAAATAAATCTTCTTATAAATGCTGCAGAAACACCTAAAAATATTGCAAACATAATTGAAAACAAGCCATAGAAAAATGGCATTTGTTTTGAAAAATCTATAATGAAATTTGAGAAAAAGTTTAATTCTGAACTTGTTGTTACTACAATATTGTTTTTCACTTCTTCAGCAAAAAATGTATCATAAGCAATAGCAATACCTACAACTAATAATAATATTGCCAACAATGCTCTTAATCCAGAACTATCAATTTTTTCTCCAAGTTTTTGTCCAATCTGAACTCCAATAATTGATCCAATTACTAACATTAGTACTAAAAGCAAATCTATTGATCCATAATTAAAAGAATGTAAAAATGTTACTATTACACTTACAAAAATTGTAACAAATAGCGATGTTCCTGGAACAAGTTTGGTTGGCATCTTAATTATATAAATCATAGCTGGAACTAATATAAATGCTCCACCTATACCCATTATTGCAGCGATAAAACCAACTACTAGACCAATAATTATTGGAGTAAAAATACTTTCATATAATTTTGATTTTGGAAATCTCATTCTTAAAGGAAGACCATGGATCCAATAATGAACATGTAATTTTTTTTTTACTAATACATTTCTCTTTGCTTTATCTATTTCACCAAGGCTTTCTACCAACATTAAAGTTCCAATGATTGCTAAAATATACATGTAAGCTAAAGAGATTACGGTATCAATTTTTCCAATACCTTTAAAATAAGAAAAAGTAAAAATTCCTAATGAAGTACCTATGGCACCACCAATAACAATCATTAAACCCATTTTATAATCTAATGTGTTTTTCAAATAATGTGTTGTTGAACCAGAAACTGAAGTAGCCAAGATATTGTTTGCTTCATTTGCAACTGCATAAGCAGGTGGAATTCCTAAAAAAATTAAAAAAGGTGTCATTAAAAAACCACCTCCTACTCCAAACAATCCGGATAGAACACCAACAATTGCACTTAATAAAAGTATTTCTATTGGATTAACGAAAACTTGAGCGATGGGTAAAAATACATCCATTTAAAAAAAAAATAAATTGTTTAAAAAACAACTTAGTTAAAAGTAATAAAAGTTCCAACTATAATAACTCCCCAATAAGCAGCTAGACCTAAAAATATACCTGTTTTTACTAAAGAAACTTTTAAGCTAGTTAGTTTATTGAAAATTTTTACGTTAGAAATTTGCATTAAGTGCGTCAATACACCCAGAGAACAAATTGTCAAATATTATTTTAAAATTAGATAAATTATTTTCTAATAGATCGTTGCACCAAAAACTTTAACCATTTCATCCTCAACACCTAAAACTAACCTTCCCAAAAATTCTCCTGGAATTTCTTTATTGGTCTGTTTTATTAAGACCGTTATGTGCTCTCCTCTTCTAAGACACCCAAAGGGCTCAAACGTTTCATGAAGATTTGTAATTAGCTTATTGTTAGCCCATTGTTTTCCAAGCTCTACTTCATTGGCTCCAAAAAGCATCTGAGTTGAAAAATCTCGAGTAAATCCACCATAATCTTTAAGATTTGATGATTTTACCAAATTAAACCAAATAGGTTTGGCCAACTCATATATTTCATCATCTTTTTTTGATAAAATATCCATAACTTATCTAATTCTAATTAAAGTATCTTAAGAAGCTTTTTTCTTCTCGTTCTCATCCACTATGTGGTAGACAGGAACCTTCTCCATACTAAATTTACCAGTTTTTGGATCTCTTCTAGAAACTGTCAGACAATGCCAATTATCATCATCAAGTTTCATATGGTCTCCTCTATAATAGTATCCTGGCCATCTAGTTTCTTCTCTAAATAAAGTATGTTCAGTTACACACTGAGAAGTTAAAGCTCTATGTTTCAATTCCCAAGCTCTCATCAATTGGTGATAATCCTCAGCACCAACATGCTCAAGATCTTCTTGAAGCCATTCAAGCAATTCAAGGCCTCTTTTCAACATATTACCATTAGTCATGTAATTAGATGTAATTCCACCTACATATTCATCCATAATCTTCTGTAGTCTTTGTAGACCTTGGATTGGTGATATATAGCTAGGAGAAACAGTTCCTCCGGTGATTTCGTTTTGTGCAACAGTGAAGTTTTCAAGTGGTTTGTAGACCATAGCTTTGAAATCCTCACATTGTTTGTCTGAAACCTTAACTCCTTCAGCTTTTTTATCTTCGATGTACTTAACAGCAGCTTTAGCAGCTAATCGACCTTCTGTGAAAGATCCAGATGAAAACTTATGAGCACTTCCACCCACAGTGTCTCCAGCACCAAATAACCCATCAATTGTAAGCATTCTGTTATAACCCCAGAAATATTCTGGTGGAGATAAATCTTCTGGACCGCTTACCCAAGCTCCTGAACAGGTAGCATGTGAACCCATAACATATGGTTCTGAAGTTGTTAATTCAGGATTAGTATATTTAGGATCAATATTTTGAGATGCCCATACTACAGCTTGACCAACAGTCATTCCTAAGAA
>LUMT01001541.1_pt1 | contig 10820 bp, 9 predicted proteins | sample 729741 | NCBI WGS metagenome assembly LUMT01 (sample SAMN03860299, study PRJNA289734) | marine metagenome | biome: seawater column; feature: ocean; material: water; isolation source: Red Sea water column Station 192 - depth 50m | place: Saudi Arabia: Red Sea | collected 2011-10-15 | depth 50 m
CTGACGCCTCCCTGGCCGCTGCCTCGAACTCTGTGCGCAGGTTCTTCGGGACGGACACGGACCTCATGCCCTTGCCCCCTCCCCCGGCGCTGGCCTTGATCAGGAGCGGGTAGCCCACCTTGGCCGCGGCGCTCGCCAGGGCACCCAGGTGGTCCGCCCCCTCCTCTATCGGTATCTCGTCCCCGGGGATCACCGGGACCCCCGACTCGATCATGAGCGTGCGTGCGGATATCTTGTCGCCCATCGTCTCGATCGCGTGGGCGGACGGGCCTATCCAGCGGATGCCCGCGGACTCGACCTGCCGGGCGAAGTCCGCCCTCTCTGAGAGGAACCCGTAGCCGGGGTGGATCGCGTCCGCCCCCGTCGACCGGGCTGCCTCGATGATGGCGCTGCCGTTGAGGTAGGTCTGGTCGAGCCCCTCCCCCTCGAGGAGCACCGACTCGTCGGCGGTCTCGACGTGCAGCGACCCGGAGTCGGACTCGGAGTACACCGCGACGCTCGACAGGCCCGCCTCCCTGGCTGCCTGCAGGACCCTGACCGCTATCTCGCCCCGGTTTGCGACCAGGACCTTGGAGTACGGGCTCGGGGCCCCCTGCATCCACTCCGGAGACATGCTCACCCTTCCTGGTCCTCTTGCCAGGCGGGCTTCCTGCCGTCGATGAACGAGGAGAGCCCCTCCTGGCCCTCCGGCGACCCTCGCATCTCGCTCGTCAGGTCCAGCGTCCACGACCTCAGCGAGTCGTCGTCGCCCTCCCAGCGGTCGAGCACCTCGACCATCCGCTTGGCGGATGTCACGGCCAACGGCCCCGAGGTCATGACCTCGGAGAGGACCGCCGAGATGGAGCCCTCCATGTCATCGACGGAGTCGACGACCTCGTCGACGAATCCGATCCTGAGCGCCTCCTCGGGCCCCACCCTCGAGGCGAGCATGGCGAGCCTGCGGAAGCCTGCGCTACCGAGGCGCCTGTAGACGTACGGCCCGATGACCGCTGCTGAGATGCCGAGCTTGGCCTCGGAGAGCGCTATCCTCGTCCTCGGCTCGGCTATGACGTGGTCGGTGCAAGAGACGAGTCCCGCCCCGCCTCCCAGTGCGACGCCCTGCACGGCTGCGATGGTGAAGCACGGGTGCGACCAGAGGCCGTGGAACAGCCTGTCCAGCCTCTCCGAGTCGGCCCTGTTCTCCTCGGGTGTCTTGCTCCCGCCCTCGCGCATCATGTTGATGTCCGCGCCGGCGCAGAAGTGCTTGCCCTCCGCCCTGATGACGAGCGCCCTCAGGTTGGGGGCGCCGTCAGGCGAGCGCAGCTCCCCCGTCGTGCCGACGGACCTCCTGGAGGTCCACTCGAGTATCTCGGAGATGTCGGAGATCAGCTGGGGGTTGAGCGCGTTGAACGCGTCCGTCCTGTCCAGGGTGACGTTCGCCACCGCGCCGTCGACCTCCAGCCTGCACAGCTCGGTCTCGGGTTGCGGGTCGCCTGCCACGTCATCACATCCTGAACACGCCGTAGCGCGTCTCCGGCATCTGGGCGTTGAGGCTGGCGGAAATAGATAGCCCAAGGACGTCCCTGGTGTCCCTGGGGTCGATCACCCCGTCGTCCCACAGCCTGCCAGTCGAGTAGTAGGGGCTGCTCTCCCTCTCGTACTTGGCGCGAATCACTTCGGGGTCCTCGTTGCCCACCGTCGACAGCACGCTCGCTGCCTGCTCGCCCCCCATCACGCTGATGCGGGAGTTGGGCCACATGAAGAGGAAGCGGGGGTCGTAGGCCCTCCCGCACATGCCGTAGTTGCCGGCCCCGTGGGACCCGCCTATGATCACGGTGAACTTCGGGACCGGCACGCAGGAAACCGCGGTGACCAGCTTGGCACCGTCCTTGGCTATCCCGCCGGACTCCGCGTCCCTGCCGACCATGAAGCCGGAGATGTTCTGCAGGAACACGAGCGGGATGCCCCGCTGCCCGCAGAGCTCGACGAAGTGAGCGCCCTTCTGGGACGACTCGGAGAACAGTATGCCGTTGTTGGCCACGATGCCCACGGGGTACCCGTGCACCCTGGCGAATCCGCACACGAGGGTGTTGCCGTACCGGCGCTTGAACTCGTGGAACCTGGAGCCGTCGACTATCCTGGAGATGACGTCCCTCACGTCGTAGGGCGTCCTGTTGTCCTCCGGTATGATGCCCAGCAGGTCGTCCACGTCGTAGGCCGGTGGCTCCGGGGCCGCGGTGTCGAGCCTGTGCTTGGGCTGGACGTTGAGGTTCTCGACGATGTTGCGGACGATCCTGAGCGCGTCCCCCTCGTCCTCCGCGTAGTGGTCGGCGACGCCCGACTCGGACGTGTGGACCTCCGCCCGAATATCGTCCCGTTGCCCTTCACTATGATCGACTCGTCGGACATGGCGGGGATGTACGCGCCGCCCGCGGTGCAGGACCCCAGCACGGCTGCCACCTGCGGGATGCCCTTGCTGGAGAGTATCGCCTGGTTCCTGAATATCCTGCCGAAGTGGAGCTTGTCGGGGAAGACCTCGTCCTGCATGGGCAGGAACGCCCCCCCTGAGTCGACGAGGTAGATGCACGGGAGGTTGTTCTCCTCGGCTATCTCCTGCGCCCTGATGTGCTTCTTGACGGTCATGGGGTAGTAGGAACCGCCCTTCACGGTGGCGTCGTTGGCCACGAAGACGCACTCCTTGCCGTGGACGACCCCGATCCCGGTCACTATGCCCGCGGACCTGGCCCTGCCGTCGTAGAGCCCCTCCGCTGCGAGCGGGGACGTCTCGAGGAATGGCGAGCCCGGGTCGCAGACCTCGGCGATCCTCTCCCTGGGGAGCATCTTCCCGCGGTCGCGGTGCCTCAGTATGTGCGGCTGGTCCCCGGACTCCCTCACGGCGTCCAGCTTCGAGGTCAGCTCCTCGACCAGCGAGGCGTTCGCATCCCTCCTCCTGGCGAAGTCCGCCGACCCAGCGTCGACCCCGTTAGGCAGCCTCTCCATGTCCCTCGCCCCGCGAGAGCGTGGCACGGACTTCAATTGAATGGGCGGGGGGGTTTGGCTCGCGGGGTTAGACGCCCAGGGTCAGCCTGCCGACGTCCCTCAGGCCCGGCGCCATGCCGACGACCAGCATCGCGAGGCCGATCAGCAGCCTCAGGTGCTGCTCCCTCCTCTCGAAGTTGAGGGTGTAGAACACGTAGAATATCAGCCCGCCCAGCAGGAACTTGACTATCGCGAAGAGCCAGACGCCCTCGTCCAGCATCGGGTGGGTGATCCCCAGCTTCCCGTTCACCCACATGCCGGCGTCGATCACCCTCTGGGAGACGACGTGCTTCTCGCCCAGCCCGGGGAACCCGTCGATCCCTATCCAGGTGGCCAGGCCGTCCATAACCTGCCCCGCCACGGCGAGGTAGACCAGTGGCTGCGCCATCACCGCCCTGAGCCTGAGGGGCTCGATGACCTCCTTCTCCGGGAATGTCGTCTTCCTGTACTCCTCGTCCGTCATGCCCGGTGCCAGCAGCCCCGCGACGAGGCCCTGCTCGGACAGCTCCCGCACGGCGTCCTTCCCGAAGTCGTGCATCCAGTAGCACACCAAGGCGGGCGCGACCAGCACGACCACCAGGGGCCAGAGCCTGTCCTGGGAGGGCGGCTCGTCTATCGCGAACGCGCACAGCGCCCCGAAGAAGATTAGCGTCCCCCCCACGCCATTGAGGTAGACCATCGTCTGGACGTTGGAGAACATCCCCGATAGCTGTCTGGAGTTCCACACGAACCCCAGTGCCAGGACCAGTCCCGCCATCATGGGCCACGTTTCCAGGCCGTCCCCCATGTTGCCGGAGATGGAGGAGGCGTAGACCGCGAACTGCATGAGGATCATCCCCGAGGCCAGGACCTCCAGGTCCCTGCCCTTTGGGCCGTTGTCCCCCTCGGCCCTGTCGAGCGCCATTCCCGCAGCGCCCGCGAGTACGACCCACGTCGCTGCCTGGAAGTGTATCCCGGGGCTGACGAAGTAGGGGGCCAGGGCTGCGCCGAACATCTCGGCGTCCTCGACGACCTCGCCGGTCGCCGCCCATGTGACGAATGGGAGGAGGGCCAGGAGGCTGGTGTCGCTGGGGTCGATCCCCAGGCGCCTCAGCCAGGCCGAGAGCGCCACCACGAACAGGCCCAGCACCACGGCGTAGGTCGCCGTGTTGACCGAGTTGTAGCCGGAGTCACCGGTGGACTCGCCCCTTATCGGGTCCAGGAAGTACTGGTTCAGGGCGTCGGATATCGGGTTGTCCACGGAGGCCCAGTCCAGCCCCACCCCGAGGAAGACGAGCAGGAACACCGCGACTAGCGCGTTGATCGCCCACTTCTCGTAGGGTAGGGCCTCGTCCAGGGGATTGCTCACGCGCCCACGGGCGGACTTTCTCCCTTATGCGTGACGGTCTACTCCTCGCCGAAGGAGACGCTCTCCCCTTCCTCGAGCTCTAGGGGCGCATCCCCTGCCATCCTCTCGCGAGCCTCGGAGAACCCTGGCACCAGCGACTCGAATGACTCCGAGGGGCCTCGGCTCTTGTCGGAGAAGGTGTCGAGGTTCTTCGATCGCAGCCTCTGCCTCTTCCTGTCCTGCTCGAGACCGAAGAGCACCGTGCCGTGCTCCGACCCTCCCAGTATGCCCTCTATCGCGGGCGCTGCCAGCGCGAGGCTGTCGTCGTCCCCGATCACCGCCACCGTCGAGCCGTAGATCGAGATCTCGCACCCCGTGTGCTCCTCGATCAGGGTCCTGATCCTCCCGTTGGTCCCAATCAGCCTGCTCCGCATCCTCCGGGTCTGGTTGGGCTGCCTGCCCACCCACTCCCTGATGTCGTACATCCTGAGGAAGAAGTCGTCCTCGAGGAGCTGCACCGCGCGCTCCGGGGAGAACCCCCTGCCGATGGCGGAGATCACGTCGGGGACCTTCATCCTCTTGATCGGGTCGGGCTCGCCCTCCCAGGAGATGGAGACGTCCCCGGACTGGGAGTCTATCGTCAGGGAGCCACCGCAGGCCTTCTCGATCATCTCCCTGGTCCTCCCTGCCTTGCCGATGAGCACGGCTATCCTGTTCTTGGGTACCCTGCTGAGGTGCTCCATGGGAATACCTAGCGGAGCCCACCCTTTAACCCGTGTAGTCGGGCTAGAGATCCGGCAGCGGGCCGTCCAGGACCCTGACCAGGCTGTCTGCCACCTCTGCGGAGTGGCCCTTGCGCCGGGCCCACTCCGTGAGTCTGGTCACGTCCCTGACGAGGAACTCCCTTGCGCTGGGGTGTCTGGTCGTGACGGCCTGGCCAGCGTCGATGACCCAGAGCTCGCCGTCCTTGGAGAGTATGTTGTACTCGCTGAAGTCCGCGTGCACGAGGTCGCAGGTCTGCCATATCACCGCCATTATCCCGAGCAGCTCCTCGAAGACCCCCGCTGGGTCCTCCACCTCGATGTCCTTCAGCCTGGGGCTGGGCGACTCCTCGTCGCCCACGAACTCCATGACCAGGACGTTCTTCTGGTTTAGCAGGGGCTCCGGCACTCGCAGGCCGCCCCTCCTCATCCTCTTCAGGTTCCTGAACTCCTTCCTGACCCAGATGTTCACCAGCTCCCTGTGTCTCCGTGAGAGGCCCGAGAACCTGGGGTCCCCGTCGATGTATTTCGTCAGGCCCTTGAACACGGCGTTGGTGGTGTGGAATATCTTCACCGCGAGGGGCCCGCTCGTTGAGGTCGCCCGGAACACGTGGGCCTCCTTCCCCCTCGCGATGGGGTGGTCGATCGTCTCTATCTCGCCCTTCTCCATCAGCTTGTGCAGCGCGAGCAGGGTGGAGCGGTCGAAGACCTGGTCGAAGACCCTCCTGTCCACCCACTCGAAGGGGCCCTTGCCCATCACGCCCTGAAGCGCGTGCTCGATGTCGTCGAACATCCTCTTGTACCTGGGCTCGGATATCCACTCGTGCTTCCTCTCCGACCTCATCAGTGAGTCCGGGTCAGGCCCCTCCCACTCGTCCTCGGGAGGCATCTGCTCACCCGAAGAAGGAGTCGATGTCGTCCTCGTCGTCTTCAGCGGCCTGGGTCTCCTCCTGGCCCTCTGGCTCGGCCGGTTTCGCGGCCGCCTCGGCGGCGGGCTCCTCGGCCTCCGCCTGCTCCTCCATGGCGGTCACGCTCTCGTCGGTGGCCATGCCGAACAGGTCGACTATCTCGGGCAGGACGCCCTTGCGGGAGAGGTACAGGGACTGCGTCTTGGTGTACCTCATGCAGACGTTGGCCTTCTCCTCCTGGAACTCCCAGGGCTGCACCACGATCAGGTCGCCCTCCCTGACCCACTGCCTCCTGCGCATCTTGCCGGGGATCCTGGCGAGCCTCGTCTCCCCGTCCTCGCAGACGGACCGCACCCTGCGCCCGCCGAGGATCTGGTCGGCTATCGCGAACATCTCGTTGACCTTGCGGTTCGGCAGGGGGACCCTGATCCTGTCGCCACCGGACTCCATCTGCGCCAGCAGCTCAGTGTCCACCGACTCCTCCCTACGGGCCATGTGGAGTCCGTCGGGTGGCCCCCTATGTGAAGTTGAGCCTGCCACTCAGGCCAGGAGGGCTGCTGCTGCGTCCTCGGCAAGCCCCAGCAGCCACTCGCTGGGGGGGCCTATGCCGAAGGCCAGCGAGAGGACGGCGAGGGAGACGATGAGCGTGCGTATGACGGGGTTGCACGGGGAACCCTCCCCTCCCTCGTTGGGCTCGAAGAACATCACCATCCCCATCCTGAGGTAGTAGAATATCGAGAGTGCGCTGTTCAGCACGATCGCGACCGCCAGCCAGAACACCGGTTCCACGCTGGTGGCCCAGGAGAGTATGGAGCCCGCGCCCCCAGTCCCTGCGGACACGGTCACTATCCCGTTGAGCATCAGCAGCTTGGAGAGGAACCCGGAGAAAGGCGGGACCCCGGCCAGGGAGAGCATGAACACGAACATGGACGCAGCCATCAGCGGGTCCCTGCTGGCCAGCCCGTTCAGCCCGGCCACCCTGTGGCTCCCGCCCTCCCTCTCTATCGCGGAGAGCACCATGAACGGGCCCATCTTGAACAGCACCAGCACGCAGAGGTGGAAGAGCACTGCCACCACTATCATCTCCGAGGCGGGGCCGTCGGCGAGCCCCGATCCTATCGCGGAGACCGCTGCCAGCATGTAGCCCGCATGGGCCACGCTTGAGTACGCCAGAACCCGCTTCGGGTTGTCGCTGGAGAGCGCTGCCAGGTTGCCCCAGGTCATCGTCACGACGGATATCACCGCCAGCGTGCCGTACCAGAAGGCGGAGCCCGATGCGGGCATGGCGATGGTCAGGAGCAGGCGCATCAGGGCGACGAAGCCCATCGCCTTGGAGGCGGTTGCCAGGACCCCGGCCACCATCGAGGAGGTGCCCGAGTAGGCGTCGGGGATCGCCAGGTGGAACGGCGCGGCGCCGACCTTGAAGCCGAACGCCACGATCATCATCCCGACCCCGGCTGCTGCGAGCGGGTCGATCGTCTCCATGGACTGCCACGACTGGGCAAGGCCGGAGACGCTGAGGTCGCCCTGCCAGAGGTACAGCAGGGACATCCCGTAGATCCCGATCGCGGAGGCGACCGATCCCACGATGAAGTACTTCGTGCCGGCCTCGCCGCCTGCCTTGGTCTCCTTGTGGAACCCGACGAGCACGTAGGACGAGAGGGATGCCAGCTCCAGGCACACGAACAGCATGAACAGGTGCGTGGACTTGGCCATCAGGGACATGCCCAGGCCGAGGGTGAGCAGCAGGATGTGGAAGTCCGCCTGCCTCCTGTTGTCGTACAGGGCGGAGGTCTTCGCGCTCTCGCCCTCCTCGTCCTCGTCCTCCGCGGGGGCGGTGGCTTCGGGGTCCGATGGGAGCCTCTGCGTGGCAGAGACGGTACACAGGATGAGCACCAGGAGGAACAGGTTGGTCATCAGCGAGCTGAAGGGGTCGACCTCCAGGGTGCTTCCTATCGCACCGGATCCCGGTGGGTCGAGTAGGGCGAGGGTGCCGGCCAGCAGCGCTGCCATCAGCGTGGCGATGGCTATCAGGTTGGGCACCCGCGGGTCCCTGGTCGCGGGGAACCTGGTGCCCCCCATGAGGACCGGGATCCTCGTGTTCGTCAGTGGGACCCTGAACCTCGCGTCACCGAGGTTGGGGACTATGATTATCGCTGCGAGGCCGATGGTCATGATCAGCTCCGGCAGGAGCAGCTGGAGGTCGATGCCGTCGAGCTCTGACGTCAGGGCGTCACCCCCTCGGACTGCATGGCGTCAGCCAGCGCCTCGACCATGACCTCGGTGCCCCAGTAGGACATCATGTCCCAGAAGAAGAAGGGCATTATCCCGAAGAGTATCGTCAGGGCCCCGAGTATCACCATCCCCGCGTTCTCGTGCCAGGTGATGTCCCTCGGCTCGTGGTGGAGGGTGTCTGGCAGCGACCCCTGGTGGGGGTCGTTGGACTCGAATATCGTGCGCTGCATGGACGCCAGGTAGTACAGGGCCGTGATCACGAGGGTGAGGGCGGGGATGAGGACCACCCAGCCGAAGGTCATCCAGAAGGCGATCATGACGGCGACCTCGGCCACGAAGCCCGCCATCAGCGGGAGCCCGAGGCTCGCCATCCAGCCCAGCATCATGTGGCCCGCCAGCCACGGGCTGTGGTGGGCGATCCCCCTCATCGAGCCTATCTCGAGGGTGTGGTAGTGGTGCTTGAAGGCCCCAGCGACAGCGAACAGCAGCGGGCTGATTATGCCGTGGGCGAACATCATGAACAGCGCGCCGGCGATGCCCAGGGGCTGCATCGTGGCTATGCCCAGGAAAATCAGGCCCATGTGGGAGACCGAGGAGTAGGCGACCATCCGCTTCAGGTTCGTCTGGCCCATGCACACCCAGGCCCCGTAGGCGAGGCTCGCCATACCCATGAAGACCAGGAGTGGGACGAACACCACGGTGGATGCCGGGAAGGCCGTGACGGCGACCCTGAGGAAGCCGTAGGCCCCCATCTTCAGCATGACGCCGGCCAGTATCATCGAGCCGGCCGTGGGCGCCTGCACGTGGGCGTCGGGGAGCCACGTGTGAACGGGCACGCTGGGCATCTTGGTTGCGAATCCCACCAGGAGCAGGAACCAGACGAGGTGCCTGAGCCCCTCGCTCATCTGGGCCCCGCTGTCGAGCATCGCCCCCATGTCGAAGGACCGCTCGGAGAGAGTGGCTCCGGTGTTGAAGTACATCACGAGGATGCCTATGAGCATCAGGACGCTTGCGGTGAATGTGTAGATGAAGAACTTCATCGCTGCGTAGCGCCTGTCCTCGCCTCCCCACACTAGGATCAGGAAGAACATGGGTATCAGGGTCAGCTCCCAGAAGACGTAGAACACGAAGAGGTCGAGGGAGACGAAGACGCCGATCATGGCGCCCTCCATGACCAGGAGAAGGGGGTGGAAGTAGTGGCCCTTCTTGGCGTCCCACTCGACCAGCATCGAGAGCGGGACCACGAGCGCGGTCAGCCACACCATCGGCAGGGAGAGGGCGTCCGCGCCCACGTGCCAGGACACCCCGATCTGGGGGATCAGCTCGAAGGGCGTGTTCTCGAGCTCGTACTGCCCGAACGCGATGGACATCCAGTCCACGTCGCTGAGGGAAGATGCCGCCGCCCACGTCGATATGGCCAGCAGGGCCAGCGCGACTCCCATGCAGATGTTCCTGGATACCTTCCTCACCTGCGAGGCGCTGGACTCGGGAAGGAGGTGCGGCAGTGCCATGAGGACGAGGCCGACCAGTATGGGGGCCAGCGCGAGGATCGTTAGTATCAGCCGCTCACCCCCCATGCCAGCGCGAATATCGAGAGCGCGCCCACGGCGGCCATCAGGATGTAGTCGCTGGCCCTACCGGTGGTGACCCTCCGGATCTGCACCGAGCCAAGGACTGAGTTGGACTCGACCCTCTTGATTATCCCGTCGATTACCCTCTTGTCGAACCAGGCCGCGAACGCGGAGAGGGGCACGACCGTCTTGGAGAGCGCCAGCTCGTAGTAGTGGTCGAAGTAGAGGCGGTTCTGCAGGGCCACCGATAGGCTCGACTCGGACATCTCCGTGACGTCCTGCGAGCCGAACCTGCCCGAGAGCCAGACCAGCCAGGACACCAGGGGCCCCGAGGACTGGCCCTCCCTCAGAGAGCCCCCGTGCACCCTGGCGGCGAATATCGGCCCGATGACCAGGGAGAGGAATATCGTGGTCCAACCTACGATCCTGAGATTGGGGTCCTCAGGCAGGAAAGCGTGCTCGAGCTCGTAGACGACTCTGGAGGCGAGGGAGTCGCCGTTGAGGCCGAGGTCGTAGCTGTACGGCTTCGCGAGCCACTTGACCACGCTCAGCACCGCGAGCCCGAAGCCCCCCAGGGCGCTTATGACGGAGAGTATGATGAGTGGCTCCTTGATCCACGGGGTGGCCTCGTGGACGTGGTCCACCACCTCGTGCTTGGGCTCCCCGGCGAACGTCATGAACCACATCCTGGACATGTAGAAGCCCGTCATGCCCGCGGTCAGCAGGACCAGTATGGCCGGCCCGAACATCAGTGGCTCGTAGTCCAGGGACGCCTTCCAGGTCTTGGCGACGATGGCCTCCTTCGACCAGAACCCGCCTATCAGGGGTATCCCGATTATCGACATGGAGCCGATCATCATGGCTGCCGACGTCACGGGCAGCTTGGCTGCCAGGCCACCCATGTTCCGCATGTCCTGGGGGTCGAAGTCGTCGTGGTGGTCGTGCCCGTCGCCCTCGTGGAGGTGGTCGTGGGCGTGGTGCACCTCGTGTATGACCGAGC
>LUMT01000820.1_pt1 | contig 10812 bp, 13 predicted proteins | sample 729741 | NCBI WGS metagenome assembly LUMT01 (sample SAMN03860299, study PRJNA289734) | marine metagenome | biome: seawater column; feature: ocean; material: water; isolation source: Red Sea water column Station 192 - depth 50m | place: Saudi Arabia: Red Sea | collected 2011-10-15 | depth 50 m
AATAGTAATTTTAAAAATAAAAAGAATTTAAATGTACATTTAAATGAGGATAAAGTTATTAATTATAGTTAATTATGTTTAATGGGATTATTTTTAATAAAGGGATTGTAAATAAAATTAAAAAAAGCGCAAAAGGTGTAAATATTTTTGTTAAAAGTAATTTAAAAGTTAGAAAAAAAGACCTAGGTGTTTCAATATGTTGTGATGGTGTTTGTTTAACAATGGTCTCTCTTAGAGATAAGATAATGGAGTTTTATTTATTAAAAGAGACAATGAATAGATCTAAATTTAAGAATATATCAATAGGAGACAAGATAAATCTCGAATTACCTATGAAATATGGTCAAAAAATTTCAGGTCATTTATGTCAAGGTCATGTTGACTGTACATCTAAGGTAAATAATATAATAAAAAAAGGTAAATCTAGAATATATGATTTCACAATTGATAAAAAAAATTTATCATCTTTAATACCTAAAGCATCTATTCTCTTAAATGGTGTATCTTTAACAATATCCAAAGTTACGAAAAAGGGATTTCAAGTATGGTTAATTCCTCATAGTTTAAAACTTACAAATTTATCGCAAAAAAAGGTGAAATGTATATTCTCGTTGATGATGAAAATCGTGAAAATGAAGGAGATTTAGTCGTTCCAGCATCAAATGTATCACCCAATAAAATTAATTTTATGGCTAGATATGGCAGAGGATTAATTTGTTTGGCTATTACAGATAAACAAGCAAAAAAATTGAATTTATCTTTAATGTCTCCAATAAATAATTCAAGAAATCAAACTGCTTTTACAGTTTCAATTGAAGCTAAAAAAGGTGTTACAACTGGTATTTCAGCTAAAGATAGATCTAAAACAATTAAAACCGCAATTAAAGATAAAGTTAAGAAAGAGGAAATTGTTTCACCTGGTCACATTTTTCCAATTATATCAAAAGATGGTGGTGTATTAGTTAGGGCAGGACATACTGAAGCGTCAGTAGATATTTCTAAACTTGCAAATAAAAATCCATCAGCAGTTATATGTGAAATAATGAATGATGATGGTATCATGGCTAAAGGAAAAGAACTATTCGACTTCGCAAAAAAACATAATTTAAAGATTGGTAAAATTGAAGACTTAATTTCTTATAGACTTAAGAATGAGAAATTAATCAAATTAAAGAAAAAAGATCATATAACAATAAATAATCAAAAATTTTCAATTAAGGTATTTGAAAATTTATTAGACGGATCAGAAAATTTTGCATTAGTAAAAGGTAAAATTAAATCTAACAAGAATATTAGAGTGAGAGTTATATCTTCAAATATTGTTGAGAATTATCTTATGGGAAAAAATCTACCAAATTCATTCAGTAAAACTTTAAAATACTTCCAAAAGTTTAATAATTGTGTTCTTATATTTATTAGAGACACTAACATGAAGTCAGTGTCTGCAACTTTACGTGATTTAAAATCTGAGAAAGTCAAAAAGAGACCTGATCAATTAATAAGAAATTATGGTATAGGTGCGCAGATAATAAAATCTTTAAAAATTAAAAATATGATTTTAGTTACAAGATCACTTAAAAAAGTTGTAGGTCTAGAAGGATTTGATATAAAAATTGTAAAACAAGAAATTATTAAATGAAGAAAAAAGTTCTTATAGTCGTCTCAGATTATTATGAAGATATAGCGAATGCTTTATTGGATAGCACTAAAAAATTTTTAAATAAAAAAATTAAATTTAATATTATAAAAGTACCTGGTGTTTTCGAGATACCAATAATAATTTCAAAAAATATTAATAAGTTTGATGGTTTTGTTGCTATTGGTTGTGTAATTAAAGGAAAAACTGCTCATTTTGATTTAATATCAAAATCAGTAATTGACGCTATAATGAACCTAAGCATAGATAGCAAAAAACCTGTAGGAAATTGTATTTTAACATGTTTTAATTACAAACAGGCATTAGCTAGAAAAAAAAAGGGTAGAGAAGCAGCAATTGCTTTAAATAGTATTCTATACAAATAAATCAAAATTAAAATGAAACCAATTTATAGCCCAAAAAATAATCCAAGAGTAATAATAGTACAAACATTATACGGTAAATATTACAATAATGATCAAAAAATAGTTATTCCAAAGCATCGTTTCAAAAAATTTATAAGAGATGTTGTTTTCGGCACTATTGAAAGAAATGAAGTTATACTAGTAGAAATTAAAAAACATTTAGATTCTGATATTAATATAAATAACCAGGATAAAGTTTTTTCAATTATTTTAAAAAGTGCTATATATGAACTTTTATATAAACCAAGAACATCATCAAAAATAATTATTAAAGAATATTTAAACGCTTCTAATTTTTTTATTGAAGAAACAAAGACTAAATATTTAAATGCACTACTTGACAAAATTTCTAAAAGTTTAAGATTATCAAATGAATGAAGCTACTTTAATTAAAGATTATTTAGCAAAACTAGTTAAAAATAACTCATCAGCATTAAATTTAGTGTGTAAAGGTGTTATTCCTAAATATTATTTTATTTCAGGAAGTGGGAATAAAAAATCTTTTAATAATAAAAATCTAAAAAAAATAATTAACTCGTTAAAATCTGAACAAAAAAAATTTTCCATTAAACTATCAGGAGGTGATACTGTTTTTTCTAAAATTAATTCTTTTACTATCATTTCATTAGGTTTCAGTAACAAAATAGTAAAAAGAAATAATGCTAAGATTAATGATGATATTTATATAACAGGTAATTTGGGTGATAGTTATTTAGGTTTAAAATACTTACAAAAAAAGAACTATAACAGAAATATTTATAAAAAATATTTTATTAATAAATTTTATTTACCAATGATTAACTTGAATTTTTCAAAGTACTTAACAAAGATAGCAAATACATCGATTGATATCTCAGATGGACTCTTAATTGATTTAAATAAAATGACTAATAATCAAAATATATCGTCTGAAATTTATTATGATAAAATACCTATTTCTAATAAATTAAAAATTTTCTTAAGGAAAAACTCACAAAAAAAAAGTAAATTTGTTTTTAATGGTGATGACTATCAAATATTGTTTACTGCAAAGAAATCTAAAAGACATAATATTGATAAAATTTCAAAAATAACTAAGACAAAAATTAGTAGAATTGGAAGAATAATATCCAAAAAAAAATTTAAGTTTTGTCTATTGAGAGGTGATAAAGCGTTAAAATTAACAAAAATGCCTGGGTATGAGCATTTTTTTGCTTAATATTTTATTGCCTTTTATGTTTTATTTTGTAATGTCCGGTTTTTAAAATTAAATTTATGTCAAGTAATACTGAAACAATATTAATTTACACAATTTTAGCAGGACTTTTATCAATAGTTTATGGTTTTTTTACTGGCAAAAGTATTTTAAGTGCAAGTGCAGGAAATGCCAAAATGCAAGAAATTGCATCTGCTATTCAAATTGGGGCTAAAGCATATTTAAACAGACAATACAAAACTATTGCGATTGTAGGTGTTGTAGTTTTAGTAATTGTGAGTTTTTCATTTAGTATCCTTGTCGGATTAGGTTACCTTATCGGTGCAACGCTTTCAGGTATTGCAGGATATGTAGGGATGTTAGTTTCTGTTCAAGCTAATGTAAGAACTGCAGAAGCTTCTAGAAAAGGTTTAGCCAGTGGTTTAAATGTAGCATTTAAATCAGGAGCAGTAACTGGAATGTTGGTTGCTGGTTTAGCATTATTATCTATTGCTGTTTATTACTATCTATTATTAAAATTTGGAATTGACGAAAGAGAAATAGTAAATGCACTAGTCGCATTAGGTTTTGGTGCATCTTTAATTTCAATTTTTGCTAGGTTAGGTGGAGGTATTTTTACAAAAGGTGCAGACGTAGGTGCAGATTTAGTTGGAAAAGTTGAGGCTGGTATTCCTGAAGATGATCCTAGAAACCCAGCAGTTATAGCTGATAACGTTGGCGATAATGTTGGAGACTGTGCAGGTATGGCAGCTGATTTATTTGAAACATATGCTGTAACAATAGTTGCAACTATGGTTTTATCCTCAATTTTTTTTCCTAATGACATGAGTATGATGGTATATCCTTTAACAATTGGTGGGGCATGCATCTTGACATCTATCGTAGGAACATTCTTTGTTAGATTAGGTAACAGCAAAAATGTTATGAACGCATTATATAAAGGATTTATAGTTTCTGCTCTAGCATCACTAATAATTTTATACCCTGTTACAGATTACGTTTTAGGGTTAGAAAATATATACTATTACTGCGGTGTAATAGGATTAATTATTACAGGATTGCTAATTTGGGTAACAGAATATTATACAGGTACAAATTATAGACCTGTTAGAAGTGTAGCAGGATCTTCAACTACAGGTCATGGAACTAACGTTATTCAAGGACTAGCTATTTCTTTAGAAGCAACAGCAATTCCAGCATTAATAATTGTATCTGGTATACTTTTAACGAATAATATTGCTGGTTTATATGGAATTGCCATAGCTGTAACCACAATGTTAGCTTTAGCTGGTATGGTTGTAGCTTTAGATGCATATGGCCCTGTTACAGATAATGCTGGTGGAATCGCTGAAATGTCTAAATTACCTAACAATGTTAGAAAAACTACTGATGCATTAGATGCAGTCGGTAACACTACAAAAGCAGTCACAAAAGGCTATGCAATAGGTTCTGCTGGTTTAGGAGCATTAGTATTATTTGCAGCATACACGGAAGATATTAAACATTTCTCAAAAGTTGCTGGCTCTAAATTAGAAGGAATTATAGTCACATTTGATTTATCAAATCCTTACGTAGTAGTAGGTCTGCTTATTGGAGGAATGTTGCCTTACTTATTTGGATCAATGGGAATGCAGGCTGTCGGTAGAGCAGGTGGTGCTGTAGTTATTGAAGTAAGGAGACAATTTAAAAAATATCCTGGTATCATGAAAAAAAAACAAAAACCTGATTATGCAAAATTGGTTGATTTGTTAACAGTTGCTGCTATTAAGGAAATGATAATCCCATCATTGCTACCAGTTCTTTCTCCAATAGTTTTATATTTTATAATTTTATCAATTGGGGGACAGGTCGCTGCACTAGCATCTGTTGGTGCAATGTTACTTGGGGTAATTATTACTGGTTTATTTGTAGCAGTTTCAATGACAGCAGGAGGTGGTGCTTGGGACAATGCAAAAAAATATATCGAAGATGGAAATTACGGTGGTAAAGGTTCAGAGGCACATAAAGCGGCAGTTACAGGTGATACTGTAGGCGATCCATACAAAGATACTGCTGGACCTGCTGTAAATCCCATGATTAAAATCACAAATATCGTTGCTCTGTTATTATTGGCTGTAATCGCTGGATAGATAATTTATCTTGTCCCTTGTTCTCTTTTCTTTTTTCTTACACCTAAAGGGTCATTAATTCTTTGTCTCATACTTGATAAAAAGTTATAGATAAAATCTCTTTTTTGCAAAGATGCTGTTGTACTATTGTCATATTTTATTTCTTCCATATCATCAATATTATAGAATTCTTTTTTAGCTAACAATCCTTTATCATCAATTTCTAATATCAAAATATTATTAATTATTAATTTTCTTCTTCCAAAAAAATGGGAGTTTGTTATTTTTCTTTCAACATAAATCCATACATCATTGTCAAAGGTGCTGGTCGTAGATGGTTCACCCAAATAACTAATGATATCATTTTTGTTGTCCTTGCCTACATTTATTCTTTTTTCTTTTTTATCTAAATGAAATACCCCATGATGATCATCTACTAAATCAAAAGAACAATTTGATATTAAAAAAAAAAAAGATATAAAAAATATTATTCTCATGAATTTTGATAAAGTAAATATATATAATAATTTAATTAATCTCGCTAGGAATAAAAAATTATTTATTAATTTTACGAAAAAGGATACTTTTTCAGACAGAATTCTGATATTTCTGTTCCATCTTGGTTTTTTCTTAAGGAACTACAAATCAAAAAATATTAAGAAATTTTTGCAGAGTTTTTATGATTATACTTTTAGACAAATAGAGTTAAGTATTAGAGAAATAGGGTATGGTGATGCAACAATTAATAAAAAAATGAAAATATATGTAAATGTTTTTCATTCAATAATTGCTGAAATAGATAGTTGGAATCAATTTTCTCAATCATTTTTAAATTTAATTTTGCTATAACAAATAGTGCGCCTGTGTTACCAGCTGATATAGCTATATCTGACTCCTTATTTTTAACAATTATTTATCAAAAAACTCTTTAAATTCATTTACAAAAAGTGTAATAGATCATAGGTTTTAAAATATGGCAGTTCCAAAACGCAAAACAACCAAATCAAGATCTGGAAAAAGAAGGTCTCATATAAAATTTTTATCAAAAAATATTATAGAGGACAAAAAATCAGGTGAATATCGTCTTTCTCATCATTTAGATTTAAAAACTGGAACTTACAAAGGTAGACAAGTTTTAGATCCGAAGGATTAATTTTAATTAATGAAAAAAAAAATTAAAATTGCAGTCGATGCAATGGGTGGTGAAAATTCACCAAAAAAAGTTTTAGATGCTATTTTAGAAAATGCAAAAAAAAATAAAGATATTTTTTTTAATATTTTTGGTGATGAAAATATAATTAAAAATTATATTTCTAAAAAACTTGATAATAATATTTACAAGATTCATCACACAAAAAATAAAATATTAGACACGGATACTCCATTATCTGCTGCAAAAAAGGGCAAAGATACTAGTATGTGGTTGACTGTTGAAAGTGTTAAAAATAAGGAGTCAGATATAGCTATATCAGCTGGTAACACAGGCGCACTATTTGTTATAGCAAAATTAAATTTAAAAATGATTGAGAAAATTGATGAAAAAAATTTATTGGATTTTTCAATAATGGGTGCGTCTCTATACAAATCTTTATATCCTAATGACGAAGCTAAAGTTGCATTATTAAATATTGGTTCTGAAGAATTAAAAGGTAACGATGTAATTAAAAATGCTTATCAACTACTTAATGAAAAGAGAAATAAAGATTTTAAATTTGTGGGTTATATTGAGGGCAATAATATAATGGAGGGAGATGTTAATGTTATTGTTACCGATGGTTTCACGGGAAATATTGCATTAAAAACCGCTGAAGGAACAGCAAACTTTATTATGAATGAATTTAAAAAAACAATGACTTCAAATATTTTAGGAAAAATTTCCGCATTAATTAATATTAGTAATTTAAAAAAAACAAAGCAAAAATTTGATCCTAGATATTATAACGGAGCTATATTAATTGGTTTAACTTCACCAGTGGTTAAAAGTCATGGGTCGACCGATTATATAGGTTTTTCTAATTCTATAAATGTATGTAAAAAAATTATTGAGGGTGACCTAATTCAAAAAATAAAAAATAATATTAATTAATGAGAATTAATTTAACAAAAAAAGAAATTATTAATTCAATTTATATGCAGCTTGGTTATTCAAAAAAAATCTTAGAAAACATTCTAGAAGATTTACTGGATATAATTATTGACCAATTGATAAAAAATAAAAAAGTGAAAATATCAAATTTTGGAACTTTTGAAATTAGACATAAAAAAAAGAGAATAGGGCGTAATCCTAAAACTAAAGAAGAAAAAATTATATCTGAAAGAAACGTAGTTTTATTTAAACCCTCAAAAGATTTTAAAAATTTTATTAATAGTGACTAACAAATCAGAAAAAGCTTATAAAACCATAGGTGAAGTTTCTAAAATTTTAAACCTAACGGATGGTGTTTCAAAAAAGAGTAAGAACCACACCTTAAGGTATTGGGAAACCCAATTTAAGCAAATAAAACCAAAAATTATAAATAAAAGGAGGTATTACGATATTAATACTATCGATCTTTTATCAAAAATCCATTTTTTGTTAAAAAAGCAGGGTATGACTATAAAAGGGGTACAAAAATATTTAAATAATGAAAAAATAAATGTTGACGGGAAAAATAAAGAAATTATAAAAACTGTTAAATTAAAATATAGACTAAATAAATTATCAAATATTTTAAAAGCATTAAAAAAAAAATAAATGGCAAAAAAAACACACGTTAAAGTTCGATTGGTTCCCGAAGCTAAGCCTTCCAAATCTTATTAGTGATATTTACGTCAATATTATTTTTTTTTGATTTAACTTTAATATTTTTTAAAATTATATTTATTCTTTTTTTGTCAATAATCTCACTTTTTTTTTCTTTCAAAGATAAAACGTTTTGAACAACTCTGTATCTTTTCTTTATAATTTTCAATAATTTGTTATCTAAAGAATCAAGTTTTTTCCTTAGTATAATTAATTTTTTTTTATTCTTAGGCGACATTTATTCTTTTGGATTTATCATAAACTATTATATCTATCTAGTAATGATCCTAAATAACAAAAATATTATAAATTTGCTAAATTTATGGTTAATTTTTATGTTTTTTTTGGTAGCGTCTATAATTGTTGTAGGTGGATTGACAAGATTAACTGACTCTGGTTTGTCTATTACTCAATGGGAACTTTTCACTGGAGTTTTTCAACCATTTAATCAAGAGCAGTGGTTAAATTATTTTGCATTATATAAAGAAATACCTGAATTTAAATTACAAAATTTCAATATGTCATTAGATGAATTTAAAGTTATTTTTTGGTGGGAATGGGGCCATAGATTATTAGGAAGATTTATTGGATTGTTTTTTTTAGTCCCATTAATATTTTTTATTTTTAAGCTTGGATTAAAAAAAACAATCCCATTTATAACAATTTTTTTACTTATATGTTTTCAAGGTTTTATTGGTTGGTTCATGGTTAAAAGTGGATTGGTTAACAGAATTGATGTAAGTCATTTTAGGTTATCCCTACATTTAACAACAGCCTTTATAATACTTTCTTTAATCTTATGGCAAATTTTAAAAATTAAGATTAACTTTAATAAGGAAGAAATTAAATTTAAACTACCTCAAATTTTTCTTTTTTTAATTTTTTTACAGATAGTTGTTGGAGCATTTGTCTCTGGTATGGATGCTGGTAAAATTTATAATTCGTGGCCTTTAATGGGTGAAAATTATTTTCCAAATGATAGTAACTTTAATGAGTTATTTATGATAACTGCTTTAAGTGAGCCATCGCTTGTTCAATTTATTCATAGGAATTTGGCATATCTAATTTTAATTGTATATCTCATTATATTATATTTTATTATATCAAGAAAATTAGAGAATTTTTACAATATAGCAAAATTTCTAGGTATTGTTTTACTTCTACAAATATTTTTAGGTATTTTAACAATAATTAGTGGTGCACAGATAATAGTTGCTTCTATGCACCAGGTTAGTTCTATATTGTTAATTAGTTCTGGTATTTATTTATTTTTTTTAAACACAAATAAAAATTAACTTACAGCTTTTAAACTAGGTTTGCCAGAAGCATCAAGTGCTTGTTTTAAATCAGCAATTATATCGTCTGGGTGTTCAATACCTATAGATAATCTAACATATCCAGGAGTTACCCCAGCTGCCAATAACTCTTCTTCTGTAAGTTGACTATGTGTCGTAGTTGCAGGATGAATTGCTAAACTTCTAGCATCGCCAATATTAGCAACATGGTAAAACATTTTTAAGGCTTCAATAAATTTTTTACCAGCCTCTACGCCTCCTTTTACCTCAATACCTATTAAAGCTCCATTACCGCCAGAAAAATATTTTTTAGTTCTATCACCAACAGCACCTTTATGTAGCGTTGGATATATAACTCTTTCAACGTTTTTATGTTTTGTTAAAAAATCAACTACTTTTTCAGCATTTGAACAATGTTGTTTCATTCTTAGTGGGGCAGTTTCCAAACCTTGAATTATTCCCCAAGCATTATCAGGTGCTAATGGTGCACCTAAATCTCTCAATAAACAAACTCTAGCTCTTACAGCAAAAGATACATTTGCTCCGGTCAATTGAGGAACAACTTCTCCCCATTTTGCACCACCGTAACTCATATCTGGTTCATTAAATAAAGGTTGTCTTTTTGGATCAGCAGTCCAATCAAAATTACCACCATCTACTAAACATCCACCTATTACAGTTCCATGACCACCAATAAATTTTGTTAATGAATGAACAACTACAGCAGCGCCATGGTCTAATGGTTTACATATTATAGGAGCAGCAGTATTGTCCATTATAAGTGGTATATTATGTTTTCTTCCTATATCAGAAACTTCTTTAATTGGAAAAACTCTTAAAGCAGGATTTGGTAATGTTTCAGCATAAAAACATCTAGTCCTTTCATCAATTGCTTTTTCAAAATTTTTAGGATCAGATGGATCAGCATATCTTACCTCTATACCTAATTTTTTTAATGTGTGAGTAAATAAATTTACAGTACCACCATACAAATCCGTAGAACTAACAAAATTATCGCCTGCTTGACATACATTAACGATAGCAAAAGTAGATGCAGCCTGACCAGATCCAACTGTAACACACGCTAATCCATTCTCAATAGCGGCAACTCTTTTTTCTAATACATCATTTGTTGGGTTCATTATTCTTGTATAAATATTACCAAATTCTTTTAAGGCAAATAAATTTGCTGCATGACCAGTGTTATTAAATTGATAGGATGTGGTTCTGTATATTGGGACTGCAACAGCAGTTGTAGCTGGATCACTTCTGTATTCACCACCGTGTAAAGCTATAGTTTCTGGATTTTTTGATTTACTCATATTTGACTCCTAACATAATGATTAATTGAAAGTATAAAATTAAGCTTAT
>LUMT01000825.1_pt1 | contig 10810 bp, 9 predicted proteins | sample 729741 | NCBI WGS metagenome assembly LUMT01 (sample SAMN03860299, study PRJNA289734) | marine metagenome | biome: seawater column; feature: ocean; material: water; isolation source: Red Sea water column Station 192 - depth 50m | place: Saudi Arabia: Red Sea | collected 2011-10-15 | depth 50 m
ACCCAGACCACGACCACGACGGCGGGCGCGGCGACGAGCCCCAGGTGCACCCAGAGCGCCAGGTCGGCGGCTGCGGCAGCGGCTCCCGCGCCTGCACCCAGGACCGTGCCGAGGCTGAACGCGGCGTGGAAGCGCGGCATGATCGTCCGGCCGAGGTCGTGCTCGACGCGAGCGCCGTGCAGGTTCATGGCGACGTCCCACGTGCCCACGCCGAAGCCGAAGACGACGAGCGCCGGCGCCACGGCGAGCGCGGTGGCGTGCTCCACCGCGAGCGCACCGCACACCTGGGCCACTGCGACGGCGACGACGCCCGCAGTCACGACGGCGCGCGCGCCGAAGCGCTCGGCGAGCCGTCCCGCCACGGGGAGACCGGTCAGCGAGCCCAGCGAGAGCGCCAGGAGCAGCAGCCCCAGACGGCCGGGGGTGAGCCCGAGCTCGTCGCGCACGAGCGGCAGCCGCGACATCCACGACGCGACCATGAAGCCGTTCACTGTGAAGACGACGGCGACGGCAGTGCGGGCCCGTACGAGCGGTGTCGTCGCTGTCGTCGTCATGCCCGACCCTCCTCGTCGCGCTGCCGAGGCCAGGCGCCGGTGCTCCACAGCGCCCACAGGACGAGCAGCGGCTGGAAGAACAGCCGCGTGAGCCGCGCACCGTCGGAGTCGAGCCCGAACGCGTCGACCCCCTCCACGTACTGGGCGACGTTGCCGGGGAAGACCGCCACGAAGAGTCCGGCGACGAGCCAACCCACCAGCGGACGTCGAGCTCGCGGCGCGAGCAGCACCGCCGCACCCAGTGCCAGCTCGACCGCACCCGACACGAGCACCGTGACGTCGGCGTCGACCGGGAACCACGACGGCACCTGCGCGTGGAACTCCTGCCTCGCCACCACGTGCGCCACCCCCGCCACCACGAGGAACGCACCCAGCAGCAGACGACCGACGAGGCGGGGGAGGGAGGTGGGAGCTGTCACCGGACGAGGATGTCAGGTGGGTGGGGCTGGACGCGCGCGGGTGGGCGTGGGCTTGGTGGTGTGCTGCCTGCGGGGTTCTGGTCCTGCTGCTGCGTTGCCTGCGGGGGTCGTGACCTTGGTGGTGCGCTGCCTCGGCCTTCGCTGGGGCGGCCTCCGAGAGGGCCTCGGCCGGCAGCGGGCCTGGGGTGTCTTCGGGTCTCGGGGTCTGGCTTCGGCCTGTGGGTGACGCACGATTCTTCGTTTCTGCGTTCTTGACCCACCGTTCTGCGTTGGCGCGCGTCCTATCGGTGGATCTGCAACCGCAGGAGCGTTTTTGCGGTTGAGAATCCACCGACGGTGAGCGTCGCGTCGGAACGATTCTGCTTTCGGGTGGACCGTTTCACCCGAAAGCAGAATCGTTCGTCACCCCAACGCAAAGGGCACCCACGATTCGTCACCCACGCGTGCGAGGCCGAATGCTTCTGCGTTCACGACGGGATCCCGTGACAAACGCAGAATCCTTGGACCCCGACGCGCGAACGCAGAATCTTGCGTCAACCCCGTGCCCAACCCTTAGCCCGAGACCCCAGACCAGCGCCGTCGCCAGCCGCCCGGTCGAGGCCCTTGCGGAGACCACTCCCAGCGAAGGCCGAGGCAGCGCACCAGCAAGACCAGACCCCCGCAGGCAGCGCACCACCGACCCCGGACACCCGCGGTAGCGCAGCAGCGACCACGAACCCGCGAAGGCAGCGCACCAGCAACACAGCACGCAGCACACTCCGAAGCACGTGACCACCCACCGCCGCCGTCGCTAGCCTGAGCGACATGGCTCACACCGCTGACCGGCACGACGTCATCCGGGTGCAGGGTGCCCGGGAGAACAACCTGAGGGACGTGAGCGTCGACCTGCCGAAGCGACGGCTGACGGTGTTCACGGGGGTCTCGGGGTCGGGGAAGAGCTCGCTGGTGTTCGGGACGGTTGCGGCGGAGTCGCAGCGGCTCGTGAACGAGACGTACAGCGCGTTCCTGCAGGGGTTCATGCCGTCGCTGTCGCGTCCCGACGTCGACCACCTGGACGGGCTGACGACGGCGATCATCGTCGACCAGGAGCGGCTGGGGGCGAACCCGCGGTCGACGGTCGGCACCGCGACCGACGCGAGCACCATGCTCCGCATCCTGTTCAGCCGGATCGGCGAGCCCTACGTCGGCCCGCCCACCGCGTTCTCGTTCAACGTGCCGACGCGCACGGCGAGCGGTGTCATGACGACGGAGCGGGGCGGGCGCACGGAGAGACGCGTCGCGCGCAAGGAGGTCTACCTCGGCGGCATGTGCCCGCGCTGCGAGGGCATGGGCGCCGTCAGCGACTTCGACCTCACCGCGATCTACGACGCCGACAAGTCGCTCGCCGACGGGGCGCTGCTCGTCCCGGGCTACAGCATGGACGGGTGGTACGGACGCATCTTCTCCGGCGCGGGCCTGCCGATGGACGTGCCCATCGGCCAGCTCACCGACGCCCAGCGCGAGAAGCTGCTGCGCGGGGAGCCCGAGAAGATCCGCGTCGACGGCGTCAACCTCACCTACGAGGGCGTGCTCACGAAGGTGCAGAAGTCGATGCTCAGCAAGGACGTCGAGGCGCTGCAGCCGCACGTCCGGCGCTTCGTCGAGCGTGCCGTCACGTTCACGACCTGCCCCGACTGCGGCGGCACCCGACTCACCGTCGGTGCCCTGTCGTCACGCATCAGAGGCAAGAACATCGCCGACCTCAGCGCGATGCAGGTCAGCGACCTCGCCGCATGGCTGCGTGACCTCGACGAGCCCTCCGTGGCCCCGCTCGTCGCCGGCCTGCAGCACGTCCTCGACGCGTTCACCGAGATCGGTCTCGGCTACCTGTCCCTCGACCGTCCCGCCGGCACGCTGTCGGGAGGCGAGGCGCAACGCACCAAGATGATCCGGCACCTCGGGTCGTCCCTCACCGACGTCACCTACGTCTTCGACGAGCCGACGGTCGGCCTGCACCCGCACGACGTCGAGCGGATGAACCGGCTGCTCCTGCAGCTGCGCGACAAGGGCAACACGGTGCTCGTCGTCGAGCACGAGCCGGAGACGATCCGCGTCGCCGACCACGTCGTCGACCTCGGGCCCGGAGCCGGGTCCGAGGGCGGCACGCTCTGCTACGAGGGTGACGTCGCGGGACTGCTCGCCAGCAGCACCGTCACCGGACGCCACCTCGACGACCGCGTGCCCCTGAAGGACGAGGTCCGCGCGCCCACCGGACGGCTCGAGGTGCGCGGCGCGTCCAGCCACAACCTGCGCGACGTCGACGTCGACGTGCCTCTGGGCGTGCTCTGCGCGGTGACGGGCGTGGCCGGCTCGGGCAAGAGCTCCCTGGTGCACGGGTCGATCGCCGCGCACGAGGGCGTCGTCGTCGTCGACCAGTCGCCCGTGAAGGGTTCGCGGCGCAGCAACCCGGCCACCTGGACGGGCCTGCTCGAACCGGTGCGGAAGGCGTTCGCGAAGGCCAACGGGGTCAAGCCGGCGCTGTTCAGCTCGAACTCCGAGGGAGCGTGCACCACCTGCGGCGGCGTGGGCGTCGTCATCACGGAGCTCGGTGTCATGGCGACCGTCGAGTCACCTTGCGAGGAGTGCGAGGGACGTCGCTTCCAGCCGTCGGTGCTCGTGCACACCCTCGGCGGCAGGAACATCGCCGAGGTGCTCGAGCTCTCGGCGGCCGAGGCCGCCAGCTTCTTCGCTGAGGGCGAGTCGCGCGTGCCGGCGGCGCAGAAGGTCGTGGCGCGGCTCGTCGACGTCGGGCTCGGCTACCTGACGCTCGGGCAACCGCTGTCGTCGCTGTCCGGCGGCGAGCGTCAGCGGCTCCGGCTGGCGGCGCAGCTGTCGGAGTCGGCCGAGGTGCTCGTGCTCGACGAGCCGACGACCGGACTCCACCTCGCCGACGTCGAGAACCTGCTGGCCCTGCTCGACCGCATCGTCGACGAGGGACGCTCGGTGGTCGTCGTGGAGCACCACCAGGCGGTGATGGCTCACGCCGACTGGGTGATCGACCTCGGCCCCGGCGCCGGCCACGACGGCGGGCGCATCGTCTTCGAGGGCACGCCCGCGCAGCTCGTGTCGTCGGGCAGCGGGCTCACCGCGCAGCACCTGGCGGCCTACCTCGGCACGTCCGGATGAGGGACGCACGTGCGGTCGGGGCGGTGCTGCTCGCGTCGCTCTGCTTCGCCACGACCGGCACCGCCCAGGCCCTCGCCGAGGTCGACGCCTCGCCCGTGGCGGTCGGCCTCGCCCGCATCGCGCTCGGCGGCGTGCTGCTCGGTGCCGTCGCCGTCCGGCTCGCGCGCGTGCCGTCGTCGTCGCGGGCCTCCACGACGGCGGAGGGGAGGGGCGCCTCGCTCCTCGGCCGGCTGCCTCCCGCCGCACTCGTCGCCGTCGGCGCGACCGGCGTCGTCGCCTACCAGCCGACGTTCTTCGAGGGCACCGAGCGCAACGGCGTCGCCGTGGGCACCGTGGTGGCGCTCGGGTCGGCACCGGTCGTCACGGGGGTGCTCGACGCGCTGCTGTCGCGGCGGGCACCGACGCTGCGGTGGTGCGTGGCCACCGTGCTCGCACTCCTGGGCGTCGTGTGCGTGGCCGGCCTGCTCGACGGGGGCGCCTCCACCGGCGCCGCGGTGCTCTGGTCGGTCGGGGCGGGCGGCTCGTACGCGCTCTACACGCTCGCCGCGAAGGAGCTCCTCGGTCGGGGCCGGTCCGCGGCGCGCATCATGGGGGTGCTCTTCGGCGTCGCGGGCGTCGTGAGCCTGCCCGTGCTGGCCGTCCTGGCTGGCGCGTGGCTCCTGACGCCCGCCGGCCTCGTCCTGGTGGTGTGGCTCGGCGTCGTGACCACGACCGTGGCGTACCTGCTGTTCGGCTGGGGGCTCGCCCGGCTGCCGGCGCCCGAGGTCGCCACCCTGACCCTCGCCGAGCCGCTGTGCGCGACGCTGCTCGGGGTCGGCCTGCTCGACGAGCGCCTCGGCCTCGTCGCCGGCGTCGGCCTGCTGGTGCTCGCCGCCGGCCTCGCGCTGCTGGCCACGGGAGCCCGCGAGCCTGCGGCCGTCAGAGGGGTCGTTTGAAGCCGACGTGGCTCGGCTCGTAGCCGAGCCGCTCGTAGAACCGGTGGGCCGCGTCGCGCGAGGTGTCGCTGGTGAGCTGGGAGAGTCGCGCGCCGCGGGCGCGTCCGTGCTCGTGCGCCCACGCCATGAACGCGCCGCCCAGGCCGCGGCTGCGCCAGCGGGGCGCCACGCGGACCCCCTCCACCTGCATGCGCGTCGTCCCTCCGCGCGAGAGGCCGGGCAGGATGGTCAGCTGGGCCGTCGCGACGACCTCGTCGCCGTCGCGCACCACCACCACGAGCTGCGACGGGTCGCGCACCAGGGAGTCGAACGCCTCCTGGTAGACCGACGCCGTGCCGTGCTCGCGGGAGGCGCCGATCGGGTCGTCGGCGAGCAGCGCCACGATGGCGGGCACGTCGGCCCGCTCCGCCCGCTCGACGCGCAGTCGCTCGCCGTCGACCTCGAGGGTGGTCCCGGCGTCGCGAGCGGCTCGACGGACGCCGTCGACGACGGCGTCGAGCCAGCCGCCGACCGACCCGCGCGCCTCCGCGGTGTCGGGGTAGCGGCAGCGCAGGTGCACGCCGCCCTCGTCGAGCACGAACCACACCATGACCCCGTCGGTGCGCCCAGCTGCGCTGACGTACTGCGCCTCGAGGCCCACGTGGTCGACGTGCACCGGCAGCCGGCGCAGGTCGAGCCACGAGAACGCGAACATGCCGGGGGACTGGGGCATGCCGCCGTACGGGGCGAACACGTCGGCGAGCGGCCACGACCCGAGCCGGATCGCCTCCTTCACGGCAGCAGCGCAGGCGGTCGGGTCGGGGTCGGGGGAGTCGATCACCGCGTTCGTGATGAACCACCCGACCGCGTCGTGCCAGATCTCCTCGTAGCGACTGTGGACCGGGAAGACGGCGCGGAACGGCGCGTCGGCCAGCGACCGCGTGACCCGGGTCATCACCGACGTCACCAGCGCCAGGGTCGAGACGCCCTGGGCCCGCGCCGCGCGCTCGAGCCAGGCCATCGCGTCGACGTCGAGCACGTCGCGCACCTCGACCCGTTCGAGCACCGGCGTGGTGACGTCGCCGAGGGGGAGGGGGAAGCGGGGCATGGTGTCGCCGCAGGCGCCGAGCACCTCGGCCCACCGGTCGCGGACGTCCTGCGGGGGTCGCTCGCGGCCGAGCAGCGACTCCGTGTGGCTCGAGAACGCGCGGGGGAGCACCTCCGACGCGGTGTGCCCGAGCTCGCGCAGGAGGTCGCGCACGACCACGAGCAGCGACCACATGTCGACGTGCGCGTGGTCGGACCCGATGACGACGGTGGGCCGGTCGTGCGACTGCACGACGCACAGCCGGTGCGACGGCCTCGACAGGGGCCGGCAGTGCTCGTCGAGCACCCCGCGGATCGCGTCGCTCAGGCGGGTGCCGGGTGCCATCGGGTGCTCGCGCCAGGACCCCGGCCCGACCTCGACCTCGTGCAGCTCGACGTCGCCGTCGTCGTCGAGGGAGAAGACGGTGTGCAGAGTGCCGTGCCGTCGCACGACGGCGAGCCAGGCCTCGGCGAGCCGGTCGAGGTCGACGTCGGGGAGCCGGACGGTGATCGCCATCCACGAGCCGGGGCGGTCGCCCTGACCGACGTGACGCTCCTGGTCGAAGGAGACCGGGAGGCGCTCGCCCGTGGCGCCGACGGTGAGGTCGTACCCCATCACGCGACCGAACGGGAGTCGCAGGTGGGCCACGTGGGTGAGCCGCATGGTCGTCACTCTAGGGCCGGCCCCGACGTCGCGCGCCCCGTCGGCCACTGCGTGTCTCGTCGCTCACAACGAGCGCTCGGACGGCCGTCGGGGCCTTGCGCCGTCGTAGTCTGGGAGGTCCCGAGACCGAGGAGCCGCCCGCCATGTCGTCCGTGTCCGTGCCTGGAGCCGTCCTCGACGTCGACGTGCAGGGCGACGACGGTCCGGCGGTGGTCGTGCTCCACGGCCTCACGTCGAGCAGGCGCCGCGACGCGCTGCTGGGGCTCGACGTCGCCGCCCGTGTGCCGGGGGTGCGCCTGCTGCGCTACGACGCGCGAGGCCACGGACGCTCCACCGGCCGGACGGTCGTCAACGAGTACACGTGGCCACGGCTCGCCGACGACCTCGAACGTGTGATCGAAAGCTTCTTCCTGGGGGAGCAGGTCCACGGGCTCGGCGGGTCCATGGGGACCGCGACGCTGCTGCACGCCGCGCTCAGGGACCCGGCACGGTTCGCCTCGCTCACGCTCATGATCCCGCCGACGGCCTGGGCGTCCCGCCGGGCCAAGGCTGCTGAGTACGAGGCGTCGGCGCGGCTCGTCGAGTCGGCGGGCGACGAGGCGTTGCTGCCCACCGTCCTGCGTGGCGCTGCGCGTTCGGACCTGCCGTCCACCGCGGCGCTGGCGACGCTCGACGTCCCGACCCAGCTGCTGGCCTGGACCGACGACCCGGCGCACCCGTTGAGCACCGCGCGGACGCTGCACGACCTGTGGCCGTCGAGCTCGCTCGTCGTCGCGACGACGCCCGACGACGTCCGCGCCTGGAGCGCGCTGCTGGCGGAGCACGTGCACCGTCACGACGTCGCCGTGCGCGCCGGCTCCTGAGCCCCTTCTGAAGCACACGATATCGATCCGATAATGCACATTATGTCAAGTAGTGTCGATCGTTGTGCCTCCCCCTGACCGCAAGACCTCTGCAGAACCTCTCTGGCCGACGTTCGTCGAGCCAAGTGCGTCCTTCACTGCGACCCTCGAGATGCGGGTGCGGAGGAGCCGCCACGCAGACCGGGTCGTCAGGGCGACGGATGGGAGCGGGCGCGATGTCGGTGCTGGGGATGCTGGGAGCCGTCGCGATGCTGGCGGGCATGATCGCGTTCGTCGATGCTGTCGGGCGCGGTCTGCTTGACACGTCCCTGAGCACCTCAGGGCCGCGGGACGACGCGGGCCTGCTCGAGACGGTCGAACAGGTCGAGGAACGCCTGGAGCGTCGGCTGGTACCCCGTGAACCCGAGGACACGACTGCGGGTCATGTCGGCCAGGCACTCCATGTCGCGTCCGAGGTCGCCGTCGGTGTGCCACTAGGAGGCCACGCGGTCCACGTCGGCCTCCACCAGGCCGTCACGTTCGGCGATGCGTGACCACGTCGCTGCGGCGTCGGCCATCTGCTCCTCCAGCGGCCGCGGCTCGCCCTCGGAGCCCTCGGCGTCGACGCCCAGACGTGCGGCCAGCAGCGGCCACAGCCACCGCCAGCGGAAGACGTCGCCGTTGACGACGTTGAACGCCGTGTCGGCAGCGGCCGGTGTCGTGGCGGCCCACACCAGGTGCTGGGCCAGCAGGCCCGCGTCGGTCATGTCGGTCAGGCCGTCCCACTGGGTCCGCGACCCAGGGAAGACCATCGGTCTCCCCTGCTCACGGCAGATCGCGGCCTGGACCGCGAGCGTCTGCCCCATGTTCATCGCGTTGCCCACTGCGGCGCCGATCACCGTGTGGGCGCGGTGCACCGACCACGTGAAGCCCGCCCGCTCCGCAGCGGCGAACAGCTCGTCCTCCTGGGCGTAGTAGAAGTTCGGGTACGGCAGCCGCGGCTCGTCCTCGCGGAACGGGGTGTCCGGCACCTCCCCCTTCCCGTACGCCTCGAACGGACCGAGGTAGTGCTTGAGACCCGTCACCAGCGCGACGTGCTGCACGCTGCCCGCCGCGTCGACGGCGTCCAGGAGGTCGCGCACCATGCGTCCGTTCACGCGGATGTTCGCGGCCTCGTCCTCCTGTCGCATCCAGGCCGTCACGAAGACGTGGGTCGGGGCGTGGGGCGCGAGCGACTCGCGCAGCGACGCCTCGTCGGTCAGGTCCGCCGCCACCCCGAGCACGCCGTCCACCGGCGCGCGACCGCTGCGCGACAGGCCGAGCACCTCCCAGCCCTGCTCGACCAGCTCCCGGCACAGTGCCGAGCCTGCGATGCCGGTGGCTCCTGCCACCAGCGCGGTCCGCGTCGTCTCTCCCATGTCCTCGACCCTAGGCACGTCGCGTCCGGCCTGCTCGGCGCGCGGCGGCCACGCAGCGTGCTCCGAAGGACGACTCCCTTCCTCCCCTCCCCTACGGAACCGGGACGGGCGACGGATCCTTCGTGACGCCGAACGCGAAGGTCGTCTCGATCGACGCGAGCGACGGGATGTCGCGGATCCTGTCGCGCAGCAGCTGCTCGTAGCTCGCGAACGACTCGGCGACCACCTTCAGCAGGTAGTCGTGGTCGCCCGCCAGGACGTACGCCTCGACCACCTCGGGCAGGCCCCGCAGCTCCGCCTCGACCGCCTCGACGGTGTCGGTCGCGTGCGACGACAGCCGCAGCCTGACGAACGCGGTGATGCTCAGCCCGACCTCCTGCTGCGCGACGACTGCGCGGTACCCGCTGATCACCCCCGCCGACTCCAGGGCCCGCACCCGGCGCAGGCAGGGCGACGGTGACAGGCCCACCCGGTCGGCGAGCTCCTGGTTGGTGAGCCGACCGTCCAGCTGCAGCTCGCGCAGGATCGATCGGTCGATGGAGTCGAAGCGGCTCATGTGGCAGATCCTGCCACGAGGCTGCAGTGCGGTAGCAGAAATGGCAATCGCATGCCGGGGCGATCGTCCTACTGTTGCGGCGTGACCAGGACCATCCCGACCGTGCGCGCCGCCGCAGGCCCCGCCGCCCTGCTCGCCACCGTCCTGCTGTGGTCGTCGTTCGCGCTCATGACGCGGGCGCTCGGGACGTCGGGACTCACGACCCTCGACCTGGCCCTGCTCCGCTTCGCCACTCCCCTCGTCCTGCTGGCGCCGTGGGTGCCCGGCGCGCTGCGTCGGGCGCGGCAGGAGCGGACGAGCACGCTCGCCCTGCTGATGGTCGGCGGACTCCCCCACTTCCTGGTCTTCGCGGTCGGCGCTCACCTCACCAGCGCCGGGCTGACCGGGTTGCTCGTCCCCGGCACCGTGCCGCTGTTCGTCACCCTCCTCCTGCTGCGGCGGCGCAGCGTCCCGCGCGGGCGGGTCGTGGCCCTCGCGCTGATCACGGGCGGGGTGGCCGTGAGCGCCAGCACGATGACCTCGGCGAGTGGGTCGGTCGGCGTGGTCGCGCTCCTCGCGGCCGGTCTGCTGTGGGCCGTCTACACCCTCGGCCTGGCCCGGACGACCCTCGGGCTGCTCGACGTGGTCGCCCTGGTGAGCCTCGGCTCGACGGTCGGCGTGGTGGCCTCCGTCGCGCTCGGACTCAAGCCGTCGGCGGTGCTCGATGGCACGGCTGTCGGTGCGCAGGTGCTGACGACGGTGCTGCTGCTCGGCGTCGGCACCGGGATCGCGTCGACGCTCTGCTACGCCCAGGCCATCCGGCAGCTCGGTAGCGGCGCCGGCGCCGTGGCGGGCGCGTCGAGCCCCGTGCTCACGGCCACCCTCGCCGCTCCGCTGCTGGGTGAGCCGCTCGGCCCCGTCCTCGCCTTCGGGCTCGTCCTCGTCGTGGTGGGCCTCGTGCTCTTCCACACCTCCGGCCGCGCGCCCTCCTCCGCCAGGCTGTCGGTCGACCGACGACCGCTGCTGGTCGAGTAGCGGCTCCGCGCTACTCGATCAGCGACACGTTCCGCTGGTCGAATAGTCAGGACGGCGAGCGCCAGCGAGCACGTCCTGACGTATCGAGACCACCCGGCAACGGCTCAGCGCGGGCCAACCCCCAGCGAGAGCTTGGAGTGGTCTCGATACGTCGGCCCCAGGCTCGTCCCTCGCCGGG
>LUMT01000906.1_pt1 | contig 10786 bp, 14 predicted proteins | sample 729741 | NCBI WGS metagenome assembly LUMT01 (sample SAMN03860299, study PRJNA289734) | marine metagenome | biome: seawater column; feature: ocean; material: water; isolation source: Red Sea water column Station 192 - depth 50m | place: Saudi Arabia: Red Sea | collected 2011-10-15 | depth 50 m
AATCAGTGGTCGTAGATTTGGAAAAACTTATTTAGCAGTGACAGAGATGATGAAATACGCATCTCAACCTAATCGTAAAATCTGGTATGTAGCACCAACGTTTAAGATGGCCAAAGAGATTGTCTGGGGAACTCTTAAAGAAATGCTTAATCAATTTAATTGGATTGAAGATATTAACGAAACCACAATGACTATAACAATCAGAAAAACAAATAGTCAAATATCATTAAAAGGTGCAGATAATTATGATTCACTTCGAGGTACAGGATTAGACTTTTTAATATTAGATGAGTTTGCAGATATAGATAAACGTACTTGGTTTGAAGTATTAAGAGCATCAATATCAGATAGATTAGGACACGTTTTAATGTGTGGAACTCCAAAAGGTTATGGTAATTGGAGTTATGAAATGTACTTAAAAGGAAAGCAAGATGATGATTGGGAGTCTTTTCAATACACTACTATTGATGGTGGTATGGTCACTGAAGAAGAAATAGAACAAGCCAAACAAGACATAGATATTAGAACATTTAGACAAGAGTTTGAGGGTACATTTGAAAACTATGCTGGTGCAGTTTATTACAACTTCCACCCAGTTGATAATGTTGTTAAAAAACAAATAGATTGGACTAAACCTTTACATATAGGAATGGACTTTAACGTTGACCCAATGTCAGCTTGTGTAGGACAGATTGAAAAAGATAAAGTTTATTTTGTAGATGAAGTTATTATTTATGGCTCTAATACTGATGAAATGGTGCAAGAAATACGAGATAGATATGGAACTAAAATGCAAATATTTATATACCCTGACCCAGCTTCTAAACAAAGAAAAACATCTGCTGGTGGACGTACTGATTTATCAATATTACAAAATGCTGGATTTAAAGTTAAGGTAAAACATAAACACCCAGCAATACGAGATAGGGTCAATGCAGTTAATAGTAGGTTAAAAGATTCTAAAGGAGAAAGACATATTTTTGTTTCACAATCTTGCAAAACATTGATAAAAGGTTTACAAAGACAAATATACAAGGAGAATACAAATATTCCTGACAAGGAAGATGGATTCGATCACATGAACGATGCTCTTGGTTATATGATTGATTATTTAAAACCATTAACTACACAGGCTAATTTTTCTTCTCCAACAAGATGGACAATTAAATAAATTATGGCATATTCAAGAGATCAAGCATTAGAAGTTCACAAAGACTATCAGCAAACTGTTAATAATTGGGAATACTACATTAGATCGTACAATGGTGGATATGACTATATGATTGGTCAATATCTTAATAGATATAATTTAGAATTAGATAACGAATTTAATCAAAGACTTGCAAACACTCCTTGTGATAATCATTGTAAAAATATTATTCAAATCTATTCATCGTTTTTATTTAGAGTTAGACCAAGCAGAGATTTTGGTTCTTTAGCAGAAGAACCTAGTTTAGAATCATTCTTAAAAGACGCAGACCTAGAGGGAAACAATTTAAACTCTGTAATTAAACAAGCACAAAACTACGCATCAATCTATGGTCATTGTTTTATGATTTTAGATAAACCAAGAGTCACAACAAACACAAGAGCAGAAGAACTAGAACAAGACATAAGACCATATTTATCAATCGTCACTCCTGAAAATGTTTTAGATTGGAATTTTAAAAGAGAAGTAAATGGTAAGTATTATTTGGACTATCTTAAAATTAGAGAAGAAGTAGATAAAGATGGTGGAACGTATATGCGACTTTGGTATCCTGATAGAATTGAAACTATCTATATGCCAGAAAGAGAGCCACCACAAATAATAGATACTGCCGATAACCTGATTGGCAAAATACCAGCAGTTATTTTATACAATGCTAAATCTCACAAACGTGGCATTGGTCAATCAGACCTTACTGATATAGCTGACTTACAAAAATCTATCTACAATGAATACTCTGAAATGGAACAATTAATAAGATTAACTAACCACCCATCATTAGTTAAAACTCCAAGTGTAAATGCAAGTGCTGGTGCTGGTGCAGTAATAGAAATGCCTGATGAATTAGAACCAAATCTAAAACCATATTTATTACAACCATCTGGTCAAAACTTAACTGCAATAATGGAATCAATAAATAACAAGGTAGAATCTATAAATAGAATTGCACACACTGGTGCAGTAAGAACTACTAAACAAGCAGTATCATCTGGAATAGCTTTACAAACAGAATTTGAATTATTAAATGCAAGACTATCAGAAAAAGCAGATAACTTACAAATAGCTGAAGAACAATTATTTAGATTATATGCTACATTCCAAAATGCTACATTTGATGGCGAGATAAATTACCCAGACTCATTTAATATTAGAGATTATGCTTCTGATTTAATTTACTTCCAACAAGCAAAAGCTATGAATATTGGCTCTCCTACATTTAGCAAAGAAGTTGATAAAGAAATTGCTAGAGCAGTTGTAGATGATGATGAGAAGTTAAATACAATTTTTGATGAGATAGACCAAAAGTCTGAAGTTGGAGAGTTCACACAAGATGAGCCACAACAAGAAGATCAAGAAGTAGAGCAAGAGCAGATATAAAAAAGGCGACCATTTCTGATCGCCTTTAATTATTAATTAATTGTCAAAAAACTCTTTCCAATTTTTATTTATAGACCACCAATCATTATGACCTACAATAAATGAATAAGGTCTATGTCTTTGTTTAGAGGGTTTTTCAATTATAGACTCTAACACAGCTTTTTCACATTGTTTAAGTGCTTCTTCTTGACTCTTTCCTTTCCCCCAAGCATGGGCAACTCCTCGTCTTCCTATTGCGTAGCAAAGAAAGAAATCTTCATCTTTTTTATTTTTCATATCTTCTCCTTTTTTTTGTATTTACCCATTATAACATATTCGGTTTTTAATTTTTTTTACTTTTAACCAACTCATTGAAAAGTAGAGCATTGAAATTTTTGGGTGTTTCATTATTGATGCGACACTAAAACACTTTTTGCGTTTTTTACTAATTTTTGATAAGAGAAACAAATGGCAGATATTATCCAAAAAACTACTGAATACAGAATTAAACAAATAGAACTTGCTGAAGCACAATATTATAAATCATTAGTAGAAACATTAGACAGAATAGAAAGAGAAGTCGTAGCATCTGCAAGTAGATTGCCATTAACAGATGGAAAGTTAGTAGAACTTCAATCAGCTATTGCAATCAGGCCACAAATAAAAGCTATATTGGAAAGAGAATATCTTAAATGGTCAGATACAGTTGTTAGAGAGGGTTTTAATAAACAATCAAAAAGAATTGAAAAAGGATTTAAAGCAATATTAGAAAAAGCTAGAATAAAAAATAAATTATCAGCAGAAGATTTAGCTAAATTCTCTGAACTAACTAAAGGCGATCTAGCTTTAGTTCAAAATCTCAAACAACAATATTTTACGCAGTTTAAAGATGTATCTAATACTTTTACAAGAAGATTATCAGAAAAAGTGTACCAGAATACATTAGTTGGTAGTGAGTTTGCAGTATTAGAAAAAGAATTAAGACAAACAATAAATGGCATATATGCTAGTTCAGATGACCCAGAAATTCAACGATTAGTTAATTTTGTTAATGAAAATAAATTTAAAAAATCAAAACAAGCAGAGGTTGATAAATCAATACAAACATTACAATCTAAATTTGCAAGAGATCGTGCTGGAGAAAACATGAAAAGATATGCTGGTCAAATATTAAATGATTCTTTGCGTGATTTTGATGCAACATTAAACTTTAATAAGTCACAAGATGCTGGTTTAACTTTTGTTAAATACTATGGAGATGTAATTCCTACCACTAGGGAAATTTGCAGAAATATGATTAGTGGTGTATATAACAAGAGGAAAAGTGGACTTTTCACAGTTGATGAAGTCAGAAAACTGTGGGCAAGTAGAAGTTGGTCAGGCAAAAAAGCTGGAGACCCTTTAGTTGTTCGTGGTGGTTATAATTGTCGTCATCAATGGTCTTATGTCAATCCTGATTGGTATGACAGTAAAGGCGAACTAATAATATAATAGGAGAAAACAATGTCCGAAGAAACAAAGGCAGTTGCACCTGAAACGCAACAAACTGAAACACCAAAAGAAGAAGTAAAAGTAGAAGAAACAAAACAAAATACTTTTACACAAGAACAACTAGACAACATAATCAAATCAAGACTTGAAGCAGAAAAAAGTAAATATGAGAAAAAACTTCAAGAAGAAGAAAAACAAAAAGCTGAAATTTTAAGACAGAAACAAGTAGAAGAAGCTAAAACTAAAGCTGATATTGAAAAGATTATGCAAGAAAGAATAAAGGAAAAAGAAGAAGAAGTATTGAGATATAAAACTCAAATTAAAAAAGAAAAAGTAGATAATTCAATACTTTCTATTGCATCTTCTAATAATGCAATTAACCCAAGTCAGGTAGTTTCTTTGTTAAAAGAAGAAGTAAAATATAATGATGATGGTCGTATAGAAGTAGTTGATAATAATTCTAATGTACGATATAACAAAAGTGGACAACCTTTTTCTTTAGAAGATAGAGTGAAAGAGTTTTTAGATAGCAACCCACATTTCCGTAAAGGGTCTTTGTCTGGATCAGGTTCACAGAATGCTATCGGTGGCAAAACTGTTAAACCCTTTAACTTACAGGACTTGGATTTATCGAAACCAGAAGATCGTAAAGCCTATGCAGAATATAGGAAGAAGCGAGATTCAGGTGCGATACAAATAAACTTAACTAATAAATAAAGGTAAACTAAAATGGCAAACGAAACAACATCGTCAACGGTATCAGAACTATATACTGAAATCGTTGCAGAAGCATTATTCGTAGCATCAGAGCAATCAGTAATGAGACCTCTAGTACGAAACTATGCTATAACTGGTGGTGGAAAGTCTGTTGAAGTTCCGATATATGCAACTGTTTCAGCAAGTGCAGTATCAGAAGCATCTGACTTATCTAACACTGCAATCAACCCTACTTCAGTGACTATCACTGCAAGTGAAGTTGGTGTAATGACAACATTAACAGATTTAGCAAGAAATTCAGCACCTAGAAATGTTGCTGGAGATATTGGTAAATTGTTTGGAGAAGCAATCGCTAAAAAAATGGACACAGATTTAACTGCGTTATTTGATGGTTTCTCAACAGAAGTTAATGATGGAACGGCAGTTTTAAGTGCGTCTAATGTATTTAATGCAGTAGCATTACTTAGAAAAAATGCAGTTCCAATGACAGACCTAGCTGGTGTATTCCACCCACTAAATGCGTTTGATTTAAAAAGTAATTTAACAAACACATTCGTAGGTAGAGACACTGAATTATCAAACGAAGCATTAAGATCAGGTTTCGTTGGTAATGTTGCTGGTGTTCCAATATTTGAAACTTCAAATATGGCAGACAATTCAGGCAACAATCCTGGTACAACAGGAGACTATAAAGGTGCAATCTTCCATAGAGATGCTTTAGGATTAGCTATGATGCAAGACCTAAAAATCGAAACTCAAAGAGATGCGTCTTTAAGAGCCGATGAAATTGTGGCAACTTCTGTCTATGGCACAGGAGAATTACACGATTCTTATGGTGTTGAATTAAATGTAGATTCATCAATCCAATAATCGTACTTTTATCAGGGAGAGAAATCTCCCTGATAATCAATAGGAGAATTTATGAACATTAGATTAACAAATGGCAAAAAAACAATAACAAGAGCAAAAGATCAATACGAAGCTAATATTGAACATTTTAAATTAAGAGGTTATGTTCCTCTTGCAGAAGTTAAAAAAGAAATAAAAAAAGCGACAGTAAAAGACATTTCTGATAAAGTAGTTGAACTAAAACCAAAAAAAAAGAAAACAAAAAAGAAAAAATGAAACATTTAGATAAATACATAAAATTAGCAAAACAACACCCAAGAATATCTGGTGGTATTGCAGTTGCTATAATTATTTTAATTTGGGTAATTTAATATGGCAAACTACACTGGTGCTAATGTTATAGTTGCTGGAGATGTCACAAAGTATCAACCAGATGCTTTTGGTTTTGGTATTGCTTCAGGAGATACAGAAGCTACTAATTTCTTTACACAAACTACAAATGATATTTTAAGACAGTTAAGAGTAGAGTGGTGGCCTGTATATAAAACAAATATATTTACAGATATTACAGTTCTTAACACTGCTGAAATGGTAGATACAAAAGTTAATTTAGATCAGTTTGAACGTGCTGGTGTTTATTTATTTCTTGGCAGATTTTTATTACCAGCATTAACTAAATTTAGACCAGAAACAGAAAAAGATAGATTTGAAAGAATGGCAGAATATTACATGGCACAATACAATATCGAATGGAGAATGATATTAGAAGATGGTGTTGAGTATGATGTTGATTCTTCAGGAACTATTGTTGCAAATGAGAGAGAGCCTTTACATGGATTTAGAAGATTGACTAGATAATGGCAGTTAGTCTAAATATAAAAACAAACTCTAAACAAGTTCAATCAAAATTTAGAAAATTCCAAGCAGTATTACCAAGAGTTATTGATAAAGGTTTAAAACAAGCTGGGTTTCAATTATTAGATATTATAAGAACTAAAACACAAAAAGGTATTGATTTTAGAGATAGACCATTTGCACCATATTCAGAGGGTTATTTAAAAAAACTACAAAGAGAGGGAAAACCTTTAAAAGTAGATTTATTTTATTCAGGTAGAATGTTAGGAAGTTTAACACCTAATTCTACTGTTAAAAAATCAGGAAGAAACAAAGTAAGTCTAGCATTTAGTAATTCTCAAATGTTGCAAAGAGCATTATTTAACCAAGTATTAAAAGACCCTAAAAGAGAATTTTTTGGCTTTAACAATAGAACAGAAAATATTATAAGAAAACAATTCAACAGATTTGTAGAAAAAGAATTAAGAAAGTTTCGAATTATCAGAGCAACAGTACCCAGCAGTGATAGTACAAACATCTGAAGAAAACAGAGATGATTCTGAATTAGGAAGTGGTGCTAAAACTAGACATGGAACAATAGATTTTGTAGTTCTTGGTTTTGTTAAAGGTGCAGAATCAAATATAGATACTTTAAGAAATCAATTAATTACTGCTATTGAAACTGCATTAGAATCTGATATTACTCGATCTGGTAATGCACTTGATACTGAAGTCGTACAAGTAGAAACTGATGAGGGAAGTTTATTTCCTGTTGGTGGAATAAGAATGACTATTAGGTGTATGTACGAATATCAAGCTGGAACACCATAGGATAAATTATGTCAGAAAAACTTATAAATAAAATTGAAAAGAAAATAGATCAAATAGAAAAAATGCACGATAAAGAGTCTATACTTTGTGAAGAAGTAAAAGATTTATTAGCAGAAATGAGAGAAAACCAAGAAGATGATAGTCAAGATTGGGAAGAAGATATTGATGACGAAGATGATTTTGAAGAAGATGAGGAAGATATTGACGAGGAAGAAGATAAATAATATAAAGCATTATGGCTAAAGACATTAAATTATATAAAGGTAATTCAGAAATAGTTATTAATGAATCTAATCTTGAACATTTTTTAAGTTTAGGCTATAAGGAACAAAAACAAGAACAACAATCTAAAAGTAAAAAGGATAAAAAATGGCAACATATCACGGAAAAGAAGGAGTAGTCACTGCTGGTGGAACTGGAATAGGAGAACTAACTGGTTTCACATTAGAAACTACTGGAGATGTAGTAGAAGACACTGCATTAACAGATGCAACTAAATCATTTGTAGCTGGTAGAACTTCTTTCTCTGGTACTTTAGAAATGCACTTTGATGAAACAGATAGTCCACAAACAAGTTTAACTGCTGGTTCTTCAATCGCTTTTGTTTTATTACCAGAGGGTAATTCAAGTGGCGACAGAAGTTTTACTGGAACAGGAATTGTGACAGGAATGTCAGTTAATAACTCTATGGACGCAATCATTTCAAGAACTGTGACTTTTCAAGGAACTGGTGCTTTAACAATAGGAACTGTCTAATAATATTTTATGTCAGTTATTGATAGAGTAAAATCTCATTTTGAGACTCTTAAAACTATTACTATTGAAGTTCCTGAATGGAAAGACGAGCATGGTAATGCTAGTATATTTTATTCAGAGCCATTGACCCTTGAAGAAAAAAACACAATATTTAAAAAGTCTAATAACTTTCAAGACTTAACTGTTCTTGTTGATTTACTTATAATGAAACTCCAAGTCAAAAATGACAAAGGAGAGATGGTAAAAGCATTTAGTCCTGAAGATAAATTTGCATTAAGAAAGAAAGCTGACTCTAATATTATTGGTACAATAGCCAATAAAATACTTTTAGATACATCATTTGAGGAAGCCGAAAAAAAGTAAATAGCGACCCTGATTTGAGGTCGCTTTTAGTTGTAGCAGACAGACTCCACATCACTATTCAAGAAGTTCTTGATATGCCAGTTGCACATTATAATCTTTGGTTAGCATACTTGAAAAAAGAACAAGATGAGTATAAAACCAAACAACAACTAGCTGAAGCAAAGAAATTTAAAATATAATGGCACAAAATTTAAAGATAAACATATTAGCACAAGATAAGACTAGACAAGCCTTTAATGGTATTAGAGGTAAATTAGCTGGATTAAGAAGTGCAGTATTTAATTTAAGAACTGCTTTTGTGACTCTTGGTGCTGGTCTTGTAGTAAAATCTTTTGTTTCAACAGGCAGAAGTATTGAAGATTTAAATGTTAGATTAAAACAATTATTTGGCTCAACAACAGAGGGTGCAAAAGCATTTGAAGTAATGTCTGACTTTGCATCTAAAGTTCCTTTTTCATTAGAAGAAATACAAGAAGCATCAGGAAATCTTGCAGTAGTTAGTGGAGATGCAGAAAATTTAGCAAAAATTTTAGAAATAACTGGTAATGTTGCTTCTGTCACAGGAATTGATTTTAGAACTGCTGGAGAACAAATACAAAGATCATTTGCTGGTGGTATAGCTTCAGCAGATATTTTTAGAGAAAAAGGTGTTAGAGATATGTTAGGTTTTAAAGCTGGTGCAACTGTATCAGCAGAAGAAACTATAAAAGCATTTGAAAAAGTATTTGGTAAGGGTGGTAAATTTGGAAGTGCAACAGATGAATTGGCTACCACATTTACTGGTACATTATCAATGCTTGGAGATAAATTATTTAACTTTAAGAAAAATGTAGCTGGTGCGCAATTCTTTGATGAACTTAAAAAAGAATTTAGTAGTTTAAATAAATTTATAGAAGAAAATTCAGAAGACTTTGAATCTATTGCTAATGCTATTGGTTTTATTTTAACTAAAGCAGTTCAAGGTTTTGCGATGGCAGTTAGAGGTGTTGCTAGAGCAGTTTCATTCTTGCGTAATCAATATGAAAATTTAATCACATTATTAAACAAGATACCATTTGTTAATATTGAGATAGGCAAAACCCAAGATGATAACACACAAAAAGCTGAAGTTTATAAAGATAAAATAATGCTTATTAATGAAGCTACACTAAAAGTTAATAAAAGCCTAGTTAAACAAAAAACATTATTAGAAGAAATAACTGAATTACTAAAAAAAGATATGGACGAATTAACTAATGTTGCTAAACAAGTCACTGGAGTTTTAAATGATGGTATTAGAGGTTTTTCAAAAGGTGTTGCTGAAGCAATAGTATTAGGTAAAGACTTAAACGAAAGTTTTAAAAATTTAGCACAAACATTGGCAGTAAAAGTTTTATCTATTTTAATAGAAGTTATAGCTAGAAAAAGTGTTGAATTAGCAATAGAAAAAATGATTACTAGAGAAAAAGAAAGACAAGCATCTTTAAGTGGTGGTGGTTCTTTTTTCAGTATGGCAAAATCTGTATTAGGTTTTGCTAAAGGTGGTGCAGTAAGAAAAGGACAACCAGTTGTAGTTGGAGAACAAGGTGCAGAATTATTTGTACCAAATCAAACAGGCCAAATTACACAATCTGCTAGAGGAACTTCTGGTGGACAAACAACAGTTAATTTTAATATTAATACTTTAGATGCAAGTGGTTTTGATGATCTATTAGTAAGAAACAGAGGAACTATAACACAAATAATTAATAATGCAAAACAAAGATCAGGTAAAGAAAATTTTACAATAATCCCACCAGAAATAGAAGATGCAAGAGGCAGTGAAACAGGAACAGTATTAGTTAATGGTGTTCACGCAGTAGGAGATACAACGATTGCTATGGACGGATTTGCTGGAGATGGTGCTGGAAGATTTAAAGCTGGAGATTTTATAAAGTTTGCTTCACACGATAAAGTTTATATGGTTGTTGCAGATGCTACTTCATCATCAAATGCTTCAACTGTCACAATAGAGCCACCTTTAATTACTGCTTTAGCAGATGATTCAACAGTGACTTATGATAATGTTCCTTTTACAGTTCATTTAACTAACGATATTCAAGAATTTGGTGTAGTTGGTTCAGATAAAGATGGTAATGCTTTATATCAATTTGAATTTGACGTAGAAGAATCTTTATAGTGAAAAAGTATAAAATAACTCACAAAATTACTGCCGATTTTATTGCCGAAGCTATTGTTAATGAAGATGAAATTGATAGTAATACAAATGATCTAAAGGATTACAAGAAACCTAATAGCAAATTTGAATATACTATGTTAAAAGGTTCAGAAAGTATAACACAAACAACATACGAAGAATATGACAAGAAGCCTAACATCAGCAGTAAAGACAGAACTGGC
>LUMT01000591.1_pt1 | contig 10777 bp, 7 predicted proteins | sample 729741 | NCBI WGS metagenome assembly LUMT01 (sample SAMN03860299, study PRJNA289734) | marine metagenome | biome: seawater column; feature: ocean; material: water; isolation source: Red Sea water column Station 192 - depth 50m | place: Saudi Arabia: Red Sea | collected 2011-10-15 | depth 50 m
AATGAAGGATCAATTACTGATGATTATTTTAGAAGATCTATAAAAGAATTTAAGGAATTACTTGATGATCAATATAAGAATGCAAAAAATTATAAGCCTAAAATTGAATGGTTTGAGGGCACATGGTCAAGATATAAACCTTCGAGAGGAAAAGATAAAAGAGGCGTTACAGGTTATGATGTAAAAAAATTAAAGAATATTTCTGAAAAAATAAATACAATACCTAAAGAAATTAACATCCATAAAACTATCGCTAAAGTCTTAGAAAGTAGAAAATCAAACGTTAATAATGAGGAAAAAATTGATTGGTCTACAGCTGAAGCTTTGGCGTTTGGATCTTTGTTAGAGGAAGGGTACCCAGTAAGATTAGTTGGTCAGGACTCAGGAAGAGGCACATTTAGTCAAAGACATTCAGTATTAAGAAATCAAACAGATAATTCTAGATATGTTCCGTTAAACAAAATATCCAAAAATCAAAAGAATTTTGAAATTGTAGACAGTTTCTTATCTGAATTAGCTGTTTTAGGTTTTGAATATGGTTATAGTCTAGTTGAACCTAATACACTTACAATTTGGGAAGCTCAATTTGGAGATTTTGCTAATGGCGCTCAAGTGGTCATAGATCAATTTATTGCTTCAGGAGAAAGAAAATGGTCAAGAGCCTCTGGATTGGTAATGTTATTACCTCACGGCTATGAAGGTCAAGGTCCTGAGCATTCTTCTGCTAGATTAGAAAGATTTTTACAGTTATGTTCAAATGACAATATGCAGGTAATGAATTGTACGACACCTGCAAACTATTTTCATGCACTAAGAAGACAAATGCATAGAGATTTCAGAAAGCCTTTAATTATAATGACTCCCAAATCTTTACTAAGACATAAACATTGCGTTTCAAGCTTAAGCGATTTTAGTAAAAAAAATACATTTCATAGAGTTTTATGGGATCACGCAATAGATCCAAAGGTAAAAGGTTTTATCAAATTGAAAAAAAAGGAAAAAATCAAAAAAGTAATTTTATGTTCAGGAAAAATTTATTTTGATTTGCTTGAGGCTAGAGAAAAATTTAAAAGAGATGATTTGATATTTTATAGAATTGAGCAACTTTATCCTTTTCCAGCTAAGGCACTTGCAAAAGAGCTAAAACCTTATGCTAAAAAAGCTAAATTTTATTGGTGTCAGGAAGAACCAAAAAATATGGGAGCATGGTTTTCTGCTAGAGATTATATCCAATGGACATTAGATAATATAAAGGCTAATAATAAAAAGATTTCTTATATTGGAAGAAGTCCAGATGCATCACCAGCCACTGGTTATGCAAAAAGACACATTTCACAACAACAAGAAATTATTAAGAAGGTTTTTGAATAATTTAAAATGAGCGAAAAAATAGTAGTCCCAGTTTTAGGTGAAAGTATTACAGAAGCTACAGTATCTAAATGGTTAAAAAATAAAGGCGAGACAGTTGATGCAGATGAGCCAATTGTTGAGTTAGAGACGGACAAGGTAAATTTGGAGGTTCCGTCTCCAGTTACAGGAAAATTAATTGAAATTAACTCTCAAGACGGGTCAACTGTTAAAGTGGGAGAAATTTTAGGTTTAGTTACTGAAATTGAAGGTGAAGTTAAAAGATCAAATAAAATAGAGAAAATCCAGCCCTCAAATTTACAAAAAAATGAAGAGTTTAATGAAAAAGACAATGTAATTAAGTTAGACACAATTAAAGAACAAGTGGAATTAGATATATTTGAAGACGAGAATAACAGTAACGAGTTAAAAGAGGAACCACTAATTTTAACAGAGGAAATAAAAAACAGTCACATAGAGGAAAATTCTACTGAGGAAAGTCAGACATTATCTCCAGCTGTAAGAAAAATGGTAGATGAAAACAATATTGACGTTAAGTCAGTTAAAGGATCTGGGAAAGATGGTCGAATACTAAAAGGTGATTTAATAAGTTTGATGGGAGTTAATCCTCCACCTTCAGAGAGAAAAATTAAATATGGTCAAGAAGAGCGTATTAAAATGACTAGGTTAAGGCAAACTATAGCAAAAAGACTTAAACAAGCCCAGGAAAATGCAGCTTTACTTACTACTTTTAATGAAGTGGACATGACAAATATAATAAACATGAGAAAAGATAACCAGGAAGATTTCCAAAGTCGATATGGTATCAAGCTTGGCTTCATGTCATTTTTTGTTAAGGCTTGTATAGTAGCCTTAAAAAATTTTCCAGCTGTAAATGCCGAGATAGATGGAGACACTATTGTTTATAAAAATTATTATAATATAAGTTTTGCAGTTGGAACAGATAAAGGTCTTGTAGTTCCAGTTTTAAAGAACGCGGATGAACTATCTTTTGCAGATATTGAAAAAAATATTAAAGAAATTTCTGAAAAAGCAAAAGATGGAAAACTTGTAATTGAAGATCTTCAAGGAGGTACTTTTACTATTAGCAATGGTGGAGTCTATGGGTCAATGCTTTCAACTCCAATTCTAAACTTGCCTCAATCTGGAGTATTAGGAATGCATAATATTGTTGATAGACCTATTGTAGTAGATGGTGAAATCAAGATAAGACCAGTAATGTATTTAGCTTTATCTTATGATCATAGAATTATTGACGGTAAAGAGTCTGTATCATTTCTTAAAATGATTAAAGAAAGTCTTGAGGACCCTAGAAGGTTATTTTTGGATATTTAGGATGTCGGAAAAATTTCAAGCAGTAGTTATAGGAGGTGGCCCAGGAGGTTATGTTTGCGCAATTAGACTTGCCCAATTAGGTTTAAAAACCGCATGTATAGAGTCCAGGGGATCTCTAGGTGGTACATGCCTGAATATTGGTTGTATCCCTTCAAAAAGTTTACTTAACTTGTCTGAGGAATTTCACAAAGTTAAAGGTTTGGCAAATAAAGGTATTGAAATAGGAGAAGTAAAACTAAATCTTGATAAAATGATGAAGAGCAAGGACAAAGCAGTCACTGTTCTTACAAAAGGTGTAGAATTTCTTTTAAAAAAAAACAAAGTTACCTATTTTAAAGGCCATGGAAGTTTTAAATCAAAAAATGAAATCTTAATAAAAGATGATCAAAAAAAAGAAACAATAATTCAAACTGAAAAAACAGTTATAGCCACAGGATCTGTACCAGTATCTCTACCGGGCATCGAAATAGATGAAAAAATAATAGTTTCATCAACTGGAGCTTTAAAATTAGAAAAAGTGCCCAATAAAATGGTTGTTGTTGGTGGAGGTTATATCGGCTTAGAGATGGGATCAGTGTGGTCAAGACTTGGTGCAAGAGTAGAAGTTGTTGAGTTTTTGGATCATATAACACCTGGTATGGATAAAGAAATTTCGTCTGAGTTTATGAAAATTCTTAAAAAGCAAGGAATGAAGTTTAATATGCAAAATAAAGTTGAAACAATTCAAAAAAATAATTCAGGTGCAGTGGTCTCAACAATTGATAAAGATGGAAATAAAAATAATTTTGAATGTGATGTAGTTTTAATTTCAGTTGGTAGAAAGCCAAATACAGATGGTTTAAATTTAAAAAATGCCGGGGTGAGTTTAGATGAAAAAAATAGAATAAAAACTGATAAGAAATTTAAAACAAATATTGAAAATATTTATGCAATAGGTGATGTGATTGTTGGACCCATGCTTGCACATAAGGCTGAAGATGAGGGTATAGCAGTTGCAGAAAATATTGTAGGTCAATCAGGTCATGTAAACTATGATACAATACCAGGTGTGGTGTATACCTCACCAGAGGTTGCCTCAATTGGGAAAACAGAGGAGCAATTAAAAGAATTAAATAAAAGTTATAAGGTTGGTAAATTTTCATTCATGGCCAACTCTAGAGCTAAAGCTATAGATGATGCAGAAGGTTTTGTGAAAATTCTTGCAGATGCTGAGACAGATAAAGTTTTAGGCGCACATATAATTGGCCCTCATGCTGGAGAATTAATTGCTGAAATCGGTGTTGCAATGGAATTTGGTGCAAGTGCCGAGGATATAGCAAGAACCTGTCATGCTCACCCAACTTTTTCTGAAGCTGTTAAAGAAGCTGCGTTATCAGTAGATAAAAGAGCAATACACTCTTAATTTTTTTTCATATTATAAAAATATGAAATACCCGATTCTACTACCTAATATTTTTAATCATCCTTTTACTTATGAAAGTGAAATTAATCTTAAGCTTGGTGAATTTGTTCTAGTCCCTTTTGGAAAATCTAAAATAACAGGTGTGGTATGGGATGAATTTGAAAAAAATGATAATAAAAAATTTAAAATAAAAAGTATCCAAAAAAAATTAAACGTAACTCCATTAAAGAAAGACACAATAAATTTTTTAAATTGGTTTGCTGAGTATAATTTAATACCAAAAGGAATGGCATTAAAGCTAGTTTTATTGAGCAGTAATGCGATAGAAAAAATGGAAAAAAAAATTTATGAACCGTATAATAATAAGATAAAAAAAAATTCCTTAAAACTATCTATTAATCAAATCAAATCCTTGGAAAAAATGAGTTATTCAAATGAAAAATTTAGAGTTCATGTTTTACAAGGAACAACAGGATCGGGTAAGACTTTAGTTTATTTTGAGGCGTTAAAATCTTTAATAGAGAAGGGTTTTCAGTCATTAATTCTTTTACCAGAAATAGGTTTGACCAGTCAGTTTGAGCAAAAATTTTCAGAATATTTTGGATTTAATCCAGCAATTTGGCACTCTGGTATTTCAAAAAAGAAAAAAGAAATAATTTGGAGCGGCATTTCCTGTGGTGAAATTAAAGTTGTCATTGGTGCAAGATCTTCTTTATTTTTACCGTTTAAAAAATTAGGAATAATAATTGTTGATGAGGAACATGATCAATCTTTTAAACAAGATGAAGGTGTTACATATAATGCACGAGATATGGCAATTTCAAGATCATCATTTGAAAACATTCCTGTCAACTTGATCACAGCAGTTCCTTCCATAGAAACGTTTGAAAATATTAAAAAGGGAAAATATGAAGTCTCTAGACTTAGTGAAAGGTATAGAAATGCTGCACTTCCTAATTATGAAATCATTAATTTAAATAATACAAAACTTGAGAAGCAATCATGGTTATCAGCAAAAATAATTGAAAAAGTTAATCTACATCTTGAAAAAAAAGATCAAGTTTTGTTTTTTTTGAATAGAAGAGGTTTTTCACCTAACGTATTATGTAACAAATGTTTTTCAAGCTTCACATGCCCAAATTGTACAATAAATTTAGTTTATCATAAGAATAAAAATAATTTGATATGTCATTATTGTGGTTTCAAATCACAGTTAAAAAGAAATTGTAAGAAAGGTGATAATTGTGAATTTGTCTTTAGCGGACCAGGTGTTGAAAGAATTTCTGAGGAAGTTAAAAGAAAGTTTCCTGGTAAAAAAATTGATATTTTTTCAAGTGATACGATGAATAAAAAAGACTCAAAAGAAAAAATTAGAAAAATAATTAATAACGAAATTCAGATTTTAGTAGGAACTCAATTAATATCAAAAGGTTTTCATTTTCCTCACTTGAATTGTATTGTTGTTGTAGATATTGATCTTTCATCTCACGGTCACGATCTAAGAGGGGCTGAAAAGAATTTACAACTTTATCATCAGCTTTCAGGAAGAGCTGGTAGAACTGGAAAACCAGCGACAGTTTATTTTCAAACCTATGAAAATAATTCTAAAATGATCTCTGAAATAACAAATGAAAATCCAGATATCTTTTTAGAAAGAGAGTTAGAAATAAGAAAAAAAAATAAACTTCCTCCTTATCAAAGATTTATTTCTTTAATCCTCACAGGAGAAAATGAAAAAAAATTAGAAAAAGAAGCTTTTAATTTCAAGAATTTTATTGAAAACAAAATTAACGGAAAAATTTTGGGTCCTGTGAATGCACCAATATTTAGAATAAAAAAAAAATTTAGGATAAGACTTTTGATAAGAGGATCAAAATCTATGAAAATGCAAAATTCTTTAGCTAAAATTATTCCAAAATATAAATTTTTTAAGGGAATAAAACTTTCAGTTGATGTTGATCCAATAAACTTCAATTAACCAATAAAAAGAGGCATTTTTGACATATCAGTCACTTGAAGACACAAGGGTCATATGCTAATTAAAGCCTGAATTTTAAATAATCTTCAACATTATATAGGAAACAAGTTGAGCAAAGATACAGGATTTTCAATTTCATCAGCTGAAAGGTATTCTCTCGCACTTTTTGAGCTTTCAGAAGAAAATAATTTATTGAGCCAGATAGAGGAACAATCTTTATCTGTATTAAATCTAATTAATCAAAGTAAAGATTTTTTTAATTTAATTAAAGATCCCACTACTAGCCAAGAGGATCTCTCAAAGGTGATAAATAAAATAGTTGCTAGTAATAAATTTGATAATTTATTTAAAAATTTTTTAAATTTCTTAATTCAAAAGAGACGTTTCTTTTTTATAGAACGAATTCTTAAAAGTTTTATTGAAATTTGTTCCAAAAAAAGAGGTGAGCTTATAGCTGAATTGAAATCAGCAAAAAAATTATCAAGTGATGAAATTAAAAAAATTACAGATGAGTTATCAATGAATTTTAGCTCTAAAATAAAATTAAACTATAAATACGATGAAAGTTTAATAGGAGGTCTGGTAGTTCAAGTTGGAAGTACTATGGTTGACTCCTCAATTAAAAATAAATTACAGCAAATTGAAAATAGAATGATAGAGGCATAGATGGAAATAAATCCTTCAGAAGTTACAAAAATATTAAAAGAACAAATCAAAAATTTTGGTGAAAAAGCCGAAGTTGCAGAAGTAGGGCAGGTATTATCAGTTGGAGATGGTATCGCAAGAATTTATGGTTTGGATAATGTACAAGCTGGTGAAATGGTGGAATTTGCAGATGGATCAAAAGGGATGGCTCTTAACTTAGAAAGTGAAAATGTTGGTGTTGTAATTTTTGGTGACGATAGAAATGTAAAAGAGGGTGATGTAGTAAAACGTACAGGTAACATTGTTGATACTCCTGTTGGAAAGGAATTGTTAGGAAGAGTTGTAGACGGTTTAGGTAATCCTATTGATGGAAAAGGTCCATTTGATAAAAATATTAAAAAAACTAGAGTAGAAGTAAAAGCACCAGGAATTATTCCTCGTCAATCAGTCAATGAACCAATGCAAACTGGATTAAAATCAATTGATAGTTTGGTTCCAATTGGAAGAGGTCAAAGGGAATTAATTATTGGTGACAGACAAACGGGTAAAACTGCAGTTGCTGTGGATGCAATTATTAATCAAAAAAAAATAAATGAATCCGGTGATGAAAAGCAAAAATTATATTGTATTTATGTTGCAGTTGGACAAAAAAGATCAACTGTAAGACAAATTCAAAAAACATTAGAGGAAGCAGGTGCAATGGAGTACACAACTATTGTTGCAGCTACAGCATCAGATTCTGCGCCATTACAATTTTTAGCACCATATACAGGATGTGCTATGGGTGAGTATTTTAGAGATAATGGAATGCATGCACTTATTATCTATGATGATTTATCTAAACAAGCTGTTGCGTACAGACAAATGTCTCTATTATTGAGAAGACCTCCAGGCCGTGAGGCTTATCCGGGAGATGTATTTTATCTACATAGTAGATTACTTGAAAGAGCTGCAAAGTTAAGCGACGAGCACGGTGGTGGTTCATTAACAGCACTTCCAATTATTGAAACACAAGGAGGAGATGTTTCTGCATTTATTCCTACTAATGTAATTTCAATTACTGATGGTCAAATATTCTTAGAAACAGAATTATTCAACCAAGGTATAAGACCAGCAATTAACGTTGGGTTATCAGTATCTAGAGTTGGATCATCAGCTCAAACAAAAGCTATGAAAAAAGTTTCGGGATCGATGAAACTAGAATTAGCACAATATAGAGAAATGGCAGCATTTGCTCAATTTGGATCTGATTTGGATGCATCTACACAACAACTTTTAAATAGGGGCTCAAAACTAACTGAACTTCTAAAACAAAAACAATACTCACCATTGACTGTTGCTGAACAAGTAATATCAGTTTTCTGCGGTGTTAAAGGATATCTCGATGATATTGATTTGAAAGATGTATCAGAGTTTGAAAACAAAATTATTAATAAATGTAAATCAGATAAACCTGAAATAATTGAAGCAATTCAAAGCACTGGAAAACTTGATGAAGATAAAGAAAAGCTATTGGTAGAAGTAATTACTCAGCTGAAAGGAACCTTTAAATCTTAATGTAATATGGCAAGTCTAGATGATCTCAAAAAAAGGATAGCTAGTGTAAAGTCTACACAAAAAATCACGAAAGCTATGAAAATGGTTGCAGCAGCAAAATTAAGAAGAGCTCAAGAAAGCGCCGAAAGAGGGAGACCTTATTCAGAAAAAATGAACAATATTATTTTAAACTTATCTAATGGTATATCTGATAAGGAAAATGCGCCAAAATTATTATCTGGGACAGGTGAAAATAAAGTTTACCTATGTGTAGTGATGACATCAGACAGAGGCCTTTGTGGCGGTTTTAATTCTAACATAATTAAAAAAGCGAAAAGTTATTTTTCAAAAATTTTAAATGAGGGTAAACAATTAAAGATTATTACTGTTGGGTCAAAGGGAAATGATCAACTAAAAAGAGTTTATGGAGATAAAATTATTGAAAATATATCTTTTAAAGAATCTAAAAATGCAAATTATTTTGATGCCGATAAAGTTGGAAGGATCATAATTGAAAAATTTGAGGCTGGTGAGTTTGATATATGTACTATTTTTTATAATCAATTTAAAAATGTAATCACTCAAATACCTCAAGCTCAACAGATTATACCCTTAAACAATGAAGAGGATCATAATAATTCAGACGAAAGTTATGAATTTGAGCCAGATGAAGATGAAATTTTAAGCAATTTACTACCAAAAAATATTTCAACACAAATATTTAAGGCAATGTTGGAGAATTCAGCTAGCGAACAAGGGTCCAGAATGAGTGCAATGGACAATGCTACCCGTAACGCAGGTGAAATGGTTGACAAACTTACTATCGAATATAATAGAAGTCGTCAGGCAGCAATTACAAAAGAACTAATAGAAATCATATCAGGAGCAGAAATTGGAATGTAAAAATGGAAACAATAGATTAGTTTTAGAAGTAGCGCAACACTTGGGTGAAACTACAGTTAGAACTATTGCAATGGATGCTACTGAAGGTTTAAAAAGAGGTGATGAGGTAATTAATACCAATGCTCCCATACAAGTTCCAGTAGGACCTGAAACTCTTGGAAGAATTATTAATGTTATTGGAGAGCCAATAGACGAAAGAGGAGAAGTAAAAACTAAAGAAAGCTGGCCGATTCATAGAGGTGCCCCTGAATTTAATGATCAATCGACTGAAACTGAAATACTTGTTACTGGTATTAAAGTAATTGATTTGCTTGCTCCTTATGCAAAAGGAGGAAAAATTGGTTTGTTCGGCGGTGCTGGTGTTGGAAAAACTGTTTTGATTATGGAGTTAATCAATAACGTTGCAAAAGCACATGGTGGCTTTTCAGTTTTTGCAGGTGTAGGAGAAAGAACAAGGGAAGGAAACGATCTTTATCATGAAATGATTGAGTCTGGTGTTATCAAACAGGACGGACCAGGATCTAAAGCAGCATTAGTTTATGGACAAATGAATGAACCCCCAGGCGCTAGAGCTAGAGTAGCACTAACTGGATTGACTGTAGCAGAATATTTTAGAGATCAAGAGGGCCAAGATGTACTTTTCTTTGTTGATAATATTTTTAGATTTACTCAAGCAGGCTCAGAAGTTTCGGCACTTTTGGGTAGAATTCCATCCGCAGTTGGTTATCAACCAACATTAGCAACTGATATGGGTAATCTTCAAGAAAGAATTACCACTACTAACAAAGGATCAATTACGTCAGTACAAGCAATTTATGTACCTGCAGATGATTTAACTGACCCTGCTCCGGCTACATCTTTTGCTCATTTGGATGCAACAACTGTGCTTTCAAGACAAATAGCTGAAATTGGAATATATCCTGCTGTTGATCCGTTAGACTCAACTTCAAGAATTCTAGACCCTAGAATCGTTGGTGATGAACATTATAGAGTAGCGAGAGATGTGCAAAGAATATTACAATCTTACAAATCATTACAAGATATCATAGCCATTTTGGGTATGGATGAATTATCTGAAGAGGATAAGCTGGTTGTAGCTAGAGCGAGAAAAATTCAAAGATTTTTATCTCAACCATTTTTTGTTGCAGAAGTTTTCACAGGATCACCAGGAAAATTGGTAGATTTAGACTCAACCATCAAAGGCTTTGATGCTATTTGTAAAGGTGAATATGATCATTTACCTGAAGCAGCGTTTTATATGGTGGGAACGATTGAAGAGGCAATTGAGAAAGCTAAAAAAATGGAACAAGAAGCTGCTGCTTAATGAGCGAAGAGTTTAAAATTGAAATTGTAAACCCAGAAAAATCTTTTTTAGTAAAAGAGGATGTTTTAGAGGTTGTTGTACCTGCATTTGAGGGTGAAATGGGGATTTTAAAAGATCACATATCTATTATTTCTTTTTTAAAACCTGGGATAATTAAAGTATTTTCGAAATCAGGTGATGAAAATTATTATGTAGAAGATGGAATTATTGAATTTAAAAATAATAATTTATCTATCTTAACAAGCGCAATATTCTCTGTGACAGATTTAGATAAATCTAAACAAGG
>LUMT01000693.1_pt1 | contig 10757 bp, 8 predicted proteins | sample 729741 | NCBI WGS metagenome assembly LUMT01 (sample SAMN03860299, study PRJNA289734) | marine metagenome | biome: seawater column; feature: ocean; material: water; isolation source: Red Sea water column Station 192 - depth 50m | place: Saudi Arabia: Red Sea | collected 2011-10-15 | depth 50 m
GGTTATAAAAGACTATAGATTTTATATAGTTTGTGCAAATATGCTTGCGATGCCTTGGATAGCAACTGGAATATTTGTTTATCAATCATTTATACTTTCCTCAAAAAATTGGGGCCCTTATGTTATAGCGCAATCTTTTATGGCTTACTCTGTTTTATCGGTTATAACTTTATTTATTGCTGGTTTTTTGATTGATAAGTTTTCTAGTAGAAAGCTTTTAATTTATATGAATTTACCATTTCTACTCTCTTTATTTTTAATTATTGTTTTCGACAATCCTTTAATTTCCTTTTTATTTTTGGGATTAATAGGAATTTCAAATGGTTTAGCTAACGTGCTAGGATCTGCAACCTGGGCAGAAGTTTATGGTGTAAAACATATTGGTTCAATAAAAGCTTTAACTACAGCCCTAATGGTATTTTCAACTGCTTTTGGAACTGCAGTATTTGGTTTATTAATAGACAATGGTTTTTCGATAGAGGAGATTTCTATAATTTCAGGAACCTATATTTTGCTAGCTCTAATCGCCCTATTTTTTGTTAGAAATAAATTAAATCCAATTAAAATCTAAAAAAAACTTGATTTTGCAAATATGTGCGTATAAATACTGCGCATGGCAAGAGTAACCGTAGAAGATTGTATAGATAAAGTAGACAGCCCCTATGAACTCGTTTTAGTCGCAAAAGAGAGAGCAACTCAACTTAACTCAGGAATTGAACCGTCAGTTGATAGAGATAACGATAAAAACACAGTAATCGCTCTAAGAGAAATTGCTATCGAAAACGTTAAAGTAAATGAGTTAACTGATAGTGCTGTTTATAAGTTAAGAAAACATATCGAACAAGTAGACGATTTAAGTGAAGATGATGAAGAAATTGGAGATGAGTTTGAAAGTTTGTACAAAGGAGAAATTTCTAAAAGTGGTGCACCAATTTTACCTTCAAAAAGAGCAAGAAAAGTTCCAGAAAAAATACAAGTGTCAAAAGAGGACTTAGCAGAATTACAAAATTCAGATGCACCTACACAATCTGAAAATATTTCATCAGAACCTCAAGAGAATGAAACTGGTGAGGTATCATTAGATGAAATTGCTGAAAACGATAGCAAGACTGAAGAAAATTCTGACACTTCAGAACAATAATATTTAATTAGTATTTAAAATAAGATATTTATAAAATTAATGAGCAAATCACTTATTATTGCGTGTGATGGCGAGGCAGCTAGTGGTAAAAGCACCGGTGCAAAGCTTTTATCAAAAAAGTATAAATTATTATTATTAAATTCTGGTCTATTGTATCGTTATGCAAGTAAAATATTGTTAACTAAAAGACCAAAAAAACCTATTCCATATTTAAAAAAAAAATTTAAAAAAGTCTCTTATAATTTAATAACAAAACAATCTCTTCACTCTCAAGAAATAAGCAATCATGTTGGTTATTTGGCTAAAAATAAACAAATTAGAGAAATAATGAGAGTTTATCAAAAGAATATAATTAAAAAGAATAAAAGAATTTGTGTGGAAGGTAGAGACATTGCTACAAAAATTCTAAATAAAAACCCGAAATATAATTTAGCATTTTATTTTACTTGTAAAATTAATGTCGCCGCTAAAAGAAGGTGGAAAGAATTAAAAAAAAAGGTCCCTTTAAAAGAAGTTCGGAAAAGTTTAGCTAAACGAACAAAAATGGATAAAAACAGAAAACACTCGCCATTAAAAAAAGTGAAAGATGCTATATTAATACGTACAGATAAAATAAATAAAAAAGAAGTTCTAAATAAAATGTCTAGAGAAGTTAATAAAATTATTTAATTGCAAAATTCTTCAATAATTTTTTTTCTATGTTCATCTAAATCAGGTATTTCACCCCTGGTGTCACTATCTTTGTAGTTTGACATTTTAATGGGATTTCCTGCCGTTTTAAATTCTCCTATTTTTTTATGAAAAGAATTTACAATCATATTTCTAGATTCTATTTGTGGATTTTCTACTGCTTGTTTTATATTAAATATTGGTCCACAAGGTATTTTTTCTTTCTCCATAAGACTTATCCAGTCCGAAGTTGAATTAGATGAAAGTTTTTTTTCGAGAATAATCTTTAACTCATCCATATTTTTGCTTCTTGAGGAATTAGTATTAAATTTTTCATCTTTTGAAATTTCAGAAATATTTAGTAATCCACAAAGTTTTTCAAAAAGTTTATCATTTCCAGCTGCTATAATAATATAACTATCTTTTGTTTTAAATGCCTCGAAAGGTGCAATTGATGGATGTCTAGACCCCATTGGTTTTGGTATTTCTTTTTTTGAAAGATATCTTGCAATTGCATTTTCTAAAATTGCAATTTGACAATCTAACATAGAAACATCTATGTAAGTTCCTTTTCCTGTTTTCTTTCTGTCATATAAAGCTGCATTAATTCCTATAGCTGTAAATAAACCTGCCGTAATATCACCAATAGATGTACCAACTCTTGTAGGTTCAGAATTTGGTTGACCAGTAACACTCATTAATCCACCCATACCTTGAACAACCATATCATAAGCTGGAAGTTCTCTGAGTGGACCAGTTTGACCAAAACCAGATGCCGATGCGTAAATTAATTTTGGATATTTTTTACAAACATCTTTCCAACCTTTATCCTCTTTGTCTTTTAAATTAAGAGCAATACTCTCTTTACCTCTATTTAAAGACATAAAATATGCAGAGTGTTCCTCTATAAAAGGACCGAATTTTCTAGAGTCATCACCTGTGCCAGGTGCCTCAACTTTGATTACTCTAGCTCCTAAGTCTGATAAAACCATTGTACAATAAGGTCCAACAAGAACTCTCGTTAAATCAAGAACTAACAAATTTTTTAAAGGTCCATCCATAAAATAATATTATACAGTACTTTTATACATATTGACTCTTATTAATAAGTTACATTTAATATAGCATTAAATAATTAAAGAGAGGGAATAAATATGTTTAAAAAAATATCATTATATTTTATTTCATTAATCTTTGTATCTACGACTATTGGTTCAGCTTTTGCTGTTACATTAAAAGCTAGTCACCAGTGGCCAGGTACACCAAGAGCAGATGGATCATTCGATGTTAGACACGAAATGGTTCAAATAATTGCCGATGAAATGAAAAAAGCAAATGTTGGGGTCGATATCAGAATCTATCCTGCAAAATCATTATATAAACCAAAAGAACAATGGAAGCCAATGACAACAGGTCAATTGGATATTTCAGCATTTCCTTTAGCTTATGCTGCTAAGTTCCATCCTGAGTTTGATATTACTTTAATGCCTGGAATGGTTAAAAACCACAAACATGCATTAAGAGTTAATGCGTCTCCAATGATGACAGAAATTAAAAAAATCATCAATGATGCTGGAGTAGTTGTTTTGTCTGATGCTTGGCTTGCAGGTGGATTTGTTTCAAAGAAAAATTGTATTTCAAATCCAGCTTCAGTAAAAGGTCAAACTTTTAGAGCAGCAGGTAAAGCATTTAACCAAATGTTAGAAGCAGCAGGTGCAGGTATACAGTCTATGCCATCTTCTGAAATCTACAATGGTTTACAAACAGGAGTTCTTGATGGAGCAAACACAAGTTCAGGAAGTTTTGTATCATACAGAATTTATGAGCAAGTTAAGTGTGCTACACCTCCAGGAGACTACGGTTTATGGTTTATGTATGAACCAATTTTAATGTCAAAAAAATCATTTGATGCATTAGATAGTAAACAACAAAAAGCGTTAATGAAAGCTGGTAAGGTCGCAGAGAAATATATGACTAAGGAAGCTGCTGGTTTAGATACGACAATGGAAAAAGCATACAAAGAAGCTGGTGTTAAATTGTCTTATATGAAAAAATCAGATTTTGATGCTTGGTTAGCTATTGCTAAACAATCTTCATACAAAAATTTTGCAGAAAAAGTACCAAACGGTCAAAAATTGATCGATATGGCTTTAGCTGTAAAATAATTCAAATAAAATTATACCCCCACAAATATATACGTGGGGGTATTTTTCATGACTGATAAATTTATTAAATTAACTAATTGGTTAGCAAAAGCTTGTGGCATATTCGCTGCAGGTTGTCTTTTTTTATCTATAGTTATTATCACCGAATTAGTATTTGAAAGATATTTATTTAAAAATGCAATTACATGGCAGACTGAGCTAGTTACAATGTTACTAGTTGCATCGACTTTCATCGGAAGTGCATATGTTCTAAGTGAAAAAGGTCATGTAAACATGGAATACCTTTATACATTTTTAAGTGAAAAAAATGTTACAAAATTAAAAATTTTTACAGATAGCCTTTGTTTAATTTTCTTCTTAATTTTATTTTATGTAAGTTACGAAATAACTTATGAAGCTTTCATAAAAAATTATAACACAGGTACAGTCTGGGGCCCTCCATTATGGATACCTTATTCATCAATGCTTATTGGGGCAACTCTTATGACAATGTCATACATTTCTGAATTAATTTTACACGTAAGAAAACTTAAGGAGTTTAAATAGTGGACCCATTGTTATTAGGATTAATTGTTGGAGTTTCTACAGTTGTGATGCTTTTTTCAGGTATACCGATTGCATTTGGTCTATGTTTTATCTCAGTAATTTTTTTAGTAATTGCAGAAGGATTTTCAATTTTAAATGTATTTGCAGAAACATTTTATGCTGGTTTAAATTCATTCGTTTTGTTGTCTATCCCAATGTTTATTTTGATGGGAATGGCTGTTGCAAACTCACCAGCTGGTAAAGATTTATACACAGGTTTAGATAGATGGCTTTGGAGATTACCAGGCGGACTTGTGGTATCCAACATTGGAGCCTGCTCAATATTTGCAGCTTTAAGTGGATCTAGCCCAGCAACTTGTGCTGCTATTGGCACTATGGGAATTCCTGAAATGAGAAAAAGAGGTTACTCTGCTAGATTAGCCACAGGATGTATAGCTGCTGGAGGAACTCTTGGAGTATTAATTCCTCCGAGTATAGTGCTAATAGTTTACGGTTTAGCTACAGGAACATCTATTGGAAGATTATTTTTATGTGGTGTTATACCTGGATTGCTTCTTGCAGGCTTATTTATGTTATGGGCTTATATATATTCATATTTTATTGACAAAAAGTCTGCAGAAATTCTCAGAAATAGAAAACCTCCAACTTTAAGAGAAAAGTTAGAAGTCATTCCTAGAGTACTTCCTTTCTTATTAATTGTAGTTGGTGTTTTATATGTTTTATATGGTGGTGTAGCAACACCTTCTGAAGCGTCGGGAGTAGGTGCTTTTTTAGTATTTGTCATGATTGCTGTTGTTTATAAAATTTATCAACCAAAAAAAATATGGGATATAGTTAAGGTATCTATGAAAGAGAGTGTAATGATAATGTTTATCATTGCGGGCTCATATATATTTGCTTTTAGTTTATCCACCCTTTATGTAACGCAATCGATTGCTCAAACTATTGTAGAGATGGGTTTAAATAAATGGGTTTTATTTTTTTATATAAATATTTTTCTTTTAATAGCTGGTTTCTTTTTACCACCAGTAGCAGTAATTGTTATGACTTCAGCAATTCTGCTTCCAATAATTACTCAATTTGGTTTTGATCCTTATTGGTTTGCAATTGTCTTTACAATAAATATGGAGATTGGTTTGATTACACCTCCGGTTGGTTTAAATTTATATATTATAAAAGGGATTACTCCTGATGTTAGTCTTTCTGAAATATTAAAAGGCTCAATTCCTTTTATGATAATGATGGTCATCTGTATAATAATATTGTGTATTTTCCCAGAAATAGTAACTTGGTTACCTGACAAATTAATGGGAAAAGCTCTTGCATACTAATAAAAAAATTAATCGTAAAATATCAGTTGCACCCATGATGGACTGTACAGATCGTCATGATAGGTTTTTTTTAAGGCTAATCAGCAAAAACGTTATGCTTTATTCAGAAATGGTTGCAACCAAGTCAGCTATACATGGTGATAGAGAAAAAATTTTAGGATTTAGAAACGAAGAACAGCCTGTTGCACTTCAAGTGGGTGGTTCAGATAAAAAAGAGCTTGCACAAGTTGCTAAATTGGCTGAGGAATATAGTTATAAAGAAATTAACTTAAATCTAGGATGCCCCAGTAAAAAAGTTCAAAAAAACTCTTTTGGAGCCTGTTTAATGAAAGAGCCTGATCTCGTAGCAGATTGTTTAAATGAAATGGTGAATGCTTGCAATATTCCCGTAACGGCAAAAACTAGAATTGGTGTTGATGATATTGAAGATTTTGATTATCTAAATAAATTTGTAAACAAAATCAAAGAAGCAGGCTGCAAAACAATTATATTGCATGCAAGAAAAGCAATTTTAAAAGGTCTTACACCAAAGCAAAACCTTTCAATACCAAAATTAAATTATGAGAGAGTTTATGAGATTAAAAAAGAAAACCCTGATTTAGAGGTTATTATTAATGGCGGGATTACAAACATTGAAGATATAAAAAAACATTTAGAAATATGTGATGGCGTTATGATAGGTAGAGCAATTTATCAAAATCCATATTTTTTATCTGAGATTGAAAAAGAAATATTTAGTAATAATACTGTTCCATCTCGAGAAGATATAGCTAGAGAAATTTTAAAATATTTAGAAGAGGAAGTAAAAGTAGGAACAAAAGTAAATCATGTTATGAGACATACAGTTGGACTATATCATGGGCAACCTGGTTCTAAAGATTGGAAAAGATACTTAAGTGATAATATGATGGCAAGAGACTCTGATTTTCAAAAAGCAAAACATATAATGACAATCGTCCAAAATAATGAAAAAGCAAATCAGATTAATACCTAATGGAAAATCTTAATTTAAACGAGATAATAAATTTATTAACTGTTCTTGCAATTGCAGCAGCTGTGGCTGGTTTTATGGCCGGTTTATTAGGAGTAGGGGGTGGTATTATAATGGTACCAGCTTTGTATTATGCTTTTACTGTTTTAGATTTTGATTTAGTGACAAGAATGCATTTATCAGTTGGTACTTCTCTTGCAATAATTATACCTACTTCAATTATTTCTACAAAAACACATATGGAGTACGACGCAGTTGATTTTAATATGGTAAAGTCTTTTGGAATTTTTATAGTTTTAGGTGTTCTTTGTGGAACCTTCTTGGCAGTAAGTTTAAAAACACCAGCATTAGTTTTATTTTTTGCAATATTTTCATTTTGTGTTGGTCTGTTTTTTATTTTTTTAAGGGAACAATTGATGGATAAACCAAAAAAAATCTCAGAATTAATAAAAAAAATTTCAGGGATATTGATAGGATTTATTTCAGTCCCTTTAGGTATTGGTGGAGGCTCTTTAATGGTACCATTTATGCGAACCTTTGGATATGATATTAGAAAGTCTATTGGTACAGCTGCAGCGGTTGGTTTTTTAATAGCTTTGACTGGTTCAATCACAATGATAACAGGTGGAGAAATAATTGATAATGTAAAATCACCTTTCAGTTTTGGTTACATTAATTTGTTAGGTTTCCTTGTTTTTGTACCTGTAACAATGGTAATGGCCCGAATTGGAGCCAAAGTTGTTTACAAAATTAATAAAAAGTTGTTAAGCAAAATATTTGGCTGTTTTTTGTTGTTAGTTTCTGTTAGGTCCTTCGTTGAATATTTTAATATAAATTAATTAACAAGGTTCCATTGTCCTTATCAATTTTAATAAACGAATACTGGTATTTTATTTTACTTATAGTTTTTGCAGCAACTGCTGTTGGTTTCTTTGCTGGATTATTTGGAATAGGTGGTGGATTGATTTCTGTTCCATGTCTTTTTTTTATATTTGAAACTTTAAATATTGAAAAAGATTTTTTAATGCATTTAACAGTTGGTACAGCCTTTACAATAACAATATTTACATCCTCAGCGTCTGTCTTTACCCATTATAAAAATAAATTGGTTGATATAAATGTGGTAAAAACCTTTGGGTTATTTGTTGTTTTAGGTGTTCTAATGGGAACAGTTTTTGCCGCATATATGAGCACAAAAAGTCTTGTTCTTTTTTTTTCAGTAGTTGTTTACGTTTTTGGAGCATACTTAATGCTTGCGAACGAACAAGTTAAGAGAGTTAGTGTAAATAGAGCATTTTATCCTAAAGCTATCTTTGGTTTAATGTCAGGATTTATATCCGCACCTATGGGTATTACTGGTGCTATGATGAATGTTCCGTTACTACGATACTTAGGTTATCCAATAAGTAAATGCATTGGGAGTGCCGCAACTATTGGATTATTTATATCTATAACTGGTTCAGTTGGTTTTTTAATTTCAGGTTTTTACTTTAGTGCAAATTTACCTTTTAGTATTGGATTTGTTAATATCCCAGCTTTTTTATTGTTTGTCCCAATTACAACTTTTATGGCAAGACTTGGAGCAAATACTGTTTACAAAATGAACAAAATCAAAGCTCAAAGACTTTTTGGAGTTTTTCTTTATGCTGTTGGAACAATTTTTATATACAGGTATTTTAATATTTAATTAATCTTTTGATCGTATTCACCAATTTTTCCAGTTTCTTGTAATAACTTATCAATAAAATAAAAGATCTCTTTTTTTAAATCATCAGACGACGGACTTTCAGTAACTACAACTAAAGAGGGTTTGTTTGAGGAAGCTCTAATCAATCCCCAAGACCCATCTTCTAATGAAAATCTAATTCCATTGACTGTAAGTATATTATTTATTTTTAGTCCTTTAATTTTAAAATCATTTTCTTTTAGTTTATTAATTTTATCAATCATTTCATCAATGACTCCGTATTTTTCTTCATCTTTACAAAAAGGACCCATTGTCGGACTTTGAAAGGTTTTAGGTAAACTTTTTATTAAAACATCTAACTTTTCATTTTGATTATCCAAAAGGTTACAAACTTGAATTGCAGAATTAATACCATCATCAAAACCATAACCAAGTGGTTGATTAAAAAAGAAATGTCCACTCTTTTCAAATCCAGCAATCGCTTTATCCTCATTTACTTTTCTCTTTATGTATGAATGACCAGTTTTCCAATATATTGTTTTACAATTATTTTTATTTAAAATCTCATCATTCATGAACAAACCAGTTGATTTTACATCAACTATAAATTTTGAATTTTTATGTTGATTTGAAATATTTCTTGCAATTAATAATCCAATTTTATCTGCAAAAATTTCCTTACCACTATTATCTATAACACCAACTCTATCTCCATCACCATCAAAACCAAAACCCACATCTGCATTATTTTGTTTTACACATTTTGCAATTTCATGAAGCATTTCCATATCCTCTGGATTTGGGTTGTATCTAGGAAAAGTGTAATCTAAATTACAGTCTAGTTCTATTACCTCACATCCTATACCTCTTAAAATTTCAGGTGCAAATATACCAGCTGTCCCATTACCACAAGCTGCAACAACCTTTAATTTTTTTGTTAATTTATTTTTTGATAATTCTTCGATATAAACTTTATTAAAATTTTTGACTTCTTGATATTTACCCGAACCACTAATAAATTTTTCATTTAAAACGATATCTTTTAATTCTGACATTTCGTCCTTACAATGTGTTAGCCCTTTCTCTATCCCCATTTTAATACCTGTCCATCCATTTTCATTATGGCTTGCGGTTATCATTGCAACAGCATCTGAATTTAATTTAAATTGTGAAAAATAAACAGTAGGAGAAAGACATAAACCTATATCTTTTACATTACATCCTGTAGACAAAAGTCCATTTACGAAATTTTTTTTAACATTCTCACTGTATGACCTATAATCATGACCAACTATAACTGTTGGATTTTTTTTTGTTTTTATGACCTGTGTTCCGAATCCTTTTCCGACCGACTCGATTCCCAATTCGTTGATGCTTTCTGGGAATAACCATCTCGCGTCATATTCTCTAAAACCAAAGGGATCTATTTTTTTCTCTTTTTTCATGTTGATATTTGTATATTTCTTTAATTTTTTTATTGCATATTTTTTTTCATGTTCTATAAATGTTCTATTGATTTCTAATTTATATAGTGTATTTAAGAAATCTGCACACAACATATAGTTGTTTTACTATAATATTAAGTTAAAATAGGGAGTTTAATGAATAAAGTATTGTCTCAGGCCATTAAGAAAGCTGTCTCTGAATTTAAACCAAAAGTTGAAATTCATAATAAAACTAAAGGTCCTGATTTATTCACATTAAATAATAATACCGAATTATTTCAAAATTCAAAAGGCATAACAATTAAAATTGATAGAAGTAGAGACAACAACTTAACGGATTTTGGTAGGGCAACTTTAACTGATAGATATCTTGGTGAGAATGAATCCTTTCAAGACCTGTTTGCTAGAGTGGCAAGTCATTATGCAGATGACAATCTACATGCACAAAGATTATATAATTATATAAGCAATCTATGGTTTATGCCAGCAACGCCAGTTTTATCTAATGGTGGAACAACAAGAGGTTTGCCAATCTCATGTTTTTTAAATGAAGCAAGTGATAGCTTACAAGGAATACTTGGTCTCTGGAGTGAAAACGTTTGGTTAGCAGCTCGAGGAGGGGGTATTGGAAGTTATTGGGGCAACCTAAGATCAATTGGCGAAAAAATTGGAAGAGTAGGAAAAACTTCAGGAATAATACCTTTCATTAAAGTTATGGATTCTTTAACAATGGCAATCAGCCAAGGCTCTTTAAGAAGAGGATCTGCAGCATGCTATTTACC
>LUMT01001972.1_pt1 | contig 10756 bp, 9 predicted proteins | sample 729741 | NCBI WGS metagenome assembly LUMT01 (sample SAMN03860299, study PRJNA289734) | marine metagenome | biome: seawater column; feature: ocean; material: water; isolation source: Red Sea water column Station 192 - depth 50m | place: Saudi Arabia: Red Sea | collected 2011-10-15 | depth 50 m
GTTCATAAGTTCTGCAAAAAAAAAATTTAATTTTCCAGTTGTAATAAAACCAATCAATGAAGGCTCTAGTGTGAATGTGTACATCTGCACAAAAAATAATTTATCAAAGAACTTAAAATTTTTAAAAGATTACAAAAAAGTAATGATTGAACAATTTATTCCTGGACGAGAAATTCAATCAGCTATAATTGGTAAGAAAAAACTTGGAGCAATCGAGCTAAAACCTAAGAGAAAATTTTATGATTATCAAGCAAAGTATAATTCTAATGCTAAGACAGAACATATTATTCCAGTAGATTTACCTAAAAGAAAATACAAAGAACTTATGAACATAACTTTAAAAGCACATAATTTGATGGGATGTAGAGGAGTTACAAGATCAGATTTTAAATATTTTAAGGGTAAATTTTATCTTTTAGAAATTAATACACAGCCTGGAATGACAAAACTATCTTTAGTTCCAGAGATATCAGCGTATATTGGAATTAATTTCATAAATCTAATTAAATTAATTTTAAAAGATGCATCTATTAATAAGTAAAAAAATTATAATTTACTTATTAATATTTTGTTTCCTTGTATCAATACACAATATTTCATTGATGAATTTCAATTTTCCAAAAATCAATAAAATAGAGATTATTGGTCTAAATCTAAATGAGAAAAAAAGAATTGAAAATATTATTAATGGTGCAAATTTTAAAAATATTTTTTATTTAGATAAACAATATTTAAAAAAAAAAATTGACTCAATTAATATTATTGAACATTTTGAAATATTTAAAAATTATCCCTCAACTTTAAAAATATTTATAAAAGAAACTAAAATACTTGCACAAACAAAAAAAAATGGTTCCAATTATTTTATTGGATCAAATGGAAAACTAATTCTGAATGATTATTCAAGTTCGAGTCAGCCATTTGTATTTGGTGATTTAAATGTTGAAGAATTTCTAAAATTTAAGCATGAAGTTGATAAATCAAACTTTGACTTTAAAAAAATAATAAAACTATATTAGAAATAAATAAATTTACGATTGTTGCAATAAATTCCACTAATGAGTTTATTTATAAAGGAGAAACATTAATAAATAATCAAAACAATCAAATCGAGTTAGATTTTTTAGATAATTTCCTTAATGAGAATATTTTTAAGATAGAAAAAAAACTTAATGAATTTGTCAAAAATATTTTTTTGATTATTGATCATAAGAACATTTTTCCAATTCGATTATCTATCAAAAATAAATTTGATAATATTATTATTAATTCTAATTCTATAAATAAATTAATATTAGAAGCAAAAATTTGCTGTAACAAAACCTTAAAAGATCTTGATATTCTTCACATGAAGATTGATAAGTTTTATATTGATGGAACTTACTTTGAAACTTTACCAAAAAAAAAAAATTGTAATAATCTTTCAATTGAAGTCAGTTATATATGCATACCTAAAAGGATCTCAAAAACTATTGAAAATGTTCTTAAAAAATACCAAATATCCTTGGATAAAATATTGAGCCTAGATTACTTAAATAGTTTTTTAGATGATAAAAATGATAATTTGTATTTAATGGCGCAAAAAATTTTAGATGGTTTTAATAAAAATGAGGTGCTTATCACAAATAAATACTCAAAAAAATTAGGATTTTTTGAGAGATTCTTTAATTTTTTTAACTAGCTCGTATTTTCTTGTAATATTTGTTGTTTTTAAATTTAAAGATTACCAGACTAAAAGTTCTACGTGTCTTTATTAAACCAAAAAACAATTAAAAATCCTGTATCTTTCAATGGAATAGGTCTTCATTCTGGAAAACCAGCTAAGATTTGTATCAAACCATCAAGTCCAGATACTGGCATTGTATTTAAGAGAATAGATTTAAAAGATAACAATTTAATTTACCCAAATTTTATGAATGTGAGTAACACATCACTCAATACTACTATCAGTAATAGTAATGGTGTGAAAGTTTCAACCATTGAGCATTTAATGGGGGCCTTATTTGGAATTGGTATCGATAATGCGTTGATTGAAATTGATAATGAGGAAGTTCCTATTCTGGATGGTTCGGCGAAAATATTTATTGATAAAATATTATTAGTAGGATTAGAATTTAGTAATAAGCCAATTAAAATAATAAAGATAAATAAAAGGATAGAATTTAATGATGGTGAAAGATTTATTTCTATTGAACCTTCAAAGTTGAGCTTAGATATAAATTTTGAACTTAAATATAAAAACATACTTATTGGAAACCAAAAAAATAAGATTAATGTTTATGAGGATAATCTAAAATCAATTTTTGAGTCTAGAACTTTTTGTTTGTATGAGGACATTGAAATGATAAAGAAAAATGGATTAGCAAAAGGGGGTAGCCTAGAAAATGCAGTGGTTGTCAAAGGAAAAAATATATTGAACCCAGAGGGATTAAGAAATCCAAAAGAGTTTGTAAATCATAAAATACTAGATTGTATTGGAGATCTTTACACAACTGGCTACAGAATGTTAGCTAGGGTCAATTGTTCACAAGGTGGCCATTATCTTACAAATAGTTTACTCAGAAAAGTATTCGAAAATAATGAAAATTTTTCAATTATTGAAATTCAAGAGAGAACACTTCCACATACATTAATAAATAGAAGTTTGCTTAGATCAATTGCATAATTTATATTCATCATAATAATTTTTTCAAATAGATGGTAGCAAAAATGCTTAAGTATAAAGTTGTAACATTTTTTATTTTTTTTGTATTTTTATATTCATGTAGCAAGGATCAAGAAAAAGTTGTTTTAGTAAAAGAAAAAAATCAAAAACAAGAAATGATTTCAAATTATGAGGAAGGTATGAACCTCATTGAAATTGGTGATTACTTTTCAGCTAGTAAAAAATTTCTAGAGGCTGAGATTTTATTACCTCAGTCACAATGGGCTTCCAAATCTGTCTTGATGGCATCGTATTCATACTACATGCAAAGTTACTACTCATTGGCAATAGAAAATCTTAAAAGATATTTAGATACTTACCCTAATGATAAAAATAAAGCTTATGCTCATTATCTTTTGGCTATGTGTTACTATGAAACAATTGAGGGTGAAAAAAAAGATTTAGCACATTAAAAAGAAAAAATGGATACCTGCTCTCAATAGGTTTAAAAATGTTTTACAGGATTATGAGACTACAGTCTATGTAGAAGAGGCAATACATCGTTTAGTTGAAATATATTATATTTTAGGAATGGAAAATGAATCTTTAAAATATGCCTCTTTGTTGGGATATAATTATAATTCTAGTGAATGGTACGAGGAGACATATAAAATTTTTAATAAAAAATATGAAAAACCTATTCCAAAGAATAAAAAAGAAAACAGTAAAATTTTGGGTAAAATAAAAAATTTATTTTAAAATGACTGATGAGAAGATTAACCAAAAATATCAAAAAAAAATAAAATTATTTCAGAAATATAATAAATACTACTACAATTTGAATGAACCAATAGTTTCGGACAATGATTTTGATCTATTAAAGTTAGAAATAATTAAATTAGAGAAAAAATATAAATATCTAAATAGTGCTAATTCTCCATCTAATACAGTAGGTTTTAAACCATCTAAAGTTTTTAAAAAAGTAAAACATACAGTTCCCATGCTTTCATTGAGTAATGCTTTTGATGAAAATGATTTAATAAATTTTGAAAAAAAAATTTTAAATTTTTTAAATCAAGACAAGAATTTTAATATAAAGTATAGCGCTGAGCCTAAAATTGATGGTATATCAGCGTCTTTAATTTACGAAGATGGAAAATTTATTACTGGTTTATCCAGAGGTGATGGGAAAGAGGGAGAGGATATAACAGAAAATTTAAAAACTATTAAAGATATTCCTTATTTCATTAAGTCAAAAAATTTTCCAAAAAAAATTGACATAAGAGGTGAGGTATTTATCCAAAATAGTGATTTTGAAAAATTAAAAAATAAGTTTGCAAATCCGAGAAATGCTGCCTCTGGTTCTTTAAGACAAAAAGATCCTAAAGAGACAAAAAAAATCCCATTAAAATTTATTGCTTACACCTTTGGTTTTGAAAAAGGTTTAAGGGCAGTATCACAAGATGAGTATTTGAAAAATTTGAAAGAATGGGGTTTTAAAACAAACCCTTTAAATAAAACTTTAGAAAAAGTAGAAAATTTAATGATCAATTATAAAGAAATCGAAAAAAAAAGGAGTGATATTGATTTTGATATTGATGGGATTGTTTATAAAGTTAATGATTTTAACTTACAAAAAAGGTTGGGGAATGTTGCAAATGCTCCAAGATGGGCGATTGCTCACAAATTTTCAGCTAATAGTGGAATTTCAAAAATAAAAAATATTGAAATTCAAATTGGCAGAACTGGTGCTTTAACACCAGTTGCAAAAATCAATCCTGTAAATATTGGAGGCGTAGTTGTTTCCAATGCAACTTTACATAATGAGGAAGAGATCAATAGAAAAGATATCAGGGTGGGTGATACAGTTTTAATTGAAAGAGCTGGGGATGTTATTCCTCATGTTATTTCTGTTGATCAAAAGATGAGGATTAAAGACTCAAAAAAATTTATTTTTCCTCATAAATGTCCATCTTGTGGATCAAAAACGATTAAAGATTTTAATTTTACAACTAAGAAAGAAGACGCAGTTAGAAGATGTTCAAGTGAGGGTTATGATTGTAAAAAAATGTCCATTGAAAAAATTAAACACTTTGTTTCAAAAGAAGCTTTTAATATTGAAGGCTTTGGGAAAAAGATAGTTGAAAATTTTTGGAATTTAAATTTAATAAAACTTCCACAAGATATATTTAAACTTGACTTTAAAAAAATAGAAAATTTAGATGGATGGGGAAAACAATCAGTTGCAAATTTAAAATATTCAATAAATTTGAGAAAAACAATTTCTTTTGAGAGATTTATATATGCGCTCGGTATTAGGCATATTGGTTTAGAAAATGCAAAAATTATATCTAAAAACCTAAAATCTTTAAAAAATTTTATAGCTCTATCAAAAAAAAGTAATTTTAACGATTTAATAAATATTGATGGAATAGGTGAAACTCCAGAAATACCCAAAGTTGGTGGATTATTAACTAATAAAACATTCATGTTTACTGGTAAGCTTTCTAACATGAGCCGTTCTGAGGCAAAATCTTTAATAGAGCAAAATTCAGGCTCAATAGTAAGTAATGTAACAATAAAACTTGATTATCTTATTATTGGTGAAAAACCAACTAATAGGAAAGTTGAAGCTGCCAAAAATTTAGGAGTAAAAATTTTAGACCAGTCCTCTTGGTTAAAGATGCTTAAATAAAACTTGCTAACCATTTTTTTTCATTTCCACTTAAAAATGGTGATATTTTTGAGTAAACTTTCAGATGATAATTGAAAAGATAGTGTCTCTCCTGCTTTGTTAAAAGATTAAAATTGATTAATTCTTTTTCTATTGGAGCTAAAGTTAAATTTTCAAAACCTAATTTTCTACCAATTTTTTTTACATATACTAAGTTTTCAATGCGAATTCCAAATTTATCTTTTTTGTAATAACCTGGTTCATTACTTAATATCATACCTTTTTGAATTTTTACTGAATTAGATTTTGAGATAGCTTGAGGTCCCTCATGAACATTAAGAAAAAAACCAACTCCATGTCCTGTACCATGATTATAATCTAGGTGATTCTTTTTAAGAAATTTTCTTGCATCTTTGTCAATGAGCTTTACTGTTTTTTTTTTATTAAGATCAGTTTTCGCAACAGCAATATGTCCTTTTAAAACATTTGTAAAAATATTTTTTATATCTTTATTTTGATTTTCAAAACAGATAGTTCTTGTTACATCTGTTGTACCAAATTTATATTGACCACCAGAGTCACAAAGAAATATTTCGTTTCTTTTTAACAGCTTTGTATTATTTTTCGTAGCTCTATAGTGAACTATTGCCCCATTTTTTCCACTACCTGCAATAGTGTTAAAACTTGGATATAAATATTTTGAATTCATTCTTCTAATTTTTTCTAATTTATTCTGAGCATCAACCTCAGTTATATTGAATTTTTTTAAATTTTTTATCCAATAGATGAATTTTGTTAATGCAACTCCATCGATAATATGTGTGTTAATCATATTTTTGATTTCAATTTTGTTTTTAACAGATTTAAGAATGTAAATAGGATCTTCTTTTTTTGTTATCTTGAATTTTTTTTTTAATATTTTTTCTAAATATAAGGAACAGGTTTTTTGATCTAATAAAATAGTTCCTTTTCTTAATTTATCAAAAAAATATGAAATATACCTTGGATCAATTATCTGGTTTTGTTTAAGTTTCTGTTCTTTCACAAGTTTAGTAGTCTTGTTTTTATCAACAACTAAGAAAATATGTTTTTCTTTTGTAAGTAAAAGATTACTATTTGGTATTGGGCTTGTTGGACTATCATATCCCCTAATATTCAACAGCCATGCTACATTTTCTGGAGCAGTAATAAATAAATAATCATATTTGTTTTTTTTTAGAAAAGATGAAACCCTAGAAATTTTTTTATGATGGCTTTCGCCAGTTATACTTTTATCAATTGAGTAAAAAGAAGATTTTTTTTTAACATCTGTTTTAATAATTTTAAAATAATCTAAAATTTTAAAATTCTTACCACTTTCGATTTTACTTTGAATCGTATATCTTCCATCAACAAAAAGGTAGTTTCTATTCTTTAAAATTATTGCATAACCTGCAGATCCCGAGAAATTTGAGATAAATTTAAGCCTATCTTTATTAGAATGTTCGGAAAAAAATTCATCATTTTTTGGTACTACGTATCCATCAATTCCATATTTTATAAATTGACTTCGAAGTTTATTTATTCTCTTTTTTATCATTTTATTCTCTTCTGATATCGAATCCAACCAGGACTTCTTTTAGAATCATTATCTAATTCTAAATCTTGATTAAATTCAAATTCTTCAAATACATCGTTGCTTTCTTCAAAATATGAATTTTTTTCTAAATTATTTTCTGGAAGTTCATCGATAAATCTTGATGCCATACTATCTATCCAATCACCTTGATAAAACCTATTCATTGAAAAAGAGATAATTGCATTTCTTTTAGCCCTAGTAATCCCCACATAAGCTAATCTTCTCTCTTCTTCTAAACCATCCTGTCCTTTTTCCTCTATTGATTTTTGATGAGGAAATAGTCCCTCTTCCCAACCAGGTAAAAAAACTACATCAAATTCTAATCCTTTAGCAGCATGCATGGTCATCATATTGATTTTTTCACCCTCCCAATCTTGATCAATAGAAGTTGCAAGAGATACATGGTCTAAAAAGCTCTCCAAGTTATCAAACTCTTTCATCGCACTCAATAATTCTTTGATATTTTCTAAACGATTTTCATTTTCAAGATCTTTTTTATTTTTTAACATTGCAGAATATCCGGACTCATCTAAAAGAATTTGGAATAATTTCACATGATTAAATTTTTTAATTTTTAAATCATTCCTCCATTTGGAAATTAAATCTAAAAATAAAGTTAAACCTATTTTTGTCTTTGGTTTTATTAAATTTTGCTCAATCATTTTTCTTGATGAATTCTCTAGACTAATTTTATTTTTTTTTGAGTATTCATGTATTGTTTTAATTGTACTTTCACCGATAGACCTTTTAGGGTTATTTACAATTCTCTCAAAAGCTAAGTCATCTTTTTCTTGGTTAACTAACCTTAAATAGGCTACACAATCTTTTATTTCAGCTCTCTCATAAAATTTAATCCCCCCTAAAATTCGATAAGGCATACCAATTTTTAAAAACCTTTCTTCAAATTCTCTTGTTTGAAAAATAGCTCTTACCAAAATTGCAATATTATTAAGTGAGCATTTCTTTTTGATTTGTTCTACTTCATCAGAAATTCCTATAGCCTCATCTTTTCCATTTTTAAAACAATTTAATTTTATAAGATCACCCGCATCCATAGTGGATTTTAAAGTTTTACCAACCCTATTTTGATTATTAGAAATTAATGACGAAGCAACAGACAAAATATTTTTTGAGGATCTATAATTTTCTTCTAATCTTATTATTTTTGAATTTTCATAAATCTTATCAAAATCTAGAAAGTTTTTTATTTCAGCTCCTCTCCAACTGTAGATAGATTGATCGTCATCTCCTACACAACAAATATTTTTATTTTTTTCTGCTAACAAATTAAGCCATCGACTTTGTATATAATTTGTATCTTGATACTCATCGACTAAAATATATTTGAAATTTTTTGAGTAAATGTCTCTTATATCTTTATTTTTTTCTAGAATTTTAACTGAGTGCAAGATTAGATCGCCAAAATCACAAGCATTTAACTCAATTAACTTTTGTTGATAAATTTTGTAAACAGGTAAGATCTTTTTTTCATAAATATCTTTAGAATTTATTTTTACTTCGCTTGGATATAAGTTTTTATTTTTCCATTTATCTATAACTGCAATTATATATCTTGGAGCAAGCTGTTTGACGTCAATATTTTCTGCTTTGCAAATATTCTTTATTAATCTGATTTGATCATCACCATCAATAATTGTAAAATTTGAATTTAGATTAACTGCTGGTGCATGCTTCCTCAGTAATTTGGCACAGATTGAGTGGAATGTTCCTAGCCAAGATAAACCAACAGCAGAAGATCCTAAGATTTTACTTACTCTGTTCTGCATTTCTTTTGCTGCTTTATTTGTGAATGTCACAGCAAGAATTTGGTTAGGGAAAGCACTTTTATTTTTTATAATATGTGCAATTCTGCTAGTTAATACCTTTGTTTTACCAGATCCTGCGCCAGCAACTATTAATAATGGTCCATCTAAAGCTAAGACAGCTTGTTTTTGGGCCTCATTAAGATTTTTTAGATAATCAGAGTTTACCATTTGAATAATTTAATTATAAATCTCAACAATTTATGTTTAATTTAAGTTTTAAAAAAAAGTTAAAAAAAATATTATTACCAATAAATAAAATTATAGAAAGTTTTTTTACTGAAATAGATAGGTCTAAGTCTCAATCAATTAGGCAAACGCCGATAAAGAAAAAAATAAGTCAGCTGGATGGGAGGATTGAAAGTTTTTTTGATAAATTCAAAAATTTTAAAAAATTCAATCAGAACAAGAAAAAGTTTTCTCATTTAAATAATAAGATAGCAATCTCAATTGCTTGTGTCGTAATACTTTTTTTAGGTTATTTCTTAATTCCTGCATTTTACAAAGAGGATAAAATTAAATCATCTCTCATAAGTCAAATTTCAGATAGATATGACATAAAAATTGAGTTTAATGAAAAGATTAAATATGGAGTTTTTCCTAAACCATTTTTTTACACTAAAAATTTAGATATCAAATATAATGAAAAAGTTATAGCTAATTCAGATTATGTAAAATTTTACATTTCTTTTAAAAATTTCTTTTTATCAGAAAATATTTTACCTCAGGATTTAGTATTTCATAATACAGAATTTAATATTAACTCAAAAAATATTAGTTTTTTCTTAAAAGCTTTAAATAGCTCCGATAAAGAAAATCAGTTTATTTTTAAAAGATCTAATTTTTTTTATAATGATCAAAGTGATGATTTGTTGTTTTTGGCAAAAATAAAAGATTTTAGTTTTTTTTATGATGATGTGAATGATTTTCAAAAAGTAAAAACAAACTTCGAAATATTTAATATTCCATTTAAATTAGATATTTCAAAAAATATCATAAATGAAAATAAAAATATTAAATTATCCTCAAAAAAGATTAGACTAGATATTGAAACCTCTATAGATTTTAGAGAGGAAAAAATAACTGGTATTTTTGATATTTCATCAATTAATAAAAGAAATATATTTAATTATGTAATTAAAGATAATTCCTTAAATTTTTTATCTCCAGATAAAAACTTTAGGGGTGAGGTAAATTTTAAACCATTTTATTTTTCAACAGATCTAAATTTTAACTTTGTAAGTCAAAAAAAAATATTTCAAAGCGAGTCTTTAATGATTGATTTACTTGACTCTGAATTGCTTAATAATCCAAATTTGAATGCATCTATAAATATCAAAATTAAAAAAATTGATAAATTTGAGTATTTAAAAGATTTTTTTTCCGAAATACATTTTGGTGAAGGAAGAATTTTAATGAAAAACTTTAATACTTTATGGAATGACTCAGTCTTAATTCAATCTAATGAAATAGAATTTTTGAATGACGTAGAAAGTAAAAAATTAGTTGGTGAATTAATTTTTAATTTTGAAGACATAGAAAGATTTTTTAGGTACTTTCAAATCAAAAGAAATCATCGAGATGTTTTTGAAAAAATAAAACTAGACTTTGTCTATGATTTTACACTTGATAAGGTAACTATGAGTAATTTTAGAATCGATAATAAATCTTTCCAAAATGTTGATAAATTTTTGAATCAATATAATAAAAGCGGAAAAAATTCCCTTACTAAATTTAGTATAAGAAATTTTGTAAAAGAATTCTTTAAAGTTTATGCAGGATAAATCATTTTTTTTGGGTTAACAATTTTGTTGTAATCTTTTTCACTTATAAGCTTAGATTTTAGCGCCTCATGTTTTAAAGTGGTTTTATTTTTAAGAGCTAGTTTAGCTATTCTAGCTGAGTTATCGTAACCAATATGTGGCGCAAGTGCTGTGACTAGCATTAAAGAATTATCTAAATATTCTTTTATTTTAGTCTTATCAGCTTTTAATCCC
>LUMT01001216.1_pt1 | contig 10735 bp, 12 predicted proteins | sample 729741 | NCBI WGS metagenome assembly LUMT01 (sample SAMN03860299, study PRJNA289734) | marine metagenome | biome: seawater column; feature: ocean; material: water; isolation source: Red Sea water column Station 192 - depth 50m | place: Saudi Arabia: Red Sea | collected 2011-10-15 | depth 50 m
ATGCTGTAAAGACTTTGTCTGTGAATATTTGATAAATTAACAATATCAGGGTCAACAATGCCCAAAACACCTACGCCTGCTCTTGCTAAAAACTCAGCCGCAGGACAACCTAAACCCCCCATTCCAATAATTAAAACTTTAGCTGCAATAATTTTTTTTTGACCTAAGCTTCCAATATTTTTTAAAACTATTTGTCTTGAAAATCTCTCTATTTGATTTTTATCTAAATTTATATTCATTTACCTGTTGAACCAAATCCACCTTTACCTCTGATAGATTTAGGTAAATCATTTTTTTCTTCTAATTCCATCTTGACCACAGGTGCTAGGATCATTTGAGCAATTCTATCACCATTATTAATTGAAAAATTTTCATTACCATGATTATAGATGATAACCTTTATTTCTCCTCTATAATCACTATCAATTGTTCCTGGAGTGTTTAACACACTAATATTATTTTTGGCTGCTAAACCTGATCTTGGTCTTATTTGAATCTCGTAATCTTCTGGGAAAGCAACAGATAATCCTGTGGGAATTAAAACAGATGTTTTAGGTTCTAGATTAATGGGTTCTTTTATAAATGCGACTAAGTCTACACCTGATGCGCCACTGGTTTTATATTCGGGTAATTGTACAGCTGGGTCAAGTTTTTTGATTAGAACTTTAACCATTAATTTATTTGAGCAACTATTCTATCTACAATTTCCTCTGAAATCTCTGACTTATTTTTTAATGAAAGTTTCTCCTTTTTCATTTTTTCATTTTTATAGAAAATTGTAACTTCATTATTTTCATTATCAAAACCACTTTCATCTTTTGAGACGTCATTAGCTATTATCCAGTCGCAATTTTTATCTTTTAATTTTTGCACAGCATTTTTCTCTAAACTTGTTGTTTCAGCAGCAAAACCTATAACCATTTTTGGTCTCATAGAGTTATGATTAGAAACATAGTTCAAAATATCGATATTCCTTTCCAAGTTTAATGTTAAATTATCAACTTTTTTAATCTTTTCTTTATGTTCATAACTAGCTTTGAAATCAGCAACAGCAGCAGCAAATACAGCTATATCAGTCGGAAGATTTTTTTGAGTGGCCTTAAACATTTCTTCAGCAGTCTCAACTTTGATTAATTTAATATTTTCATCTATTTTTAGGTTTGTAGGTCCAGATATTAAAGTGGTATCAAAACCTCTTTTATAGAGCGATTTTGCTATCTCGTAACCCTGTTTACCGCTAGATTTATTTGTAATAAATCTTACAGGATCTATATATTCATTAGTAGGACCCGCGGTTACTAGTGCTTTGAGTTTATTATTTTTAATTTTACTTAATAAAAAATTTTGAATTTCTTCATAAATAACTAAAGGTTCAGACATTTTACCCTCACCATATTCACCACAAGCCATATCACCTATTTCAGGCCCAATAATTTTGTAGCCAAAACCTTTCAATGTTTTTAGATTATTTTGTGTAGACTGATGTTCCCACATTCTAACATTCATTGCTGGAGCTAAAAAAACTTGTTTATTTGAAGCTAATATAACTGTGGATGCTAAGTCGTCTGAGTTACCCTGGCTTAATTTGGAAATGGTGTTGGCAGTTGCTGGAGCGACGATGATTACATCGGCCCATCTTGATAAAGAAATATGGTCCATTTCTGTCTCATTCTCTAGGCTAAATAAATCATCATAAACTTTACCTTGAGATAATGAGGCTACAGATAATGGGGTTACAAACTCCTTTGCACTTTTAGTTAGTATTGTTTTTATTTCAGCATTATTCTTTCTAAACATTCTTATCGTTTCAAGACTTTTGTAAGCAGAAATTCCACCACATATTATAAAAAGAACTTTTTTGTTTGATAAATCTTTCATCGACTGAATTAAAATATTAAAAGACCAAAAATTACAAGGATTAATAAACCAATAATAGATTGGTTTCTAAAAGCAGTCATTTCTGATTTTTGAGTGTTTAAGGCCGTATAGGAATTTGAGTTTTGTGGGATTTGTCCACTAGCAAGATAAGTAAGAGCTTGATTAGCTTTATCCATAATTTCAGGAAATTCCGGTAATCTTTTTATTACTTCAGATGTATTTTGAAGTGTCTCATTTAGTTTTGTCATTGGATCTTTTGTTTCTTTTAGCCAACTTTCAAGAACTGGTTTTGAAGTGGTCCAAATATTTGTGTTTGGATTTAATTTTCTAGCTACACCTTCAACAACAACCATTGTTTTCTGTAACATTAGAAGCTGAGGTTGAGTTTGCATGTTAAATTTTTCTGTGACATCAAATAGTTGCTTTAATAATTTTCCTCCAGAAATATCTTTAACTGCTTGACCAAAAATTGGTTCACCGATGGATCTTAGGGCTTGAGCCAAATCATCTATTGGAACTTCTTTTGGCACAAGACCTGCAATCAAATGTACTTCAGCAACTTTACGATAATCTCTTTGAATAAAACCAAATAAAATTTCAGCTAAAAATCTTTTACTCATTTTATCTAATCTACCCATAATTCCAAAATCAATAGGAACAATTTGACCATCATTATCTATGAAAATATTGCCTTGGTGCATATCTGCATGAAAAAAACCATCTCTTACAGCATGTCTTAAAAAATTTTGAATAATATCTTCTGCAATTTTTTCAGTATTAAATTCTTTATTTCTTAGTTCTTCTGTTTCTCTAATAGATATTCCATCCACCCAATCTAGGGTCATTACATTTTCGCTTGTATAATTCCAATAAATTTTAGGAACTCTAAATCCAACATCATTCTTTGTATTTTCAGCATATTCATTTGCAGCAGCTGCTTCAAATCTTAAATCCATCTCTAGATTTGTGATTTCTTTTAATAAAAATACTACTTCTACCAGCTTGAGCCTTTTTGTCTTTTTAATAAATGATTCTATTAAGAAAGCAAAAAGCATTATTGCATCAATCTCCTCATTGAATATTTTTTTTATGTTTGGTCTTAGAATTTTAATTGCAACGTCCTTAAGAACTCCATTGTCATTAATTTGAGCTTTGTGGACTTGAGCAATTGAAGCAGCAGCAACTGGTTCACTTAAATTTATTATAGAGTCATAACTTTCGTTACCTAGATCATTTTTAATTATTTCTTTAGCTTGTAACAGAGAAAATGGTGGCAATTTATCTTGAAGGTTTTCAAGTTTTTTGGAAAGTTCTTCACCAATTATATCAGGTCTGGTTGCTAAAAATTGACCAAGTTTAATAAAAGTTGTTCCCATTGACTCTAAAGAGTCAGATAGTCTCTCTCCCTCGTCTTTATTTGCATCTATTTGTTTTTTTGGTGAAAAGGAAAATGATAATATCTTAAATAAAATCTTTATAGATAAAGGTGGTTCCTTAAATTTTGATACAATATTTAAAATATCAGAACAAGCTACTTTTCTTCCAAGTTTAAAGAGAATAATTAATTTTTTTACCATCAAAATTTCCATCCACTATGAATAGAAACTATTCCACCTGATAAATTTCTATAGGTACATTTTTCAAAATTGTTTTTAACCATTGCGTCAATTAATTCCTCCTGGTTTAAAAAATCTTCAATACTTTTAATTAGATATTCATACGGCTGCTTTTCACCAACAACAAACTTGCCAATAGAAGGTATTAGCTTAGAGTAATTTTTATAAAGGGTTTCTAAATTTGTATTCTGAATTTTTGAAAACTCTAAGCATAAAAAACGACCCCCTGGTTTTAAAACTCTATAAGCCTCAGAAAGAGCCTTATCTATATTGGCAGTGTTTCTTAAACCAAAACTTATAGTATAAAAGTCGAATAAATTATCAGATAAAGGAATTTTTTCGGCTGGAGATATAATCCAATTTATATTTTTAAACTTAGATAACTTTTCTTTCCCTTTACTTATCATCCCTTTATTTGGATCGACACATGCAATACGAGATAATTTATTTACATGTTTAACAAATAGTTTAGCTATGTCTCCAGTACCACAAGCAACATCAATTAAATTTTGATTACTGGATGGATTCATCATATTTAATAGACTTTTTTTCCACAATCGATGAATCCCTAATGACATAAAATCATTCATTAGATCATAACGATCGTACACTTGATTAAACACATTTTGGACTAATCCTTTTTTATTTTGTAGATATTGTTGCATAATTCAAAAATATATAATCAATATAGTATTAAATGCCAGAATTACCAGAAGTAGAAATTGTACGTCAATCTTTAGACAAAAAGATTAAACAAAAAAAGGTCAAAAAAGTAATAGTTAGAAATAGAAATTTAAGAACTAAAATCCCACTTAATTTTCCAAGATTCCTTGAAGGCAAAAAAATAATCAAAGTAAAAAGATTTTCAAAATATCTGATTATTTGCCTGTCAAATCAAAGTTATTGTCTTTTACATCTGGGTATGTCAGGAACTATTCATCTAATTTATAATCAAAAAAAAAGTTTGGTAACTAATACCAGTTTTTATAGCTCACCTACATTGCCTAAAAAACATAATCACGTAGAAATAGTTTTTGATGATCTTAAAATTGTATACAACGATCCAAGAAGATTTGGTTTTTTTGAAATAGTGGTTAATGAACATTTTTTGGATAAAAGATTCTCTAAACTTGGACCAGAACCTTTTCAATCAGAATTTAACTTAAGTTATATTTATTCTTTTTTAAAAGGAAAAACAAAAAATATAAAAAACTTTCTATTAGATCAAAATTTTGTATCGGGGATAGGAAACATTTATGCAAGTGAAATTTTATTTTTATGTAAAATTAAACCTGATAAAAAAGTATCTTTATTAAATAAAGAAGATTGTAAAAAAATAATATTTAATTCTAAAAAGGTTTTGATTAATGCTATCAAAAAGGGAGGATCAAGTATTAGAGATTTTAAAAACACATCAGGTAAATCAGGAAATTTCCAAAAGAATTTTAATGTTTATGAGAGAAAAGGACTTAATTGCAAAAGGTCTGGATGCAACGGAATTATTAAAAAAAAATTGATTTCCAATAGATCTTCTTTTTTTTGTAATATCTGCCAAATATAATAATTATTTAATTGACCAAAATTCATTCTCAAGTTATACCCCTGCGCATATGGCTAACACAAAATCAGCAATCAAAAGAATTAGAAGAATTTCAAAACAAACAGCTGTTAATAAGGCTCGAAAAAGTAGATATAAAAATGCTTTGAAGAAAATGAATTCTTTAATTGAAGCTAAAAAGAAGTCTGAGGCTTTAAAGTTCTTACCTAAGTTGAATTCTGAGTTGATGAAAATAGCTAAAACAGGCATCGTAAAAAAACAAAACGCTTCTAGAAACGTTTCAAGGTTTACCAAAAAAATAGCATCAATCTAGTTTAATAACACTTCAGGTTGTTAATCTTAATACAACTTTTAAATCTACAAAATCTGTGATCTTAAAAATTCTCCACACAATATTTAGATTTAGTAAATAAACAAACTTATTTAATTCAATTATAAATTTTATTTATATTTTTTTTTATTTTTCTTTATTTTTTTTTGTCAAATACTTTTTTTTAAAAAAAAAAATTTACACAATCCTAGATTTTATTTTTTTTTTATTTTTGAAAATTATTTGTTGCAATAATTTTATTATGGTTCTAACTGAACACTCTCCACGTTTATGAATAATTCTATAAATAATAATAGTTTAAAAGATTCTAAATCCGATATTCTTGATTGGAATTTAGTTCAAGCTGAAATGAAAAATAAATTAGGACTAGATATTTACGAAAGTTGGCTTAAAAAAATAACTTTTGTCGAGGAAATCAATAATTATATCTTATTATCTGTACCTACTAGATTCATTCGTGATTGGATTACAAATTATAAAAAAGAAATTATTCGAATTGAATTCAAAATAACTGAAAATAAACCTACTTCAACTCAGGATGAAAAAAATACTAATGTCATAGAAAATAAAGAAAATGTTTCTTTTATAAAAGACTCTTATTTACAATATAATCGAATAGATCCTAACAAAAATTTTGAAAACTTTATTACTGGCTCCAGCAACAAATTAGCATACGAAGCTTCTGTAAAAGTTTCAGAGAATATTTCACATTATAATCCACTTTATCTTTATGGTGGTGTTGGAATGGGCAAGACACATCTTTTAAATGCAATTGGTTATCACCTGAAAAAAGACAATAAGGTTATGTTTATATCGGCAGAACGTTTTATGTATCAATTTGTAAAATCAATCAAATCTAATGATATGGTTAAATTTAAAGAGTATTTTCGTAATACAGATATTTTGTTAATTGATGATATACAATTCATGAATGGTAAAGAGGCAATGCAAGAAGAATTTTTTCATACTTTTAATGCATTATTAGACAAAGGTTCTCAAATTATAATTTCTGCTGATAGATCTCCCAATAAGCTGTCAAGAATTCAGGAGAGGATAAAGTCAAGATTTGCAGGAGGTCTAGTTGTGGATATTCAAAAAACTGATTTAGCACTCAGAAAAAAAATCCTTGAAAGTAAAATAAGTGACTTAAATAATTTGTATCCTGAAAAGTTTAATATACCTGAGGAAATTAAGGATTTTATAAGCATTAAAATCACAACGAGTGTAAGAGAATTGGTGGGTGCAATAAATAGAATTATATCCTTTTCAAGAATTTATAACAAAATACCAAGCTTAGCTGAGACAAAAGTTATATTAAAAGATTTACTTAATTTAAATGAAAATAAAGTAACTATTGATCTCATTCAAACTATTGTGTGTAAATTTTTTAAGATTAGTAAAAATGAAATGCTTTCATCAAGAAGATCTAGGTACCTAGTGAGACCACGGCAAACAGCAATTTATTTAACAAAAATTTTGACTTCAAAATCTCTTCCTGAAATTGGAAGAGAGTTTTCAAATAGAGATCACACAACTATAATTCACTCAGTTAAAACTATTGAAAAATTAAAAGAAAAAGATCCAGATATGATTGCAAATATAGATAAACTAAAAAATCAAATATTATATAGCAATAAAGAAAATGAAATTTAATGTAAACCAACAAGACCTACAGCAAGCATTAAATTATTGTCAAGGAGTCATAGAAAAACGAAGTACACTTCCAATATTGTCAAACATATTGCTCGATGCACAAAATTCAAAACTCACTATAACAGCGACAGATTTAGACTTAATATTTATTAATCAAATAAATAACGTCGAAGTCATAGAGGAAGGAAAAACAACCACTACGTCGTCTACTATGTATGATATTGTTAGAAAACTCTCATCAGGAAAAAAAATAAATTTAACTTTAACAGACAATAGCAAACTTCATCTAGAATCAGAAAAATCTATTTTTAATTTAAACTGTATGCCCGCTTCGGAATTTCCTTTAACAGATGAAAATTTTAATGAGAATGAATTTAGCCTTAAATCAAAAGACCTATTAAAGTTGCTAAATAAATGTAAATTTTCTGTGTCAAATGATGAGACCAGACATTATTTAAGTGGAATTTATTTTCATCAAACAGAGGTTGAGGATAAGAATTACTTAACTGCAGTATCAACTGATAGTCATCGTATGTCCATTTCTAAACTCAGATTAAATGAAAAAAAAATTTTTGAACCGATTATATTACCTAAAAAGACTATTTTTCAATTAAGTTCATTATTAGAAAATTATGATGGTGAAGTAAAAATTTCAAATATGAAATCTAAGATAAAATTTGAATTAAATAATAGTATTTTAATTTCTAAGTTAATAGATGGAAAATTTCCTAATTACATTCAAGTAATTCCAAAAAATAATCAAAAAAAATTAGAAATTGACCTTAAAATTTTTCAAAGTTCGGTGGATAGAGTAGCCTCAGTATCGCTTGATAAAAAAGATGGTGTAAAATTTAGCTTAAGTAAAGATAAACTAGATTTGTCTGTAAATAATACCAACAGCGGTGATGGAAAAGAATCCCTTGTAGTGAAATTTGATCATGATTTAGAAATTAGTTTTAATTCTAAATATCTTATAGATGTTGCTTCACAATTAGATGGAAATAATATTGAAATGTTTCTAAATGACTCAGGTTCACCTGCGCTAATCAAAGATCCTGGTGATTTCGATAGTATTTTTGTAGTTATGCCTATGAAAGGTTAATTTAGCAATTTAAGTTCAGAATATATAGTTTTCTCTAAAATCCCTAAAAATTCTTCCTTGGAATAATCAGGTTTGATAGGTTCCAAAATTGAAATTGTAATTGTTTTGTTAATATCTTTTTTTCCTTTTTTTGGCCAGACGTAACCAGAATTAATAGCAACCGGTTGGCATTTTATTTTCAATTCTTCATAAATCCTTGATGCACCTTTTTTAAATGGAGGTTGTTCGTGGGGTAATACTCGAGTTCCTTGAGGAAAAATTATTATTGGTCGATTTGTATTTGCAATTATTTTAGAAATATCTTCAAAAAAATTGATGTTTTCTTTCGATACCTTATTTCTTTTGATAGAAATTGATCCTATTTTTTTTAAGTACCAGCCAAAAATAGGTATCATAAGTAATTCTTTTTTTAAGATAAATACAGGAGAATTAAAAATCGTTTGTAGGAAAAAAGTTTCAAACATAGATTGATGAGAGGAAGCAATAAAAAATTTTTCATTTTTAATTAAATTTTCTTTACCTTTGACAATGATTTTTGTGGACAAGAAAATTTTTAAACAAATAGCAGCCCAATAACCCATTAATTTCCCACCAAAAAGTGTAAATTTTTGTGGTAAGATTAATGCTGGCAGAAAAATAATTGAAATTAAAATTATTCCTGAAAAAAAGAAAATTGAAAATAGAAAGTTTCTTATCATTAATTATCAAAAGCTAAATTATCTCATGGTGCTTTTGTCTTTTTTTAACTACTCTTATTTTAGATCCATTAATTAATATTTCTATAGGTTTAGGTCTAAGATTATAATTAGAACTGAGTGATATACCATATGCACCTACATCGCAAATTGCGATAAAATCTTTCTCTTTAAGTTCTTGAAAATTTTTTATGGACGTAAACTTATCAGTGCTTTCGCAAATTGGGCCAACAAATTCATAAATTTTCTTTGATTTTTTACCTCTTTTTAACAAAGGTAAGATGCGATGTACTGCACCATAAAGTGCGGGTCTCATTAAATCATTCATAGCAGCATCTAGAATAACAAAATTTTTTTTATAACTCTCTTTTATGTAAATTACTTTTGATATTAAAACTCCTGTATTGCCGATTATCGATCTACCTGGCTCAAATATAATCTGAGATTTTTTATTTTTTAAAAATTTTTTAATTGCTGAATGATATTTTTTATAATTTAGTTTTTTATCATTATTGTATGGGATGCCCATACCTCCCCCAAGGTCAATAAAATCAAATTTATATTGGGTTTTTTTGATGATTTTATCTAATATTCTTAACATTTTTTCATAGGGTTTATGATCTAAAATTTGACTTCCAATATGAACACTTAAACATTTTAAATTAATATTTTTAGAATTCTTACAATATCTTACAAGTTCAAAAAATGTTTTATCATTAACTCCAAATTTATTATCTTTTTTACCTGTCGATATTTGGCTCAAAGTTTTCGCATCAGTATTTGGGTTTAATCTAATACCAATATTAACTTGTTTTTTTTTTATTTTAGCAATTTTATCAATTTCTATGATTTCGCTTTTGGACTCTGAATTTATTAATAAAATATTTTTATCAATTGCAAAATTAATTTCTTTGGAAGTCTTACCAACTCCTGAAAAAACAATCTTCTTTGGACTAATTCCAGCCTTAAGAGCTAACATTAATTCACCCATTGATACAACATCTGCCCCAAGTCCAAATTTTTTTATTTCTTTTATTAAATTTAAGTTAGTATTTGATTTAATAGCAAAACAAATTAATGGTGATATGGATTTAAAATTTTTTTTAAAATCATTTATATTTTCTCTAAGTTGTTTATACGAGTAGCAATATGCAGGTGTTCCATATTTTTTAGCAATATTTTGCAGAATTGCATTTTCAATCTTAAGTTTACTATTTAAAAATCTCATTAAGCTTTATTTAGAAAGTAGCTTGGTATTTTTGAATTACTTTGAGATTCTTTATAAACTGGGTCTCCTTTTTTTCCACAAGCGATCAATGTAGAAAATACAATTATTGCTAAAATAATCTTTTTTTTCATTTTTTTCTTTTATATTTCAATATCATTTTTTTAATATTATCAAAAGATGTTCCACCATATGATTTCTTAGAATTTACAGAATTCTTTAAATCAAACACTTTTAATACATCATTTGATAGTTTTGGTTCAATTTTTTTAAGTTCAGCCAGCGTTAATTGATCGAGATTTTTTTTGTAGTGTATCATTAGATTTAAAAACAATTTCCTTATCGTCCTGAAGATCTTTGTAGTATGATAAAGGTAAACTTTTTAAAACTGTAAGCATAGAAAACAAATTACCATAAATAATTCCAGACTTTCCTCGTAAAAATTCCAGTAAATCTGGATTTTTTTTTTGTGGCATTATCGAAGAACCAGTTACAACTTTATCTGATAAATTTATTAACTTGAAAGCATCAGAGTTCCATATGATAAGTTCCTCAGCTATTCTAGAAATATGCATGGCACAGACTGAAATAGAGTAAAGAAAATCTAGCACAAAATCCCTGTCAGAAATTGTATCTATTGAGTTATTAGTTGGTTTTGTAAATCCAAGTTTTTTTGT
>LUMT01000694.1_pt1 | contig 10678 bp, 7 predicted proteins | sample 729741 | NCBI WGS metagenome assembly LUMT01 (sample SAMN03860299, study PRJNA289734) | marine metagenome | biome: seawater column; feature: ocean; material: water; isolation source: Red Sea water column Station 192 - depth 50m | place: Saudi Arabia: Red Sea | collected 2011-10-15 | depth 50 m
CATCAACAGGCTGTGCATAGCTGTAGCCTTCGATTCCACCAAGATACAACCAAGTGCCTGCCAAAATAAATGCAAACAAATACACTACACCACTGAGCAAGGCTGATTTTTGTGAACGCTGATGTAATGCGCCATCGGTACGCATCATTAACCACGTACTACCATGCGCACATAGCATACTTAAACTCACCACACCCGCGAGTAAGGCAAACGGGTTGAGTAATGCAAAGAAGCTGCCTGTATATTGTGAACGCAAAGTACTATCCATCTCAAATGGTAAGCCTAAAAACAAGTTGCCAAACGCTACACCAAAAACCAATGCAGGTACTGCACCACCAATACACAACGCCCAATCCCAAGCATTACGCCATTTGGTGTTTTCAAGTTTAGAGCGATAATCAAAACCCACAGGTCGTAAAAACAACGCAAATAAAACCAATAATAACGCCCAATACAGCCCTGAGAATGCTACAGCATAGACCATTGGCCATGCTGCAAATAACGCCCCTCCGGCAGTAATAAACCAAACCTGATTACCATCCCAATGCGGCGCAATGGTATTGATCGCAGCACGACGTTCTTGGTCATTTTTGGCGACAAATGGCATTACCGCCATAGAACCCATATCAAAGCCGTCGGTAAGTGCGAACCCAATGAGCAACACGCCAACTAAGACCCACCAAATGATTTTTAAGATTTCATATTCAATCATGACTGAGCCTCCTGTGCTTTCGCTTGTGCTTCGAGTTTTTCGAAGTGATAACGACCAGTATGCAAAGAACTCGGTCCAAGTTTGGCAAACTTAATCATCAAATACATTTCAATAATCAATAGCACCGTATAGAACGCCGCCAATGCCAAAATAGAACCCCACACATCTCCAGTGCTTACACTCGATGCAGAAAGGTGCGTCGGTAAAATTTCACCAATTGACCATGGTTGCCGTCCATGCTCGGCGACATACCAGCCTGTCTGAGCTGCAATCCACGGTAACGGTAATGCCAAAAGTGCAAACTTTAATAACCATTTTTTTTGATCCGCATTACGACGAAATACTGCCCAAGTAGACACAGCAAATAGCAATAACATCAAAAAGCCAGACGCCACCATTGCACGAAAAGACCAAAACAAACTTGGGACATGAGGAATCGTATCTTTCACAGCAGATTGAATATGTGTTTCAGTCGCATCCGTCACATTCGGCGCATATTTTTTCAGCAATAATCCATAACCAAGGTCTTTTTGATTTTGCGCAAATGACGCCATTAACTCAGGTGAACGATCACCTGCACGCAGTTGCTCAAGCTCTGCATATGCAGTCATACCATTACGAATACGTACCTCGTGTTGCGCCATCAAATCCTTAATCCCAATTACTTGCTCAGTAGTCGAACGGGTTGCAATCAAGCCGAGCGCATAGGGAATTTTTACTGCATAATCGGTGCGCATTTCTTCCTGATTAGGAATACCAAACAAAGTAAAACTTGCCGGCGCAGGATGAGTATCCCACTCTGCCTCGATAGCTGCCAATTTGGTTTTTTGCACATCACCTAGCTCATAACCTGACTCATCACCAAGTAAAATCACCGACAAGGTTGATGCCAAGCCAAAAATCGCCGCAATCGCAAATGAACGACGGGCAAAAGGTAAATCGCGCTTTTTCAGCATATAATAACTTGAAATTGCCAAGACGAAGATTGCACCAGTAACATAACCCGCAGATACGGTATGTACGAATTTTACTTGTGCTACTGGATTGAAAATTAAAGCACCAAAATCAACCAACTCCATGCGCATGGTTTCGAAGTTGAACGCCGCGCCGACTGGATTTTGCATCCAACCATTGGCAATCAAAATCCACAGTGCAGACATATTTGAGCCGATTGCCACCAGCCAAGTCACTGCCAAATGTTGAAACTTGGTCAAACGATCCCAGCCAAAAAAGAACAAACCAATGAAGGTCGATTCCAAGAAAAATGCCATCAAACCTTCAATTGCTAAGGGTGCACCAAAAATATCACCGACATAATGTGAGTAATATGCCCAGTTGGTACCAAACTGGAATTCCATGGTCAGACCTGTAGTCACACCCAGTGCAAAGTTAATCCCAAATAATTTTCCCCAGAATTTGGTCATGTCCTTATAAATTTCTTTGCCCGAAACGACATAGGTCGTCTCCATAATGGCCAAAATAAATGCCAACCCCAGTGTTAATGGCACAAATAAAAAATGATACATGGCGGTCATGGCAAACTGAAACCGCGATAAATCAACTACTGTTTCTGAGATCATCGAGATGACTCCTGTTGTGCAGGGGATGACCCTGCGATATGCGTTGCAACTTGGCTATCTATACCTTTGGGAATGGTCGGTGCTTCAAACCAAATTGATTTAATCAGCATCAGAAAAAAGACTTTTACGACCAAAATGATGCCAATCTCTCGCACCAATTTTTGGTTGTTCTTTAGTTGCATATCTTTCACAAGAAACCCATAAAAAAACTATGCTTTTGACATTATAAACACAGTGCTTACAATTTGACACACTCATTTTTTATGCCAAGTATTCTGATCAAAACACTTGGATTTAGAGTGATAAAGGCAATTTTTTTAATATAATTACTTGTTTTTGCTACTTATATTATTAATTCATATGCTTATTAATTTTTAATATAAATCGATTTTAGTGATCATTTTTTGTGTTTAATTTATAAAATCAATTGACCAAACTGACATATTGGTTTGATTCCCCGCCGAAAATTACACTTAAACTCCTGCTTATCTTTTCACCACTTTTTCCACTTCTCTGATGGTTTGCTTAATCGGCTCGTAGCCCAAAAGCCATGTCAGATTGATCGAACGCTGACGATGTTGATCTGCCAAAAGATCAATCACACTCTTTTCCCCACGCCCCACTAAATGCTGACGATAGAAGTAATACAACAATGCCACTGTGATGATGATCATCACTGCCATCATCATCCAAAAGCCTTGTGGCGACTTTGACCCAGGCAAAACTTCAAAGTTCATGCCATATATACCTGTCAGCAAGGTCAACGGTGCAAACACTGCAGTAATAATGGCGAGGATGCGCATGTTCTCGTTGGTTTGATTGGCAATCGCATTAAAATGAATATCAATCGCCGACTAGATCAAAGACACAGGGATGCTCGATATTGAGAATATTTTGTAGGTGAAACTCATTAATACAAATATCGGTCTGCGCATGTACTTGTTGTCGCCATTGTTTTTTTTGATGAATGACTTCACTGCGTAGACAGTCCCCCCATTTAAATAAAAGCTCATGCTCAGCACAACTTTGCGCTGCCAAAATCACGCTGTGTTCCGTGGCATGATGATAAAAATAATAGGTTTGCATGGATTCTCTAATTTTAAAAATGGGTTCAAACAGAAGAAATATCAAAGTTAGTGCATTTAATCAGCATAGATAGACTAACTCAACTTCACATCAATGTTCCCTATAAAAAAATCCTCACCGAAGTGAGGACTTTCTGTTAAGCAAATTTGCTCAATTTAAAATAATTGAATACTGAGCAATTACGCTTCAGTTGGTGTAGCTTGCTTTTGTGGGATGTCTTTCATAGTCAATTTGATACGACCACGGTTGTCGACATCTTGTACTTGGACTTGCAAGATTTGACCTTCGCTGAGGACATCAGAGACATTGGCTACACGCTCGTTCGAAATTTGTGAGATATGAAGCAAACCGTCTGTACCTGGCATGATATTCACGAACGCACCAAATTCAACGATACGAATCACTTTACCTGTATAGATTGTACCTGGTTCGATCTCAGCAGTGAGTGCTTGGATTTTGGCAACCGCTGCACTTGCAGACGCTTTTGATTCACCGAATACACGTACAGTACCGTTGTCTTCGATATCGATCGCTGCACCCGTTTCTTCAGTGATTGAACGAATAGTCGCACCACCTTTACCGATCACGTCACGGATCTTATCAGGGTTGATGTTAATCACTTGGAAAGTCGGAGCAAACATGTTGATTTCAGGGCGAGCACGTGAGATCACTTTGTTCATTTCGTTCAAGATGTGGATACGACCAGCATAAGCTTGGTTCAATGCCACTTCCATGATTTCTTCAGTGATGCCTTCGATCTTGATGTCCATTTGAAGTGCGGTAATACCGTTGGCTGAACCTGCAACTTTAAAGTCCATATCGCCAAGATGATCTTCATCACCCAAGATGTCAGAAAGAACTGCGAAACGCTCACCTTCTTTGACTAGACCCATTGCAATACCTGCGACTGGCGCTTTCAAAGGTACACCTGCATCCATCAATGCAAGCGATGCGCCACATACAGATGCCATTGAAGATGAACCATTAGATTCAGTAATATCAGACACGATACGAAGTACATATGGAAAGCGATCTGCCGCAGGAAGAACTGCTTGCACACCACGACGTGCTAGACGACCATGACCGATTTCACGGCGTTTTGGACCTGTTTCACGACCAGTTTCACCGACTGAGTATGCAGGGAAGTTGTAGTGCAACATGAAGTTGTCAGTTTTTGTACCAGCAAGCGTATCAACCATCAAGGCATCACGAGTATTACCCAAAGTCGCAGTCACAAGTGCCTGAGTTTCACCACGTGTAAACAATGCAGAACCGTGTGTACGACCCAATACGCCAACTTGTACGTCTAGCTGACGAACAGTCTTGGTATCACGACCGTCGATACGTGCTTTACCTGACAAGATGTTGTCACGTACGGTACGGTATTTGAGGTCTTCGAATAACTCATTCAAATCATATGCAATGCCTGTTTCATCTTCAGCAGGCACGAACTGCGCAACTGCTTCCGCTTGAAGCGCATCAAGTGCTGCATAGCGATCTTGTTTCACTGCAATGGTGTATGCTTCAGAGATTTTTGCTTCGAAAGCATCTTTGAGTTTTGCACGAAGGTCTTCATTTTTCTCTGGTGCAGTCCACGTAGACTCAGTTGCACCCGCTGCTTTTGCAAATTCTTGAATGGCTTTAATAGCAATTTGTTGCTCATCATGACCGAACAATACTGCACCAAGCATTTGATCTTCTGAAAGTTCTTTTGCTTCAGATTCAACCATCAATACCGCAGTTTCTGTACCCGCAACGACTAGATCAAGTGCAGATTCAGCCATTTGCGCATGGCTTGGGTTCAGAATATATTCGCCGTTGATTAAACCAACACGTGCCGCACCGATTGGACCACGGAACGGTGTACCTGCAATCGCAAGTGCCGCAGATGTACCAAGCATCGCTGCAATATCAGCATCCATCGTCTTGTCAGAAGACACCACAGAAGCGGTGACTTGCACTTCGTTGAAGTAACCTTCTGGGAACAATGGGCGGATTGGACGGTCGATCAAACGAGAAATCAACGTTTCTGCTTCAGATGCACGACCTTCACGCTTACCATAACCACCTGGGATACGACCCGCAGCATATTGCTTCTCTTGGTAGTTTACAGTGAGTGGAAAGAAGTCTTGACCTGCCTTCGCTGTTGGCTGTGCAACCACTGCAACAAGTACACTGACGCCACCCATGGTGACAAGCACAGAGTTCGCTTGACGTGCAACACGACCTGTTTCTAAAACAACAGTGTGCTGACCATATTGGAATTCTTTACGAACAAGATTAAACATAGACATGTTTTATTTTTTCCTAATTGTTTAATGGGGACTTCGAAAAGCAACCTATCTTGGCAACTTTTTCGATCTTCCCGAATACTGGTTTTATCTTTGGTAGAAAGCCCCTAAGGTTTGGCATTGCATCAATCTTTTTTATTTCTATTTTTATCGCGGTAACACACGATATAAATCTCGAAATACTGAATGAAATGCCATGGCAAAGCTTAGAAGCTGTTTTCGACCATTAAAACCAATTTACTTCATACAATGAAAGCCGACTAATCGACTCTCTTTTTTTCGCTCAAGATACAAATTTTCATTTGTGGCTCAAGCTTATACGATTTTTGATCAGATAAAAACCCGAACAAAACCTTTCACGACAAACAAAAGAAGAGGCTTATCGCCCCTTCAATTTATACCAGTCTATTCGTCTTACTAAGCAACAGCTTAACGACGAAGACCTAGCTCACCGATCAATGCAACATAACGTGCATGATCTTTACCATTTAGATAGTCAAGCAATTTACGACGTTGGTTTACTTTACGAATCAAACCACGACGGCTGTGATGGTCGTGTTTGTGTGATTTAAAGTGACCTTGTAAATCGTTGATTTGAGCAGTTAACAATGCAACTTGCACTTCTGGCGAACCAGTGTCATTTTCAGCACGTGCAAATTTTGCGATGATTTCTGCGCGATCTTGGTTTGTTAAAGCCATCATGTATCTCCGAGATGCTTAAAAGTTCTATTAGCGATATTTCAAGTAGTTCAGATGAGTTGAAACGATTCATCAAAAACACCTATGCCGTGCATCACTACAGCAAGTGCGATATTCTAATGTAATTCGGCTTTCTTTGCAAAAACATTGTGGTAATTTTCCAACATATTTTACCATGCAAAAACAATAACGCCGACCCCTTTCGGAATCGGCGTTATTGTTTAGGCTAACAACATTATTTTATTATTATTTTTTCATCTCATCCCTAAGACCTGCTTCGATTCATCTCTTTTTGTTATAATACACCCCTGTGTTCTTAAAAAACCAATTAAGTTTTGATAAATCGATTTGATAGACGCATTTTGTCAAATAATGCTTTGCAGGAACATAAGAAATATTAGACATTAGTTGTAAGCAATTGCTCACAAAAAATACATAATATTCAATAATTTCAATAATTTAGAATTTTTTAATTTTGCAAAATTTGTCATTATTTTACTTTTTATGTCATGTGACAAATTTTTAACATTTGTCGTAATTGGTCAATATTTTTGATTAATTTTACGCAATTTGATGCAAATAAAGTGTTGCTAAGGTTTTGGATGACGTTGAACCAATGATCTATTTCAGGCAAAATAAAAGCCCTATAGTCTCTCCCAAAACTATAAGGCTTAAGGTACTGCAATCTCTGCTGAGATAGAGTTTCACTTACGTCACTGTAAGTCCGCAAAGTCTCTCGACCGTTTATATTATTTAGTGCGGTACGCTTAATCATCCATAACTAAGCTGTGAAACCATCATCGCAAAAGTGATCACTTTCAACTAGTGGAGAATCACCCTGATCAATGTAAGCATTTACTTACAATAGTTCACAATATTTACACAATGTCGGTGGTTAACGCACGAATGATCTGCTGGCTCAAGCCACTTTGTCGCTGTGTACGCACAGATAGACTATGTTCAAGCATTTCAATTGAACTGAATACACTCACCATCTTTTTCGCTCGTGTGATCGCTGTATAAAGCAGTTCTTTACCCATCAATCGCTGTGCTGATTGATCGAGCACTACTGCGACATGATCAAACTCTGAGCCTTGAGATTTGTGAATGGTCAATGCAAAGGCGGTTTGGATACTTTGCGGTAATCTCGCTACGGCGATCCATTTATCTTGACTTGGGAAATACACTTCGAGTTGTTCACGCTTATCAGGGTGAGGTAGACAAATCCCGATATCACCATTGGATACACCAAGTTGATAATCATTACTGCTCACCATGACCGAACGACCGACAAACCATTCGCTGTCTTGCACTAGATTTAAGGCATGTTTGAGATGTTGAGTCATGGCAAGGTTAATCTGTGCCAAGCCAAGCGCACCATGACGCATCGCCACTAAAATTCGATACTGATCAAAAGTTTGCGCAACCTGTTGATGACTCACTTTAGCTTCAAGATAATCTTTTAAAATCGAAAAATATGCCTGATAGCCAAGTGCCAACTGTCGGTAAATCGCAATCAATGTGGATGTGCTGAGTGGTGTATTTTCAGATTGCTCCAGTGGATAAAAGCCCAACCAATCGACATTGACCTGTTCTAATTTTGGAATCTCATCACCGATTTGAAGCATCTGCGGTTGAGTATTTTCTAGAAAATCTGCATAACTCGGTCGATCCGTGGCATAGATCAACTTGGCAAATTGTCCAATTTTGGCATCATCGACAAAACGGCGACTATGCTTCAATTGCACATGGCACTGTTGCAATGCAGGGACTTGCTGAAAGTCTGCCAATACATAACCCACATCGACCGGTTGGTGTACAAAATCAGGATGATACAAACCCGCATCTAGCAGTTTCGGATTTTGAAAAGCCTTTTGCAAAGCCTCTTGCATACGCTGTGCCGCCTTTCCAGTCGGGGCAACCATGGCGATTCGCATGTCAGGATAGAATTCTTTCAACACTGCAACGATATGCGTCAATACAAACGTTTTACCTGTGCCTGGTCCACCCGTGATTAAGCTGAATGCAGAATTGATGCCCTGAGCGAGTGCCTGCTGTTGGTAAATATCTTCAAATAGACTGAGATATGGTGCTAAATCTACTTGCTGTACTTGCTCTGACAATAAGCTTGCAATGCGCTGTGCCAGCCTCTGCTCATACGCCCAATAGCGTTGCAAATACAATCGTCCACTGTCCCAAAACATCGGTTTTAATTGCTTTACAGTAGATAAGGTTTGCGTTTGATATTCGCTGACATCTAATAAAAAGTCGGTGATATTTTGCGGTTTTTCAGTCAGTGCAATACAGCTATCGCCTCGCTCTAAAGCTTCACTTAAAGCAAGCAAATAATTTTGCACAAGCGATTGATTTTCTTTATTTAAATAATGGTTTTGTGTATTGATTTGAGGTAAATAGCCACTCCACAATGTCGCCCATGTCGGAGTATTTGTATCATCTAAATTTTGGCTTAGGCTTTGATTTATCACTGAATTATCCTTATTTGAAATCTGCTTATCTGCATAGTTATTCACGTATTTATCTACATACTTATCAACAAAGCTATCAACAGAGTTATCCACTTGATTGTTCACAACTTTATCCACAAGTTAATATTTCTCTACAATGAAAGCTCAAATCCCCACTTATACATCGTTTTGCACAGGGTTTTACACAAAGTTATCCACAGCATCATTATTTACAACATTGCCACCTAGTATCTGATCTAACTCAAAAATTAAATCTAAACCCGCTTGCCAATTCAGTACACCATAGGTTTTTTGTGAATTACTTGAAAATTGCTTGGTTTGCATCCCTCGAAGATATAAGTAATTCGCCGAGCCAAGATGAGTGTCAGGCTGATAATCCGCTAGATGTGTCGATAAATAGCGATGCAATGCGACAAGATATAGCGATGCTTGAAGCCAATAACTGGAATGACGCATATTCTCACTGATCTGCGCATGATCATAATCTTGCATATATTCGCCTAAGAAATTACTTTTAAAATCAGCAATGTGGTATTTCACACCATCGAAATACACCAAATCGATTGAACCATTCAGATAACGTGCTGTATCGGCATGATCGAATTCTGGCAACTCTAAACCATGCTTTGCAAAGAGTTGATGAATGCGATCCGTATCAAAACGCCGATCTGCCAATGCGAGATAAAATGGAAACTCATGGCTACGATTGCCACGCTGTAATTGAGCAAGTGTCAGACCATCATGCAGTGGTGTGGACAACACTTGTGTTATCCACAGGTGTAGTGCATTTTTCAGCCATGCTTTCATTTCTTCAACATCAGATTCTGGGAAATCTTTGGCATAAGCATCGCACAACGTAGACCACAAACCGTATTGTTTCATCTTGGAATGCAGTTGTTTTGTCCAATATTGATCATTTTGAAAATCAATCACTTCAAACAATTCATGTAAGCAATTTCCAGCATTGGTCCCTTTTGGAAAATGTCTGCGAATCCAATCGAGTTGGGTTAACTCACTTGCTTGCATCGGTGCAATTGTCGAAATTTCTTCCGTAAAAATGACTGAACTTTCGAGCGCAACTTCATCTTCTGCAGGCATTATTTGTAAGGTGTTATCTGCGATTTGATCGAGCAATTGCCCATGACTGCCCTGTTGATGCACAGCAATTGCACTAAAACTGGTGCGAGTCTGCGGATAAAAACGCTGTGTTGGATAATCCATCGCATTTAAGGTCTGTACTTGGTGCTTGCTTGGCACATAGCGCTGATCCATGATGGCTTGTGGAATCTGAAAATTTTCTTCTTTTAAGCTCTCATGCTCAAATGCATCTGCTTGCGCATCGAGCCAAAACTTGATTCCGCCCTTATATTTTTTCGGCTTGGTCACTACAGGAAAATAGGCATAGAGCCGATAACTAGCACGGGTAATCGCCACATACCACAACCGATGATTTTCCGCACAGAATTTATCAATATTGGCTTGTTGTGCTTCGTCATTATCCGCAATCGCTGCTTCAGAAATGGCAATAATCCGCTCTTGCGCTTTGCTATCTTTTTCAGCGTTTGCACTGTCTTTATCCGACTGATAAAACGCTAATTTTTGTTTAGAGAGGTCAATGGTTTGACTGGCTTTCATCACAAAAACGATTTTAAACTCCAAACCTTTGGACTTGTGAATGGTCATCAGATGCACACCTGACTCGCTACTCAGCTTGCGCTCAAGCTCCCATTCTCGCTGTGCAGGCGAACCAAGTTGTAGTTGATACCAATGCAACACATGCTGTAGACCATGTGATTGGTGACCCGATTGCTGGCTAATCAGTTC
>LUMT01001138.1_pt1 | contig 10661 bp, 8 predicted proteins | sample 729741 | NCBI WGS metagenome assembly LUMT01 (sample SAMN03860299, study PRJNA289734) | marine metagenome | biome: seawater column; feature: ocean; material: water; isolation source: Red Sea water column Station 192 - depth 50m | place: Saudi Arabia: Red Sea | collected 2011-10-15 | depth 50 m
GCTATAGCCAACACATTGTCGCCCTCAAAACCCAATTCAAAGACATTCCCTATATTGATACCTCGTTGATTTTCGCCACACCATTTATGGCATTTAGTTTATATGCAGGTTTGGTGTCGTCTGACGGCTATGCGCTGTCGATTGCCAGTGCAGTCTTGGCGAGTGTCTATTTAGTCTTAGCTTATGTCTTACATCAAAAAGCTAAGCAATTACTCATTTTAACCCAATGTTTTTATGGCTTAGGCTTTGTGTTTTTGGCGTTGATTTTACCGTTTGCCTTTGATGCCTATTGGAGTAGTGTCGGTTGGGCAATTCATGGATTGGTGATGCTGTGGCTCGGTTGGCGCTATGCGATCGTCAATGCACGATATTTCGGTGTGGCGTTACTGCTGGCGAGTGGCGTGGCGACTTTGTATGTGGTGCTCTTTAACAATCAAAGTGCGCTGTTTGCAGGGTGCTTGTTGATGGCGAGTTATGCGATTGCAACGTATTTGTTGCTTCATCCTAAAGCGGAAACGGATCATCAAACTGAAATCTCAAATCCAAGTGCTTTGGCATGTATCTGTGGCATGACGCTGTTATTGTTGTCCTTAATCCTTGCGCCAGTGAATTATTTCTATGCGATGGATGAGTTCTACGGACTTGATCTTGAGTGGATAAGCCTGCCACTGCTACTTTGGACGGCGGTGATGTATCTTGGCTATCGCTTTTTTGCCAAATCTCAAACACATTTTCTATGGAAAATCAGCGCTTTTATCGTCTTGGCGATTACAGCATTTGAAATATTAATTGGCAATGTAGTTTATGAGCTCGAAGGTAAATCTTATCTTGCAATGACCTATCACGGAGGCTATGAATGGTACGGCTTGATGGGCTCGGCAGTATTGTGGCTTATCATTTTTGCGATGTTAGTTTGTGATACTGTCTTTAAAAAACAGAGTATTACATCGTCAGAATCCTCAAATTCACATTTCTTCAAAGCTGCGGTACTGATTTATACCGCTGTCGCTGTGTTGATGTTGGCGATACTGGGTGGTGGTTTTGCGAGTGAAAATAGCTACGTAGCGATGCTTGCAGTGCTCCCAATATTTGCCTTTGCACTGAGTTATTTCGAAAAAAAATGGCATCACTGGCAAAGTCTGTGGGTGGGTAATCTCGCTGTGGTTGCCGTGCTGTGGTATTGGCTCGTTACTGTGAGCTTTGCTAGAGATGGCGCTTGGTCGTTGCCATTTATCCCATTACTCAATCCAATTGATTTGGTAAGTATTATTGTATTTGTAATACTGACTTTTGCCCTAAAACCGTTTTTGTTGAGTATGTCTCGTGCGTGGCAGTTCGCCTCTGCTAGTGTGTTGCTTGGTACAGGGATAATATTGGTGAGCAGTCTATTACTTCGTGTGCTCACGCATTATGCAGGTTTGCCATATTGGCTCGATGGGGCATGGCAAAATGGCACGGTGCAGGCGAGTTTAACCATTCTGTGGACGTTGATTGCGTTGATTCTGACTACGCTTGCCAGTCGTCAGTCATGGCGCTATATCTGGATGCTCGGTATTGCGGTGCTCGGTTTGGTGATCTTTAAATTGATCTTCCATGATTTGTCGCAAAGTCAGACTTTGACTCGGATTATTTCCTTTATTGGGAGTGGTTTGATCATGTTGGTGATTGGCTATTTTTCACCGTTACCACCGACCAATAAACGGTTGGGGGATTGAGGGATAAAAAGCTTTGTTTATTAAGGTTTGAATTGGCATGTGACACTTAAACATGTGCGAAAGAGTAACTCCAATCTTAAGTGCTTTTTTAAATTTTACGATCATCTACTAAGTCGAACGAGGATGATTGAGATCATTACGAGCAACCACATCAGCATCATCGCCACTTAGACTTGGCTCAATCAAACCCATTTTCGGGATTGGAATCTCAATATTATTATCAATGAAGCCGTTACGCACACGTTCCTGAATCTCATCATGGACTTGAATATAATAATCTTGTTGCGTCCATACCGTAAATAACAGCTCAATGGTCGATTCCCGAAATGCAGTCACTGCAACTTGTGGACGTGGTTCATCCAGTACCAAAGAATAAGCATCGGCAACATCAATCAACACTTGACGGACTTTGACAATATCCTCATGAAAGTTGATAAATAGCGTGATCGGAATACGCCGAACAGGAAATTTGGATAAGTTAAAGACAGGCGTTTTGATGAGTTGCTCGTTCGGAAGACGGATAAAAATATTGTCTAACGTCAACAATTTAACCGAAAGTAAATCAATCGAAATCACTTGTCCTTCGATAGTATGACCACGAATCATGGTCACTTGAATGGTGTCACCAACTTCGAATGAGCCTTCACCAATCAAGAATAATCCACTGATCAAATTCGATGCAGAGGTCTGTGAAGCAAAACCTAGTGCAACCGTTAAAATCCCTGCCGCACCAAGAAAGACACTGAGTTTAAAGCCTGCTTCACGCAAGCTTGCGATCATGAATAAGAGAAAAATAAAATAGAAAATCCCACGTCGCCAAATCAATTTTTGGTGTTGATTCAGTCGTTTACCAATGGTTGCAGTAAAGCCGTTACTAATGAGCCGAGCCAAAAAGAAGCCCAGCACGATGAAGATCGAGGCAAAAATCATATCTTGGAAACGATCTGAACTCAGCCCAGCGGCGAAACTTGTCAGTGTATTATTGAGTTCTTCGACGATTTGCAGCTCTGCCATGCGAAATTTTCCTAAATCCTCTTGCTCGGGTGAATCAGTGCACTTAATTTTAGCCGTTAAAACATCGATTCAAACATATTACTAATAAAGCTTGCATTGTCTGATCGTGCAGGCTGGATAAATGACACCTGCTCAGCCATTGGCGGTGTGCGTGATTCGATGCGAATGCGTGGCGGTTTATCAAACTCACTTTGATAGACCTTGATCTCTGACGTCCAAAGCCGTCCAGTCGTTTCACTATAAAATAACGGCAATGACGGCGCAGGGACATTAATCCGTTCAAGGCGCATCTGTTGATGGCTATCATTATAAAAATGAATGGGTGTCACCGCTCGAAATGGATTAATACTCATCTCATTAAGATTGGTCGTGCCATCAACTTGCGTGGCGTAGCACATTTGACCTTCTTGATAGTTCATACCGAACCAAGTGTCTTTGGTTTGAAATACAGGAAAATCGAAAATCGGCGCTTTTTGATTTTCAACAATACCTGCCAACCATAATGGTGTGCTAATAAATAAAGTTGCACGCTGTCCCGCAGGAATGTGGATCGGCTGAACAGGTTTGATCACCACACCACGATCGGCAAGGCGGGGCATCAAAAAGAATCGTTCTTTACTACGGTTGAACATAAAGCGTTCAAATTTGCTCGGATGGGGAATTGGAATTTCTTGTTCTAAAATTAACCAATCATTGCGCATTTCTGAATGTTTGTGTAGACGATGATATTCGACCAACCAGTCTTTTTCACGGCGAAATAGACGAAAGTACAGCGGTCCAAGTCGCCACGCATGCGATTGATTCAGTTGAAATTTATATTCACCCCACCATGTCTTTGACTCAGGATAAGGTGTGGTATTTTCTGCGTCTTCAGTCATATCAAAAAAGTTAGCTTCAGATTGCTCTTTATATTCATCAAAAATCGCACTGTGAACTGATCACAATAACAATGATTAGCCTTTCATCTTATATCATACTTGAAGTAAACTGCTGTTTGGATTCATATGATTTTTGAAAAATAGAAATTTTGAGACGAGCAAGATGCTAAGACAAATACAAATACCGTATAGCTATGCCAAACGTCATGGCGTGTTGTTGAAATATGATGGCGACCATGCGCAGATTATTCGTTGCCAAGACACCTCGCTTGAGGCATTGCAAGAAGCTCGTCGTTACTTAGGTCAGTCGGCGACGCATCAGATCGTCACTACGCAAGATTTCCAAAAAATGCTCAGTGCCGCATTCGCTGGGGATACTGGCGAATCACAACAAGTTGCAGCAGGATTGGAAGATCATCCTGATTTGCTCAGTCTTGCCGATCAAGTGCCTGAAACAGAGGACTTGATGGATCAAGAAGATGATGCGCCAATCATTCGATTGATCAATGCGCTATTGTCCGAAGCGATTCGTGTTAATGCGTCGGATATTCACATTGAAGTCTTTGAAAAACGTCTATCCGTGCGTTTGCGTGTTGATGGACAACTTCGTGAAATCGTTCAGCCACGGCGTGAGCTTGCACCGCTACTGGTTTCTCGTATTAAAGTCATGGCAAAACTAGATATTGCAGAAAAACGTGTTCCGCAAGATGGTCGTATCTCGCTACGTCTTGCAGGGCGTGAAGTCGATGTGCGTGTATCGACTTTGCCATCGTCACATGGTGAGCGTGTGGTGATGCGACTTTTGGACAAGCAAGCAGGGCGTTTGAATATGACCCATCTGGGCTTGATGCCAAGCGACTATGAACGTCTGAGCTATTTGGTGCATCGTCCGCATGGCATTATCCTTGTCACTGGTCCTACAGGTTCGGGGAAAACCACGACTTTATACGCAGCACTTTCAGACTTGAATGACAATACTCGAAATATCCTCACTGCCGAAGACCCGATCGAATATCAGCTTGAAGGGATTGGACAAACTCAGGTGAATACAAAGGTTGACATGACCTTTGCACGTGCGCTGAAAGCCATGCTCCGCCAAGACCCTGATGTGGTGATGGTCGGTGAGATTCGTGACTTAGAAACGGCGGAAATTGCCGTACAAGCTTCACTGACAGGTCACTTGGTATTGTCTACGCTACATACCAATACAGCGATCGGTGCGGTCACTCGACTCAAAGACATGGGGATTGAACCATTTCTACTGTCGAGTTCGTTGATCGGTGTGGTGGCACAGCGTTTGGTGCGTACTCTATGTTCGCAATGTGTGACTTGGGCACCAGCTGATGAGTTTGAGCGCCAATTATTCTCAGGTGTAAGTACCGATAGCGAGTTGAAACTACCGCATCCAGTCGGTTGTGACCAATGTAATCAGTCAGGATTCACAGGTCGTACAGCGATCTATGAGGTCGTACCTGTCGATGAGCAAATGCGCCGTTTGATTCATGGTAATGCGCCTGAGTTTGAGCTTGAGCAATATGCTCGAAAGCAAGCGCAGTCGATCCGTCAAGATGGTTTGCAAAAAGTATTGGCAGGGAAGACCACGGTAGAAGAAGTCTTACGAGTGACGCAAGAGGAGTAATTTGATCGCTGAGCTTTGATAATTTGTCATTGCGAGGAGCAATAGCGACGTGGAAATCCAGTGAACAAAAGAAGATTGTTAAGGCTAATCTCCAAATGAATTGTACTTCTAAGCCTAGCAAGAAACCTATTTACCAACTTTCTGATACAACCCTGCATAGATAATCCCCACCTTACTATTTTTAATCTTTTGCCAAGTCTTTGGTAGATTTAAACTGTCAAGCGGACGATCTGCCTCTACATAGATCAAAGCATTTTCATTCAGCTTTTCATCTACAAGTTGTGAGAGTTCTTCCCAAAGGTTCAAGGCATAGGGCGGATCAAGAAACAATAGGTCAAACGATTCATTGATTTTTGCTAAAGCCTGTTGCGCTGTAGAGGCATAGACTTTGGCATTCTCGATATTGAGTAACACAAGATTTTTCTTGAGAAATTTCAGTTGTTCTAAGTTTGGCTCGATCAGATGCACAGACTTTGCACCACGTGATAATGCTTCGAATGACAATGCACCAGAGCCAGCACAGAGATCAAGCACTTTTGAGCCTTCGATATCCCACATCAACCAGTTGAATAAAGTTTCACGCAAACGATCAGGTGTCGGACGTAAGCCCTCAATATTGGCAAAGGCGATCTGACGACGCTTGTGTACGCCACCGATGATACGCAGTTGATTTTTCGTCGAATTTTTCATTTAATCTGCATCCGCATCAGTGCGGTTAGTCTCAGGCGCATCTCCTGGTTGCGTATCATCCTGTACACCATCAGTCGGTAGTTCACCAGGTTTGATTCCTGCGGTCATCAGTCCTGCATTAATGTGAATGTTGGCAGGGACGATTGGTTCTCTTTCAGCGCTGCTTCATTGTAGCTCTTACCTTGCGCAATACTCACGACTTGCGCCGTTCCAGTTTTTCCTGCGATACTAAAGTTGTAGCTCTTGATGCCTCGACCTGTACCATTCTCGATCACTTCCTGCATGGCATGATGCATTTTTTCCCAATCTTCATGAGTGCCATTAAAATTGATTTTGCCATTGGTTCCGTTGTGAATAGCGAGGACTTTTTCGCCTTTTGTTTCACGCAGGACGTGCGGTTTGACATGCTGTCCGTAGTTGGCGGTGATTGCTGTCGCCATGGCAAGTTGAAGCGGTGATGCAGTGAATGCACCTTGTCCGATGCTGACCGAGATGGTTTCACCTTTTAGCCATTTTTTGCCACGTGTACGCATTTTCCATTCAGGCGAAGGATACAGTCCTGAGTTTTCACTCGGTAGATCGACACCTGTTTTCGAGCCAAAACCAAACTGAGTCATCCAGTCGTGCATTTTATTGATGCCCATCTGATAGGCAAGAATATAAAAGAATGTGTCTCAAGAGATGGCTATTGATTTGGTGATATCGACCACGCCATGACCTGACTTTTTCCAGTCACGGAAACGATGGCTATCACCCGGTAAGTGGAAATAGCCAGGGTCGAGGATGCGAGTGTCCCAATCAATGACTTTGTAATGTAGACCGCCCATCGCCGCCATCGGTTTGATGGTCGAGCCCGGTGGGTAAACGCCTTGCACAGCACGGTTGTACAGTGGTTGGTCAGGATTATCACTGAGTGCTCGGTAGTCTGTATGGCTAATCCCAGTCACAAAGAGATTCGGATTAAAGCTTGGGCTCGACACCAGTGCCAGGATTTCCCCTGTATTGGGATCCATTGCTACGATTGCGCCACGCTTATCAACCATTTGCTCCGCAGCGACCATTTGCAAGCCGTAATCGAGAGATAAGTATAAATCATTACCACGAGTGGCTTCGGTGCGTCCGAGATGACGCAAGACATTGCTGTGCGCATCAGCTTCGACCGACTCATGACCGGGTAAGCCATGTAGCAAATCTTCATAGGATTTTTCTACGCCGATTTTGCCAATCAAGTTGGTGCCTGCGTACAGTTCTTTATCGATGCTCTTTAGCTCACGATCATTGATCCGTCCTACATAACCAATCACATGCGCAAACAGATCGCCATGCGGATAGTAGCGAGTCATTTGCGTTTCGATCCGCACGCCTGAAAATTCTTGTTTTAATTCACTAAACTTAGCGATGTCTGTTTCGGTTAGATTGAGTTTCAGTGTTAAAACTTCTGTTTTACGTGCAGTTTTGGCACGTTTTTCAAACTGTTCAATATCCTCAGGGCTAAGATTCAACACTGGGGTGAGGCGACGGATTGTTGCATCAACATCTTCGATATCAGCACGGCTGATCACCGCAGAAAATACGGGATAATTATCCGCCAGCAAAATGCCATTGCGATCGTAAATGAAGCCACGAGCGGGCGGGAGGGCTTGTAGTCGAATACGATTATTGTCGGATTCAGTTTGAAAATGCTCATGCTGTTGTAATTGCAAATAGCCATAACGTGCCATTAATACCAAAAAAAAGAACGCCACAACCGCCACAGCAAAAAAGATGCGATGGCGAAAAATCTTCTTCTCAAGTTGGATGTTCTTGATTTGCGTGGGGTGTTTGGATTTCGGCATGAGGAATCAGACTAAAGTTACAGGCGTATTCTAACCAATTGTACTTAGAGGGTATAGCTGTTTTACATTGTTGTGGTTTGAATAATAGTTGGGAAATTTTCAAAATCAAAGCTTGTAAAATAATTACTTTATTTGCCTTCAACTTAGATTTTAAAATAAAAAAAGCACAGTAAGCTTTACTGTGCTTTTTAATCAGTTCATCAGATTGAAGAAGTTAAATCATCAACTTTTCAACGCATCATAAACTTTAACTTTAAGCTATATTATGATTCGAGGCTTTAATACTCAATGTTTGGTGCATCAAGATCTTCAACCGCTTCCGCATCAGGTTGCTCCATATCCGCAGGCATAGCCTGTGGTGCGACTGCTGGCTGAGTGTTCATCGCAGGTGGTGCAGATTGCATCATTGGCTGAGCGGGTTGCATCGGTGGTGCAGAGATTGGCTGCGGTGCAGACTGATTTTCCTGCATTTGTAATGGCGTGCTCACTGGTGCTGGTGCGTTCGCAGGTGGCATTGGTGGTTGAAATTTCAATTTACCATCATCTGCAGGCTGACATGTACCATTATAAATCACACCTTTGTAAGCATAAGTCACAGGTGTGCCTTCAGATTTGCTCTTGCAGACAGAAATTTGTTTTTTCTCGTGCGCATCTGCTGCATGGACGATGCCGAAAGCAGACATACATAAAGCATGATTGCTACATCCATATTACTGCTAAGCATTTCATTGTTAATTGGTTTTTTTAAGGCTTCGTGCAACAGTTTGTCAAAATATGTAATGTGCTCGTGAGGAAACGCACAAAAATGATGGGAAAAGTAGACGTTGGTTGTGCATTTTTTTGCTTCGGTTTTTTTGTTATAATATTGCGTCCTATTTTCTTGGTATGTTCTAGCCATGCACTATCCTAAAGTTTACGATGTCATTGTTATCGGTGGCGGTCACGCAGGTACTGAAGCGGCGCTTGCTGCGGCACGTATGGGGCGACAGACTTTGTTGCTGACGCACAATATCGAAACTTTGGGGCAGATGAGCTGTAATCCTGCCATCGGTGGTATTGGCAAGTCACATCTTGTCCGTGAGATCGATGCGCTAGGCGGTGCAATGGCGTTGGCGGCGGATAAGGGCGGGATTCAATTCCGTATCTTAAACTCTCGTAAGGGTGCTGCTGTACGTGCCACACGTGCCCAAGCCGATCGTGTGCGCTATAAAGCCGCAATTCGCTACACCTTAGAAAATCAAGCCAATCTCGATATCTTTCAACAAGCCGCTGACGATATCATCGTAGAAGGTGATACCGTCAAAGGCGTAGTCACGCAGATGGGCGTGCGCTTTGAATGTAAAACCGTGGTACTCACCACAGGCACATTCTTAGGCGGAATAATCCATATCGGCATGGAAAAATCTAGCGGTGGTCGAGCGGGTGATCCACCGTCGATTGCGCTGGCTGATCGTTTACGTGAATTAAATCTGCCAGTCGGACGTTTAAAAACAGGTACACCGCCACGTATTGATGCACGCTCAGTCGATTTCTCAGTGATGACGGCACAGCCGGGTGATTTCCCTTCGCCGACCATGTCATTCATGGGCGATGTGTCGATGCACCCTAAACAGGTCAACTGTTATATTACCCATACCAATGAAAAAACCCATGACATTATTCGCACTGGGTTAGACCGCTCGCCGATGTACACAGGGGTGATTGAAGGGGTTGGGCCTCGCTATTGTCCGTCGATTGAAGATAAGATTCATCGTTTTGCCGATAAAGATTCACATCAAGTCTTTATCGAGCCTGAAGGCTTGGATACGCATGAGCTGTATCCGAATGGGATTTCGACCTCATTGCCTTTTGATGTGCAGTTTGAACTGGTACGTTCGATCAAAGGTATGGAAAATGCGCATATTCTGCGTCCCGGTTATGCCATCGAATATGATTATTTCAATCCACAAGCCTTAAAATTCACCTTAGAAACTAAAGCCATTAATAATCTGTATTTTGCTGGTCAGATCAACGGCACCACAGGTTATGAAGAGGCGGGGGCACAAGGTTTACTTGCAGGTTTAAACGCCGCACGTCGTGCTTGGGATCAAGAACAATGGACGCCAAAACGTGACGAGGCCTATATCGGCGTATTGGTCGATGATTTGATCACACTCGGTACAAAAGAACCGTACCGTATGTTTACTTCACGTGCCGAATATCGTCTGATGCTCCGTGAAGATAATGCCGATCAACGCCTGACGAAGATTGGTCGTGAGCTCGGCTTAGTCGATGATGCACGTTGGAATGCCTACTGTGAAAAAATGGAAGCCGTAGAAAGTGAAACAGCACGTTTACAACATTTATGGGCTGCGCCAAATAACCCAATGGGTAAAAAGTTTGTCGAAATGACGGGTGCAGATTTGTCCAAAGAATGCTCTGCGATTGACTTGCTGAAACGTCCAAATATTAATTTTGCCCAAATTGCCGAGCTTACAGATTCAGAAGTATCTGCACAAGTCGGTGATCAGATCGAAATTGCCGTGAAATATCAAGGTTATATCAATCGTCAGCATGAAGATGTGGCGCAGATGAAACGCTTGGAAGAAACGCAAATCCCAAGTGATTTTGATTATGATATCGTGTCGGGTCTATCTCGTGAGATCACGCAAAAGCTCAATACGGTACGTCCTGAAACCTTAGCTCAAGCGGGACGTATTCCGGGTGTGACGCCTGCGGCAGTACAATTGGTGATGATTACAATTCGTAAAAATGCCATGACGAAAAAGTCGGCATAATTGCTAGCGCAAAAACATTTTGAAATCGTTTTTAAAAATTTCATGACAAATTAAGGAAATAGTGATGAAAAAGGCTTTCATTGCAGTTGCAGCATTATCAATGAGCTTAGTGG